>LSQX01217365.1_pt1 | contig 13122 bp, 12 predicted proteins | sample 654561 | NCBI WGS metagenome assembly LSQX01 (sample SAMN04489861, study PRJNA283612) | anaerobic digester metagenome | isolation source: 4 biogas reactors fed with cattle manure at either 37C or 55C with and... | place: Denmark: Kongens Lyngby | collected 2014 | reverse complement strand
TCTGCGGACGGACGCGGGTGGTTGCGGATCACATCTTTCATATCAGAGAGCCTCCTTGTCGGGTGACGTTGTAACATATGGGATTGTACACTGCGGGCGGTCCGGGGTAAACTGTCAAAAACGAGGTGTTATGCCATGCCGTACTATGACTTGCGCTGCACATCCTGCAGCCACGAATTCAACCAAAAGGCATCCGTAGCGGATAAATCCGACCTGCGGATCCCCTGCCCCACGTGCGGATCGACCGCGCTGGAAACCGTATTCAAGGGAGCGCCGGCTTCCTTCGTAAAGTCCTCCAGCGAACCTGCGGCCTGCCCTCACGCACATCTGTGTGGTGCGGCTTGCCGTCACGGGTAGTGTGTGCCGCTGTTTATCGCCCCATTTAAAGACGGCCGGAGGCATGCCTCCGGCCGTCAAATGTTTTACCTGCAGTTCCTGGATCAGGCGTTGGAGATGACTGCAAAGTCGTCCGCTTTGAGGGACGCACCTCCAACCAGCCCGCCGTCGATGTCGGCCATGGCAAACAGCCCGGCCGCGTTTTTGGCGTTCACGGAGCCGCCATACAGGATGCGCTGGTTGGCGGCGATTTCATCCCCGTAGAGATCGCGGACGATCCCGCGGATGAAGAAGCAAACCTCCTGCGCCTGTTCGTCGGACGCGACTTTACCGGTGCCGATCGCCCAGATCGGCTCATATGCGATCGTGATGTGTCCCATGCGGTTGGCCGGAATCCCCGCCAAGCCGTACACAACCTGTGCCCGGATGTGGCTGAAGGTGTGTCCTCCCTCGCGCTGTTCCAGCGATTCGCCGCAGCAGAAGATCGGGCGAACCCCCCAGTGCAGGGCGGCTTTGACTTTTTTGTTGACGATTTCGTCGGTTTCCACAAAGTATTCCCGGCGCTCGCTGTGACCAAGAATCACATACTTGACGCCCATCCGGGCCAGCATTTCGGCAGACACTTCGCCGGTGTAGGCCCCTTTGTCTTCAAAGTGGCAGTTCTGGGCTGCGACCGCGACGTTGGTGTAGGCGCAGGCCTCGAGTACAGTCGGGAGCGCGGTAAACGGAACCCCCACGACCACTTCCGTGGTGGCAGATGCGACGAGCGGCTTGAGCGCACCGGCCAGCTTGAGCGCGTCGGCCGGGACACCGTTGTTCATTTTCCAGTTGCCCGCGGCCATGGTGCGGCGCGCGTCGGCGTCCATCAGGCAGTCAATGCCGGGCAGGACTTTGCCTTCGAGGAACTCGAGAGAAGCTCCACCACCGGTCGAGATGTGCGTGACCTGATCCGCGAAACCCATCAATTCGATCGCGGCGGCCGAATCCCCGCCCCCGATGATGGAGAGCGCATCGGACGTCGCCACCGCACGGGCGATCTCACGGGTGCCATTGGCGAACTGGTCAAACTCAAACACGCCTGGAGGGCCGTTCCAGACCACCGTACCCGCCTCGCGGATGGCGGCGGAGAACAACTCCACCGTGCGGGTGCCGATATCCAGTCCCTGCCAGCCGTCCGGGATCTCGGTGGAATCCACAGCCTTGCATGCGGCATCGGCCGCAAACCGGTCCGCCACGACATTGTCGATCGGCAGCAGCATCCGTACGTTGTTTGCTTTTGCTTTTTCCAGCAGTGATGCGGCCAGATCGACCTTGTCCTCTTCGCAGAGTGAGTTGCCGATGGCGTGGCCGAGCGCTTTGTAGAAGGTGTACGCCATGCCGCCGCCGATGATCAGGGTGTCGACTTTGGTGATCAGATTTTCAATAACGCTGATTTTATCCGAAACTTTGGCACCGCCCAGGATCGCGACAAAGGGGCGTTTGGGGTCGGCCAGCGCAGCACCCATCACGTCGAGTTCCTTCTGGATCAGGTAGCCGCAGACTGCGGGCAGGAAATTTGCCAGTCCCGCGGTGGAGGCATGGGCGCGGTGCGCGGTGCCGAACGCGTCGTTGACAAAGATGTCCGCCATCGAGGCAAGCTCGCGGGCGAAAGCGGGATCGTTTTTGGTTTCTTCTTTATGGAAGCGGACGTTCTCGAGCATCATGACGTCGCCGTCCTTGAGCGCGGCGGCCTTGGCTTTGGCGTCCTCACCGATGACGTCGGCCGCGAGGGCGACCGGTCGGCCGATCAGTTCGGCGAGCCGGTCGACGGCTGGTTTCATTGAGAATTTCGGATCCGGTCCGTCTTTTGGGCGGCCGAGATGGGAGACCAGGATGACACGAGCCCCCTGTCCAACCAAATATTCCACCGTCGGCAACGCACCGCGGATGCGCTTGTCATCGGTGATCACACCGGTTTTTTTGTCCAGAGGGACGTTGAAGTCCACGCGCACGATCACGCGTTTGCCCTTGACCTGGATGTCTTCGACGCTCTTCTTTTTTGTCATTGCCATGCTTTCACTCTCCTGCTGAAGCCGAAACCGGCTGTGTCGGGTTTATGCGGCAGTGACCGCCGCCCGTTGTTTGACCAATCGTTATTTTAATTCCGATGGACACTTTTTTCAATGTGACAATCTGCCGGAAAAGCATTCCTATCCGGGTTTTGCGCGCGCGGTTCTGACATCCGGACGCCCGACACCTGCGTATCGCACCACACCGGGCAACCACTTCTAGACGTGGCGTTCAACTTCGAACAAGAAGATCTGCTCCACTTCCGACAAGCGCAGCCCGGCTTTTCGTGCTGCGATCCCCAGCTGGTCCTGGGCACTGTCCACTCCGTCCAGATCGGGCAGCAACAGCCCTCGCCTGCCCCAGGCGCCTTCCACCACGACGCCGAACCGGCGGACATCCCATGTCGGATCTCCTTGGTACGGGACCGGTGGCCGTAGCATATCCACTCCGATCTCCAGGTCGTCCAACTCCTCCCTTGTCACCGGAGGGAACCGGGGATCCCGGCTGCAGGCCGACACCGCATTGGTAGCCAGTTCTTCCGCCAGCGTATTCCGGACCGGCTCGATCGTTCCGATGCAGCCCCGCAGCAGTCCTTGCAGGTGCAGCGAGACAAACGCTCCCGAGGAGGGGCCGATCATCTCCTTCTCAAATACCGGATCGACGATACAGGATTTCCGATAGGACGCCCAGGTCATCCTCTTGCGGCTACCAACCCACAACCGGACCGCGGCCGTGGCATATAGCACATAGGGATCGCGTATGCTTTTATCCGTCTCCATCGTCCGCTCCTTTGCAACCGGCCGCAAAAGCGGTCAGATAGCCGACGCCGTAAGGCCCCTCATGTGAGTAGATCTCCACATCGGCCTGTCCGACGCCCTCCGCGTCGCACCCCAGATACCCGGCCAGTACCGCAATCGGCCGCAACCCGCACTGGGCTGCATTCTCTACCATGCCCGCGTCGAGACTTGTCAGTGAGCCGAGGTGCCCCGACCGGAGGATCTGCTCGATCTTCCGGTCAAACACCGGCCCGCCCGGATGGAACCCATACGGCCCGTCGTCCCGCAGCACATGGGACAGATCCGCACTCGCGAGCAACAGCGGTTTTTCTTTCATCTCCTCCACTGCGGTACGCAAAGCGGCACCGGCACGCAGATGCGCCTCGACCGACAGAAATCCGGTGGAAATCCGCACGATCCGAAAATCCGCCCAGGCCGTACGGATGAAATAGAGCGGAACCAGACAGCCATGGTCGAGAGGTGCCTTGCGGACCGCCTCGGGAACGACCGGAATACCGGCACGCTCCAGACAGTCTGCGATCCGGTCCGCCAACACCCGGTCGACCGGAAGCGCCATCCGCACCCCAGGTGCGCCAAATGCGGCCATGTCTCCTTCCAGACTCTCGACCGTACTGACACAAACCGCGTCCCGGTAGGCGGGTCCGTGCGGGGTCACACACAGAATCGTTTTTGGGTTTTTCTCCCGCACCCGTCCGGCCACCGCCTCCATGCCGATGCGGGTCGCGACGGCATCGGATTCGCGGCCTCGGCCGACAGGGGGTAGCAGGATCGGCGGATGGGGGCATACCACACCGCAATAACCGCGGTGGCCCGATGGATCAAATGTTTCCGACATAGACGTGCTCCAGCCTTTCTTTTGCGGCTTCTGACAGCCGAAACAACAACTCACGATCGGTGGGGGGTGCCGTGTGGTGGTTCGCGGGAAAACACCGGCTCAAGTGAAGCGGAAGCGAGCGGTCGAGCGTCGCCAGCCAGTCAAACGCGGGGACCAGCGCCTCCAGGGAGTCGTTCATACCGGGCACCACCAGTGTTGTCACTTCGACATGACAGGCAGTGTGACACAAGGCGATGGTGTCGAGGACCGGCTGCAATCGTCCGCCGCACCAGCGCCGGTAGGTGGCGTCGTCAAAGGATTTGAGGTCGATGTTCATCGCGTCGATCCAGGGAAGCAGTTCCCGCATGGGCGCGGGGTCGATGTACCCGTTGGTGACCAGGATGTTGCGCAGTCCCGCCGCATGGGCTTTCGTCGCGGTTTCGAGTACGAATTCATACGAAACCAGCGGCTCGCTGTAGGTGTAGGAAACGCTGGGCGCACCCCTTTGCATCGCGGCCTCGACGATGCCCGACGCGTCGACGGGAACCGACTCCCCATATCGTTCGGGTCCGGGGAGAGTGCCGCGGGGAAGGTCGGCAAACGAAATCCGCGCATTTTGACAATACACACACTGCAGATTGCAGCCGTGAAACCCCACGGAGTAAGTCATGGTGCCGGGCATGAATCGGCGAAGAGGCTTCTTTTCGACCGGGTCGAGCGCGATCGCCGCGGCGCGACCGTAGGTCACGGCTCGCAGGATGCCCCCCTCGTTGCGGCGAACCCGGCACAGCCCGTACGCGCCGTCGCGAAGCACACAGCCATGCGGACACAGCAAACAGCGGACGTCATGTCCGGTCAAGCCTTCACTCGTCTGATAGGATGCGATCCGTTCTCCGGGCTTTTCAGGCTGGTCCATATGGCAACTCCGCCGGAAGACGGAGACGTTTCCTCCCTCTTCCCTCCCTGCCGGCAGCCCCGTCGGGATCTCTAGCGGGACGGTGCGGCTTCCGCCTTCGCGTGCTCCTGCGCGGCGATGATCCGGTCGCACAGGATGTCGAACGCGGGATCCGGTGTCCGGCATTCCGGGTGTGCCAGAATGTGCTCAAGGCACATCCGCACCCCCTGGTCAAACCGGACGGTACAAGTGAACCCGGGCACCAGACGTTTGATTTTCGAATTGTCGAAGATCACGCTGGTGGCTTTGTCTCCCATCAGCGCTCCCCGCGCGGACGGGTCGAACTCCGCGATGAAATCCGAAGAAACGTGGTAGAGCAGCGGCTCGACACCGAGTGCGCGTGCGACGATCGTGTAGATCTGGTTCCAGGTGAGGGTCTCGTCCGAGGTGATATGGACTGCCTCCCCGATCGCGCGGGGAGCGCCCATCAGACCCACGAATCCCTTCGCGAAGTCCCCGTTCCATGTCATGGTCCAGAGCGAAGTGCCGTCGCCGTGTACCAGAACCGGCTTGCCCTGCAGCATCCGCTCCAGCACCTGCCAGCTGCCCTGGTTTCCGTTGTAGCCCATCGGGATAGACCGACGCCCATACGTATGACTCGGGCGAACGATGGTGACCGGGAAGCCCTCCTTGCGGTAGGCCTCCATCAGCAGGAGCTCGCTCTCGATCTTCTTTTGTGAATAGGCCCAGAGCGGATTGGAAAGGGGGGTGCTTTCCCGCACGAGCGGGTCCCCCAGCGGCTTCTGATAGGCCGATGCGGAGCTGATATAGAGATACTGTGCGGTCCGGTCGGTGAACATCCGCACCGCCTGGGCGGCGTGCGCAGCGTCGAACCCGATGAAATCGGCCACGGCATCAAACACCAGCCCGTCGATGGCGGCCAGCACCGCGTCGGTATCGGCAAAATCCGCCTGCAGCGGGTGAACGCCCTCCGGCAGTTCCGCGTCCGTCCTGCGTCCGCGGTTGAGCACCCAAAGCTCCCAACCCGCTTTGGCGGCCTCCGCGACGACCGCCGTGCTGATCGTTCCTGTTCCACCGATGATCAATGCCTTCATACTGTCACCTCGCGTCGTCTTTTTTGGACTTCTCCCTTTGATTATAAAGGAAGTTGTAGGATAATGATAACGACATCCGGCGACCCCGTCCGAGGACGGTCGTCCCGAATTTATGTGGAGGTACCCAAAATGGAAGGCAAAATGAAAGCAGCCGTTCTGATCGAGACCGGCAAAGTAGAATATCAGGAAAGAGACATCCCGACCCTGCGCGACGACCAGGTGCTGATCAAAATGATGCACTGCGGCATCTGCGGCTCGGATGTGCACTATTACGAGCACGGCCGGATCGGCGACTTTGTCGTGCGCGAGCCCATGGTGCTCGGCCATGAAGGCGCCGGGCGGATCGTCGAAGTCGGCAGCGCGGTCACAGACCTCAAAGCTGGCGATCTGGTGACGATGGAACCCGGCATTCCCTGCGGCCATTGCCACTACTGCAAGACCGGCAATTACAACCTGTGTCCGGACGTGATCTTCTTTGCGACACCTCCGGTCGACGGCATTTTCCAGGAATATGTCGCACACCCGGCCAACATGTGTTTTAGGCTCCCCGAGGGGATGGATACAGTGACCGGCGCGCTGATGGAGCCGCTCTCCGTCGGCTTTTTCGCCGCGGAGCAGGGATGGGCGACCGTCGGACAGAGCGCAGTCGTTCTGGGCAGCGGATGCATCGGGCTGTGCACGCTGATGGCGCTCAAAGCGCGCGGCGTCAACGAAGTCTATGTCGCCGACGTGTTCGACATCCGCCTGGACAAGGCGATGGAACTGGGCGCCGCGGGCGTCATCAACGCCTCGCGCGAAGACACGGTCCAGCGCATCCTGGAACTGACGGGCGGCGAGGGCGTCGATCTGGTCTTTGAGACCGCAGGCAGCCGCGTCACGACACAGCAGACTCCCAAACTGGTCCGCCGCGGCGGCACCATCGTCATGGTCGGGATGGCTCCGGATTCGGAGCTGGTCTACGACCTCGGGACAGTGGTCGCCAAACAGGCGACCGTCCGCTCGGTCTTCCGGTATCGCAACCTGTACCCGACCTGCATCGACGCGGCCAACCGGGTTCCTCTCCCGGTTAAGTCGATCGTGACAAAGTACTTCCCGTTCGACAAGATCCCGGAAGCGATCGAGTACAACATCAAGAACAAGAGCGAAACCGTCAAAGTCGTCATCGAGTACTAAGACAACACCAAAAAGGGGGAGCATGCATGGGAGCGAAAATTCTGGTTGTGGACGACGAACCCAACATCGTCGATATCCTCAAAGCCAATCTCGAGCGTGAAGGGTACACCGTCGTGACCGCCGGAGACGGCGCACAAGCGCTCGAACTGGGCCAGTCCGTGAAGCCGGATCTGATTCTGCTGGATTGCATGCTCCCGAAAATGGACGGATTCGACGTTTGCCGGAGACTCCGGCAGACCGTCAGCGTCCCCATCCTGATGCTCACCGCCAAAAGTGAAGAAATCGACAAAGTACTGGGGCTGGAGCTTGGTGCCGACGACTACATCACCAAGCCGTTTTCCATCCGCGAGGTGCTCGCGCGGGTCAAGGCGCAGTTGCGCCGGGTCCGGCTGTCTGAGGCGGAACCGGACGCGGACGGCAAAGTGCTGACTTTCGGGGAACTGGTGATCGACAATGCCGCGTACGAAGTGCGGCGCGGCGACAAGGTCATCGACCTTACCCTCCGGGAGTTCGAGCTGGTCCGGTTCCTTGCGCAGAACGCCGGCCAGGTTTTCTCACGCGAATCCTTGCTGGAAAAAGTCTGGGGATACGAATACTTCGGGGATGTCCGCACCGTCGACGTGACCGTGCGGCGCACCCGCGAAAAACTCGAACCCGATCAGGACAACTATCGCTTCATCCTGACCAAGCGGGGCGTCGGATACTATTTCGACAAAGGGGCGGGAGCCGCCGACAAGACCGGCAAATAACCCCCACCCTCCTCGGAAAGGAAGTGCCTCCCGCGTGATGCCAACAACCGCCGCCGCTCTCCCCTTCTTTGAACGACTGAAGGTCCTGTTCTCTACTCCGGCCGCCTATGTGGCGGCCGGCTCTGCGGCCGGGATTCTGCTGGTTGTGCTGGTTTGGGCGGGGATCCGGCGGCACCGCGGCCGCAAAGCCGAGCAGCGCAATCTCGAAAAAACCACCAGTCTGTTCGTCGGTGAACGGCAACGCGCGAACCTGGTCCTCCAGGATCTGGATGTCGGCGTGCTGTTGTACAACGCTTCCGGTCAACTGGTTTCCCGAAACCCTGCGGCCCATGCCCTGCTGGCGACCAACTCCCCGCCCGAAAAATTCAACGAGTTTCTCCGCGCCTACGGCCGGGACAACGGCATCCACGCGAACCTGCTTCTCGGGACCGGAAAGGCCTCCGGCCAGATCACAATCAATGGGCGCACGCTGCGCATCCGGGTCAAAGAGACCTGGCAGGGGGAACGCAAAGCCGGCTCCCTGATCGTGATCAGCGACATCACCGATACCGAGCAGGAGGAGCACCGCCGCAAAGACTTTGTGGCCAATGTGTCACACGAGCTCAAAACCCCTCTGACCACCATCATGACCTATCTCGAATCCCTGCTGGACTGGGGTCTGGACGAAAAGCCGCCCTCTGCCGTCCGCAAGGACATTTTGCGCATCCAGGACGACGCCTTCCGCATGAAACGGCTGATCGACGACCTGCTGCTGTTGTCCAGCATCGACAGCAGCGGATGGATGCCTCGCATGGAGCAGCTGGACATCGATCTGACGGTCCGTCAGACCGCGGATCGCATGGGATTGCAGGCGAAAGAAAAAGACATCGCCATCGAGTGCTTTACCGTCTCCAGGGTTCCCCTGGTGTTTGTTGACAGGAACGCGATCGAAAGGGTAATATCTAATCTCGTATCCAATGCGATCAAGTACACCGGTCGCAACGGAGAAATCAGGATCTACACGAGTTCGATGTCGGAGTTGGTGATCGTCAAAGTGAGCGACACCGGGTTTGGGATCGATCCCGAGCACATAGACAAGATTTTCGACCGTTTTTACCGGGTGGACATGACAGGATCCCGCATGTATGGAGGCACCGGCCTGGGACTCGCGATCGCACGCGAGCTCGTCGAGATGCATTCAGGGCGGATTTCGGTCACCAGCGAACTGGGAATCGGCACGGAATTTACAGTTACGATTCCCTCCGCACGCAAGACCTTCCGTGAGACGCTGGCAGCCATCTTGTCCGGGGCACCGTATACGGATCCGTTCCATCAGGCCGCGGCTGAGGAATTGTCCCGGCAGGCTACGGTCATGGGCATCGACCTGGCGCATCCCGGCGCCAGAACCCGCTACAGCCAGGAAGCGCTCACCGATTTGGTGGACCGTGCCATTTTCGGCGATGAAGAGGCGGAAGCGTCGGACGCGCCGGTGTCAGAAGCGAAAGATGCTCCTGCCGCAAAAACGGACGACCCTCCGAGCGCGGAAGACATGGAATCAAGCCAGAATGAACCAGATTCGGTCACATCGGACCCAGACGAAGATCGCAAAACGCCACCCGACAGGACACCGTTTCTACAGGGTGTGGAGATGATACAGGAGAATCCGGACTAACGCCCTGCAGGCGGTCTGTTGCCGGATTGGGAGGAGATCGGAATTGAACTCATATATTGTCCGGGGCGGAACCCCTTTGCGCGGCGAGGTCACCATCAGCGGATCCAAAAATGCGGCACTGGGCGTCATCGCCGCCGCGATGGTACTGGATGTTCCTTGCAGAATTGAGAACATACCGCAGGTAGCGGACGCCGAAATCCAACTGGAAATCTGTGAATCGATCGGTGCGATCGTACATCGCGAGTCCCCGGGGACCGTCACGATCGATCCCCGTCCGATCCGGACTTCCCACATCGAGACCGACAAAGTCCGCAACATCCGCGCCTCCTACTACTTGTTGGGGGTCATGCTGGGCAAGTTCGGTGAAGGCAGTATCAAAATGCCGGGTGGGTGTGATCTCGGAACCCGCCCGATCGACCAGCATATCAAGGGGTTTGAGGCACTCGGCGCGACCGTGACAATCGAGCACGGGATGATCCGTCTCAGCTCTGCGCAAAAACTGCACGGGGAGCACCTCTTTTTGGACCAGGGCAGTGTGGGCGCCACCATCAACATCATGCTTGCCGCCGTTCGCATCGAAGGGACCACGATCATCGAGAACGCCGGCAAGGAACCCCACATCGTCGATGTCGCAAACTTCCTCAACACCATGGGCGCCAACATCCGCGGCGCCGGCACCGATGTGATCCGCATCACCGGCACTCCCGTCCTGCACGGGGACGGGATGTATTCCATCATCCCCGACCAGATCGAAGCGGGCACCTTTATGATCGCCGCTGTTTTGACCCGGGGAGACATCACGGTCCGCAACATCATTCCGCACCACATGGAGCCGCTGTCCGTCAAACTGGTGGAGATGGGTGCGCATACGGAATCCGGCGACGACTGGATGAGAGTCTGGACCGACGACAACGCCGAACTCTCCGCGGCACATTTCAAAACCATGCGATATCCCGGCTTTCCCACCGATTTGCAACCGCAAACCACTGTACTACTGGCGACTGCCACCGGTACCAGCCGCATGCACGAGGATGTGTTTGACAATCGGTTCCAGTATGTCGAAGACCTAAAGATGATGGGAGCCCGTGTGCTGGTCGCCGACCGGTTCGCCATCATCGAAGGCCCCTGTCCGCTGACCGGAGCGCACATACGTGCACACGACCTGCGTGCCGGTGCGGCGATGGTGCTCGCCGGATTGTATGCCAGAGGGGAAACCCGGATCGACGACAGTCAGATCGTCGAACGCGGGTATGAAGATTTCATCAAGAAACTGTCTGCTTTGGGAGCCGATATCCGGGAGGTCGAATGATCCGGGCTTGCCCGCTTTTCAGCGGCAGCAGCGGGAATTCGGTCTTTGTCTCGGATGGCCGCACTTCCGTCCTGGTCGACGCCGGCCACTGCGGACGCACGATCGAGAACGCGCTGGCTGGCATCGACGTGCTGCCCGCTTCTCTCGCCGCGATTCTGGTCACCCACGAACACATCGACCATGTCCGCGGAATCGGGGTCATGATGCGTCGTTACCACCTTCCCGTCTATGCCAACGAAGAAACCTGGCGTGCCATGCACCGTTCCCCTTCCCTGGGGCGGTTCGACCCGGCACTCGCCCATATCCTGCCGGTCGGCGAGAAAACCGTGATCGGGGATTTGTGCGTCCAGTCGGTCTCGACGCCCCACGACGCCGTCGATCCGGTCGGCTACCGGATTGAGTCCGGCAACCGGAATGTATCGGTTTTCACCGACCTCGGACACGCGAGCCCAGCGCTCACTACCTTGCTCGGGGATTCCGATCTGTTGTTCTTCGAGTCCAATTACGACTACGATATGCTGTACAACGGGCCTTATCCCTGGCACCTCAAGCGCAGAATCGGCGGCAGCAACGGTCACCTCTCCAACGCGGACTGTGCCGTCGCTCTCCAGGCCCTCCTGCGCAGCGGCGTCACAAGGTTTGTGCTCTCCCACCTCAGCCAGGAGAACAACACGCCGGCGCTCGCTCGCACCTCCGCGGTAGCCGGACTGGAAGCCTGCGGCGCCGCCGAGGGAACTGACTATCTGCTGGAAGTCGCGCCCCGGTATACCCCGGGCAAGATCTGGGAACTGTAGTCCGATGCGCGTCCTGATCCGGGCGGTCGGCAAGATCCGCGAACCTTGGATCCGCGACGGAATCGCGGAATTTACCAAACGTCTCTCCCGCTATTGCCGTGTGGAAATCGATGAAGTGGCGGACGCTCCGGACACCCTGCCGATCGAGCGTGTGTTGCAGGAAGAAGGCGAACGCCTGCTCGCGCGTATCCGTCCTACGGAGTTTGTGATTCTCTCCGCCCTGGACGGGGAACGGCTTGACAGCGTCACGTTCTCTTCCCGGTTGAGCCAGTGGATGGAAGAAGGCGGCGCTCAGGTCACGTTTGTGCTGGGTGGATCCAATGGCGTCTCTCCAGCCGTTACGACCCGCGCAAACGCGCGGTTGTCGCTCTCCGATCTCACGTTCCCGCATGCGGTGGCGCGACTGGTTCTACTGGAACAGATCTACCGCGCGTTTCGCATCCGGTCGGGAGAACCCTACCACAAATAGCCGCACACACAAATAGAAATAGACTGTCACGACACCTGTTCTCCTGCACATTCCGGGAGCACGGGTTTATTTTTCTTTCGGGGACATCACCCGCAGGGTGATCGCCGCCATCAGTGGAATCAGCAGTGGGACGACGGCCAAAAACACGGCGACCAGCACCTGCATGCCCGTGCTGAGACCTTCGGAGCTTTGGATCGCATCTTGCATCCTGCGCTGTACCATCTCGTACACCAGCAATTGCAATAGGAAGAGGACCACGCCTGTTGCCACGGCAGTGAGTCGAGATATGCCGTGCCGCCACAACACGAAGCCGGTCCAGACCGAACCAGCTAAAATGGCAATCGCGACCAATGCAAACAACCATCCGAGACTGGATTCCGTGATTTGCTGATAGATGGCCATGGCGCTGCCTCCCCATGATGATTCGTTTCATAATAACAAACAGGCGCCCCACTTGGGACGCCTGTTTGAAAAGATCCGGCAGAGACCTATTTTCCCGGGCCGTTACCAGCCAAGTATCGTGGGCACCAAAGAGCTTAACTACTGTGTTCGGTATGGGAACAGGTGTGGCCTCTCGGTTATATCCGCCGGAATGGTTGAGGATGTGCAAAGCACCCTCAAAACCGCACAGAGGAGAAGATTTTCAAAGACTACAAGACAAAGGGGTGAACCGTGTAAGGGTCAAGGGGTAAGGGACTTTTTCCATGTGGATCGGATCCGAACCGGAGTTCGAGATCCAACGTGCTTGTGGTCAAGTCCTCGGCCTATTAGTACCGGTCCGCTAACATGTTGCCATGCTTTCACTCCCGGCCTATCAACCATGTGGTCTACATGGGGCCTTACCATTTCTGAGGGAAATCTCATCTTGAGGTGGGTTTCACACTTAGATGCTTTCAGCGTTTATCCCATCCGGGCGTGGCTACACAGCGGTGCCCCTGGCGGGACAACTGGTACACCAGAGGTCCGTCCAC
>LSQX01259226.1_pt1 | contig 13123 bp, 12 predicted proteins | sample 654561 | NCBI WGS metagenome assembly LSQX01 (sample SAMN04489861, study PRJNA283612) | anaerobic digester metagenome | isolation source: 4 biogas reactors fed with cattle manure at either 37C or 55C with and... | place: Denmark: Kongens Lyngby | collected 2014 | reverse complement strand
CGCCGACCGAACCTCGCAGTTCAGGCGAGAACGACGAACGATTGCGGGCTGACCGGCCGCCACACTGGGGTTAAGTTCTGCAGTTCTGTGACAGCCCGCAAATCGCGGGGCACTGGCGGTCTCGCAGAACCCAGAGCTCAAACCCAGAGCTGAAGCCCGCTGACCTCAGCTGCGGCTCAGTCGCTGTTTGAGGTGCTGCTAGCTTGAGGCGCTCTGCGATCCACTGCTCGAACTGCTGCTCGAGCCACCGCTCGAACTCGCACTCGACCCGCCGCTCTCGCCGCCGCCCGACGAACTTGCAGACGCGCCGCTCTTCTCGGCCCGCGAATCGGTGCGGTAGAAACCTGAACCGCTAAAGGTGACACCAAGTGAACCAAACACCTTGCGCAGCTTGCCGCCGCACTCGGGGCACTCGGTCAGTGCATCGTCACTGAACTGCTGGTAGATATCAAAGGCATGGCCGCAGTCAGCGCAGCGATAAGCATAGGTAGGCACGATTGCAGATTCTACCGTGGATGTGTGAGCGGAGGCTGGGGCGCCAGCACGGTGCTCGCACGGGAGCCAACGCGGTGCTCGCGCGGGCGCAAGGACGACGCTAGCTGGTAGAGCAAAAGCCCCGCGCTCTCGAAAAATATATCTCAAAGTGGAGAAATATATGAAGTTCGGTATGGTGATGGATGTACGAGCAGAGATCCCTTTCAGAGATCTGGCAACGTGCAGAGGCAATGACGACACGAAGGAGTGTATCGATGGTGAACGGGGCGAAGCAGTACCCACAGACGCCGCACGGCGGAGTGCTGGTCGACCAAGTGGTGACAGGGCCAGAGCGGGAAACCGAGATTGAACGAGCGAGAGGGCTCGCAACCATTCGCGTTGACCTCGAAGCGATCATCACGATTGAGATGATCACTACGGGGGTGCTTTCTCCGAACAAGGGCTTCATGGGTGAGGCCGACTACCTGGCGGTGCTCGACAACGGGCGCCTCGCAGACGGCACGGTGTGGCCGGTGCCACTCAGCTTCGCGCCGATCGGCAAGGTGAACAGCGGCATCATCGAAGGGCTCAAAGTCGGCGACGAGGTGTGCCTCGCAGACGACCAAAACGAGCCCGTCGCAATTCTCGAGATCGAAGACATCTTTGAGTACGACCGGGAACACCGTGCGCAGAGCCTGTTCGGCACGACTGATCGCGAGCACCCGGGTGTGGACTCCATCTACCGCCGAATGGGCGAGACGGCGCTTGGCGGCACGCTGAGACTGTTGAACCGAGTCGACTGGGGTCCGTTCGAGCGGCTTCGCAAGGAACCGAAGGACACGTGGAAGATGTTCTACGAGGATCGCGGCTTCCAGTCAGTTGCCGGCTTCATCACCGGCGCGAACCCGCTGCACCGCGGTCATGAGTACATTCACCGCAACGCCCTCGAAGAGGTCGACGGCATCTTCTTGCAGCCCCTGGTAGAGATGGCGAAACGTGAGTACGTTCGCCACGAGTACCGCATTCGTGGGTATCAGAACGTGATGGAAGAGTACTACCCGATGGATCGGTCGATCCTCTCTCCACTGCGCGTGACCTACATCTTTGCGGGGCCACGCGAAGCTATCTTGCACGCCCTCATCATGAAAAACTATGGGTGCACGCACGCACTCATCGGTCGTGATCACGCAGGCATTGGCGACTTCTACGATAAATACGCCGCGCACTCAATCTTCGACGACTACACGCAAGAAGAGTTGGGCATTGACATTCGACTGTTCCACGAGGTGTTTTACGACGTTCGGGCGCAGACCCACGCGACTGAGCGCACAACCGGCAAGATCGATTCGCGATATCGCCTCAACATCTCGGGCACCGGCATTCGCGAGTTGCTGCGCTACGGATTCATTCCGCCCAAAGAGATTGTGCGCCCAGAGTCGGCGCTCGCGGCAATGCAGGGTATTCAGCCGAAGGGCATCAGCGAAGACGGCCAAGCGATCGGGTCGCCCGGCAAGGTCATCAAGAGCATGTTTCCCTACTATCTTGAGTACACGCGCTTAGGTGGCCCCCAGCGAGAGACGCCGCTGAATCCAGACGACCTCACGCTGCGTGATCTCGAAGAGGTGATGCAAGATGTGCGAAAGAATGCTGGCCTCATCTACGAGGGTGTGTATGACGAGTACCGCGCCTTGCTTGACCAAAACCGTGACCTGATTGCGTGGCACAGGTTTGATGCTCGCGAAGCGATTCGTGAGAAGCAAGAGGCGCTGATTGGTGAGCTCGAAACGAAGCTGGCGAGCGCGAGCGAGGTGGCTTCTGACGAGTTCATGTACCAGGATCGAGCTGAGGCCGAACGCGAGCTTGAAGCCGCGCGGCAGCTGCTTGGCGATATTCCGGTGAACGTCTCCCGTGAATCCGTGGTGCAGCGTGCCTGGAACGCGCTGCCTTACGAGCGCTACCGCGGGGCCGATAAGGAATAGCTCAAGCCAGGTTTCGACTGCACGCGCTCGAGCGCATTGTCGCCGTGTAAGCGGGTCGTCACTGTCCAAGCGGATCGTCACGCACTGAACGTGAGGGTCCGCTTGGGCGTCACTATGCCCTGGACGGGGGCATCGTGCGGCTCAACGGGTACCGCATCGAACACCTCTGTGTCGAAGATCACCGCGTAGACGGGCGGACGGTGAGTGAGCGCCTCGAGCGTACGATCGAAATATCCTCGGCCCCAGCCGAGACGATTTCCGCTCAGGTCGGCTGCAGCCGCGGGTACGAGCATCAGGTCGACGTGTTCGACGGCACCCGGCGGCAGCAATTCGCCGAGCGGTTCACGGATGCCGAACTTTCCAGAGCGATGCCCCGATCCACTGGGGCTGATCCAATCGAGATAGCCATCATCACGCGATGCCGGAAAGAGCATGTCGAGCTCAGCTGCCTTCGCCCACTCGAGAAATCCGCTCACATCAGGTTCGGTAGCAGTGGGTACGAAACATGAGAGCCGTGACGCGCCAAGTGACTCAACAAGGGCAACGAGTTGTGTGGTGAAGCCCTCGCGTGCGTGTAGGCGTGACTGCTCTGACATTTCTGAGCGTGCATTTCGGATGCGGGCCCGAATGAGGGCCTTTTCTGCAGCCATCAGATCACTCATGCCCCGAGTCTACGGCGGGGTTCGCCGCAACCGACTGACAGCCTTGCGAATTCACGCGCATGACTCTCTTGAGAACTTGTGTTGCTGTCAATAAACCCAGATAAGCTACACGATATGGCAACAGATGTGCGCACTGTTCAGAAGGCGGTTATTCCTGCGGCGGGCCTCGGCACACGCTTTTTACCAGCAACGAAGGCGATGCCAAAAGAGATGCTGCCGATCGTTGATAAACCCGCAATTCAGTACGTCGTCGAAGAGGCAGCCAAGTCGGGGCTGAACGATGTGCTCATCATCACCGGTCGAAATAAAGAAAACCTCATCAGCCACTTTGACGGTGTGCCCGAACTTGAATACACGCTGCAGCGAAAGTCAGACACCAACAAGCTTCGCAAAGTGCACGAGGCAAGTGAGATCGCCGAGGTGCACTTTCTGCGCCAAGGGCAACCGCTCGGCCTGGGGCACGCCGTCGGGCGGGCCCGGCAGCATGTCGGTCAGCAATCGTTTGCCGTGCTGCTCGGCGACGATCTCATCGATGACCGTGACGCGCTGCTCACCAAAATGATCGAGGTGCATGACAGCGAGCAAGCCACGGTCGTCGCACTGATGGAGGTGCCACCGGAACAAGTGCACCTCTACGGTTGTGCCGCAGTCGAGCCGACAGATGAGCCCGGTGTCGTGCGCATCACCGCACTCGTTGAGAAGCCAGACCCCGCAGATGCGCCATCAAACCTCGCAGTCATCGGCCGCTATGTGTTGCGCCCCGAAATCTTCGACGAGATCGACAAGCTCGAACCAGGTCGCGGTGGTGAATACCAGCTCACCGACGCACTCAACGCGCTCGCCGCTGGTAAGGGTGAGCGCCCGGTCTATGGTGTGGTCTTCGACGGGCGACGCTACGATACCGGTGACCGTGTGGGATGGATTCAAGCGAATCTGCGGCTTGGCGTAGAACACTCCGAGTTCGGAGACGAACTCTCAGACTGGCTGCTTGAGTTTGCAGACGGGCTGCGCGAGGCGAAAGCCAAGAGCGGGCGAGCACCTCAGTGAGTCCACTGCCGCACCCCATCGATACCCCGACGCCGAAGACGGCAGGGCGGGTGGGCATTCGCGTGGTGGCCCAGCGTGATGCTGCGACGCTGCGGCGGTTGTTGACCGAGAACAGAACCTGGCTCGAACCGTGGGAGGCCACGTTTCCGGGCGGGGGAGGCGCAGTGCCCGGCACAGTCTCATTGCGCCCCGTGATTCGCGCGATGCGCAAACAGCAGCGCGCGGGGGTGAGCATCTCGTTTGTGATCACCTATGACGGGGCAGTGGNNGGGCAACTCAGCGTGAGCGACATCAGCGGGGGTGCGGCACGCACCGCCTCCATCGGCTACTGGATCTCGCAGCATGTCGCAGGCAGGGGCGTCACCCCGACGGCGGTCGCCCTCGCAATCGACTACCTCTTCTTCGAGTTACGTCTGCATCGCGTCGAGATTTGCATACGACCCGAAAATGAGGCGTCGCTCAGGGTCGTGAAGAAACTCGGCATGCGTTACGAGGGCAGACGCGACCGATACATTCACATTGCCGGTAGCTGGTGCGACCACGACTGTTTCGCGGTCACGGCCGAAGAAGTGGGCCAAGGAATGCTCTCAAGAATCGGCGCGGCACACGACTGACGGGCGAACTTAACCGTACAGTGAGCCTCATGACAAGCGGCGTGTTCGGTGGCGGAGTGATCTTCGTAGTTGCCGCGCTGCTCTGGGCCGCAGTGCTCGTGCCGAGCTTCATTCGCCGCAAAGAGTTCAAAGCGGCAGAACAGAATGCGTTGCGGCTGCAGCGCACGTTGCGGGTGCTCGCCGAGACGGCCGAGGTGCCGAGCGAGGTGCGCGTCGAGGCAACCGCCCGAGAGGCACTCGCGCAAGAGCGCCTGCTGCGCACCGCACAGCGAAGGCAAGAGGCCGAACGCAAAGCGCAGCTTTCTGAGGCACGCGCAGCGCAGGTTCGGGCAGAAATGCGAGCACAGCAGGTGAAGCGAAAGCAGGCTGCGTTGGTGCGTTCCGCGAAACTTAGGCGACCTTGGGTGCGACGGGTGCGTCAGGTTGCTGCGATCGCGTTTGTGCTTGCCTGCATCGGTGCGGTGACGGGCGGAGCGCTTGCGATGTTCGGCAGCCCTGCTGTGTTGCTGCTTGGCTCGTTGGCCGTTGCGGCTGCTGGGCTTGGTGCGCTCGTCTTGCTCGCACCGGGCCGAGTGAAGCATGTCGACATTGACGCTGAGCACGTGATCGAAGAGGTGCCAGCGGCGCCGGCGGTGACAGCGCAAGAAGAACGCGAAGAGGATCGTGCAGCAGCCGCACACGCCGCCGCTCAGGCCGCTGCTGCCGCCCGCATCGAACGGGCCCGTGCCCGGGCACGGGCGAGAGCCGCGGGGCCAACCAAGAAGCCGCAGGCGCAGAACAAGCCACATTCGATTCTGCTCGACATGGCCGCCGCAGATGAGGCCCCTGCGCAGCCGACAACTGCGGTCGCGCAGCCTGTTGCCCCGGCATCGCCCTCGACCACATCACATGCTGGGGCCGATGCGGGTGCTGCGAGCTTCTCGCGCATGGGCATCATTGGTGACACAAGCGACGGTGCGCTTGACCTTGACGAAGTGCTGCGCTCACGCCGAAAGGCTGGCTAACCAACCGCAGTGGTTCGCTGGGGCCTGCTCTGAGCTGGGGCTCACTTTTGGTAACGCCGCCCTGTGAGCCTGCTAGGCTAAAAAAGCTTTCGGGTCTTTAGCTCAGTTGGTAGAGCGCGTCGTTCGCAATGACGAGGTCAGGGGTTCAATTCCCCTAAGATCCACTCCCTACGGTCGTTCCTCTTCTACGAGGAATTGCTCGAATTTTGTCGAAAGCGGTGCTTTCAACTCTGAAAAATTCGGGCCCCTAAGATCCACTCCCTATGGTCGTTCCGCCACCGGTCACCCCTCGAGCGCCACGGTAATCTCCGCGGCTGCAGCATGCAAGCGTGCGGCGACCTGCGCGTCGGTGAGCTCGTGCGACAGAAATGCTGCCGCGACCGCCAACGCCGCAGACCCACGAATCTGCAAAGCCACCGCCACCGACTTCAAACCATGAATCACCTCATCATGGCTCGAGGCGTAGCCCTGCTCGAGCGTCGCTAACGTGGCCGCGCGCTGCTCGTCACTCAACGTCTCGGGCCATTCATGCTGCGGCAACTGACACAGCACTGCCCGCCCTGGTGCTCCAACTCCCAGCGGATGTTCGGTTCCCGGGTGTTGCGCGACCGAGACGATCGAGCTGCGTGGTTCGACGCTCAACAGGGTGATCGCCTCGTCGCCATCGAGCCTCACGAGAAAGCAGGTCACGCCAAGATCGTCAACCGCCGCCCGCAGTATTGGTGCGGCCGCCTGCTGCAGATCGCGTTCAACCGTTGCCGCGAGTGATGCCAGACGGGGCCCGAGCAGATAGTGGCCGCGGTCGTCGCGCACGACCAGCCGGTGCAGCTCGAGTGTGCGCAAGAGCCGATAGGCGATCGAACGGTGTAGGCCGAGTTCAGTAGTGATGGCCGCGCTCGACATGGCGCCACCGTGAGCGGCCAATATCTCGAGAATTCGAATGCCCCGAGACAATGTTTGCGACGTGACCGAACTGCTCTCCGCCGGTTTCTCTGCCGATCTGGCCGCAGATTTGGCTGTCGATTTACCTGCTGATGTGCCTGCCGCGATCTTAGTCAACTGCGTGCTCCCTGCTGCTGTCGGTGGTTGCCAAAGGCAGGCTGCACGAGGTACGATCGAAAATGTTCGATTAAAGATGCATCTGCTCGATTATAGAGTAATGCGGGTGCTGGCATTACGCAAACCTCATGCAAGGAATCTCCATGGAATTTCACCACCACGGCTACGAGTCTGATGATCCTCGAATTCGCCCTGCAGCAGGAGCGGGCAAAGAACGACCTGCAGAGATACCTGCTGAAGTCGACGTGCTCATTGTTGGTGCAGGCCCGGCAGCGATGCTGCTCGCCGCACAACTCTCGCGCTTTCCAGAGCTGACGGTTCGCATTGTTGAGCGCCGCAATGGGCGACTCGAAATTGGCCAAGCCGACGGCATTCAAGCGCGCAGTGTCGAAACCTTTCAGGCATTTGGCTTTGCTGAACGCATCATTGCTGAGGCCTACCGAATCACTGAGACGGCATTCTGGAAGCCCGACCCCACCAACCCCACGCACATCGCGCGCGCGACACGCACGCCTGACGACGCCAACGGACTGAGCGAGTTTCCGCACTTGGTCGTGAACCAGGCGCGAGTACTCGACTATTTCGCTGAAGCCGCGGCTCATGCCCCCGGCCGTATCGTGCCCGACTGGGGCGTCGAATTTGTTGACCTCGACATCGCCGAAGGGGGCAGCCATCCGGTTACTGCGACGCTTCGTCACGTCGCGGGGCCTCAAACTGGCAGCACACTCACGGTGCGCGCTAAGTACGTCGTGGGTGGAGACGGGGCACGCAGCCAGGTGCGCACGTCAATCGGGCGCCGGCTGCAAGGTGACTCAGCATTTCACGCGTGGGGAGTGCTCGATGTGTTGGCCAACACCGACTTCCCTGATGTGCGCACGAAGTCAGCCATTCAGTCGCACGACGGCGGCAACATTCTGCTGATTCCACGTGAGGGAGGGCACCTCTTTCGGCTCTACGTCGACCTTGGTGAGGTGGCTGAAGATAACAATGGCGCGGTGCGCGCGACACCTACCGACGAGATCATCGCCCGGGCGAACGCGATTCTTCACCCCTATTCGGTCGACGTGAAATCGATCGCCTGGCACAGCGTGTACGAGGTTGGGCACCGGCTTGCTGACGGTCTCGATGATGTGCCGCTCGACATGGTGGGCGAACGTCACCCGCGTGTCTTTCTCATGGGAGACGCGTGCCACACGCACTCCGCCAAGGCCGGGCAGGGCATGAACGTGTCGATGCAAGACGGCTTCAACCTGGGATGGAAACTGGGTGCTGTGCTGCGCGGGCAGAGTCCCGAGTCGCTGCTCGACACCTATGCTGCTGAGCGGGCCGAGACCGCCCGAGACCTGATTGAGTTCGACAAAGTCTGGTCAACGCTCATGGCAACCCGCGCAGATGAAATGCCAGACCCGACCGAGCTTGAGCGGTTCTATGTGCAGGGAGCAGAGTTCTCGAACGGGTTCAAGACCGAATACGCGCCCTCGATGATTGTGGCGGGTGCTGAACACCAAGACCTCGCAACCGGATTTCCAATCGGTAAGCGGTTCAAATCTGCAGAGGTCGTGCGCCGTAGTGACGGAAATCCCGTGCACCTTGGGCACCTGCATGAGGCCGACGGGCGCTGGAGAATCTACGTGTTTGCTGATGCGCAGCCTGCGACCGCAGCCGACTCTGCGGTGACACAGTGGGCGAACTGGTTCGTGAACGCCGAGAACTCGCCCTATGTCCGCTACAGCTCCACAGATTCAGCCGATGCCGATGCGGTGTTCGACGTGAAGGTGGTCTACCAGCAGCCCTACACCGAGGTTGAACCGGGTGATGTGCCCGCAATCTTCAAGCCGGTGAAGGGGCCATTTGCCCTTGTCGACCTCAATAAGATCTTTGCTGGCGGGCTCGGCACAGACATCTTTGCGCAGCGCGGGGTGAGCGCCGACGGCGCTGTAGTCGTGGTGCGCCCAGATATGTATGTTGCAGCTGTGCTGCCACTCAACGCACACGACGAGTTGGCAGGCTTTTTTGACGGTCATCTGCTCGAGCCGCGCGCCACTCATTAGACGCACAGCAACCGCTATGGCCGCATGTCGAACCGGTCTAACCCTGCACGTCATTCATTAGACGCACAGGAACCGCCGAGGCGTCAAAGCTAGACTGCTGAATCATGGATAGTTGGTGGGCGAACGCGCTTTGGTCGGTGACTCCGACCGTTCTTATTGGCGTCTTTTTCGCCGTGGTGCTGCGCATGATTTTGCGTGCCGATCGCACTGAGCGACGTATCTACAAAGAGATGGAAGCCGAAGAGCGTGCCCGTCTCGGGTTGCCTCCCAAGTCTGAATAAGCTGATCTGAAGCGATGCCAGACGCGTCACGAACGCGAGAGGTGCGACAGGCAGCGGCCGCCCGGTGACTGACAATCCCTCTGCGCAAGGTGTCTCGCGCTGATTTTCTCGGAAACAGCATAGGCAAACCCATAGACTAGCCACATGCACGGGCCTGAAATGTTGCTCACTCTGAGCGAGCAAGACGCATTTTGGGCTTCAATTAATTGGCCGCTTCTGTACACGAGCCTCGTGCTGATCGTTGACAACGTCATTCGTATTGGTGCGCTCTTCGTGGTGCCCCGCAATCGGCGCCCCACCGCAGGCATGGCGTGGCTGATGGCCATTTTCTGGCTGCCGGTGCCGGGGCTGCTGCTCTTTTTGCTGATCGGCGGCAACAATCTGCCAAAGAAGCGCCGCCGCAAACAAGAAGCGGCAATGCGCCAAATTGCGACAATCGCCGATCGCGAAGAACTCGTGCTCGGCACCGAGTTGAGCAGCCTGCCGGGTGGCGTGTCAAACGCTGTGGTGCTCGGCCGGTCGCTCGGCGCGCAACCAATGGTGCGCGGCAACCATGCCGAGATCTGCATAGACTACGAAATATCGATCGCAAATATCGCGGCGGCGATTCGCCAGGCCGAACGCTACGTGCACGTCGAGTTCTACATTTTGGTGTGTGACGACACCACTGCAGATGTGTTCGAAGCGATGCGTGAGGTGGTGCAGCGTGGCGTCGAAGTGCGGGTATTGCTCGATCACGTCTCTGCCGTGCGCAACCCCGGCTACAAGCAAACAGCGAAAATGCTCGATGAAATCGGGGCCGAGTGGGCCTACATGCTGCCGGTGCGCCCGTGGCGAGGGCAGTGGCAGCGACCTGATCTGCGCAACCACCGCAAGCTCGTGGTCATCGACGGCACGGTGGGGTTCATGGGTTCGCAGAACCTGGTCGACTCGAGCTACAACAAGCGGTCAAACATCAAACGCGGGCTGCACTGGCGTGACCTCATGGTGCGCGTTGAAGGACCTGCGGCGTTAGGCCTCGAGGCCGTGTTTTTGAGCGATTGGTATGTCGAGACCGGCCAGGCGATGCGCGAGCTGATCGACGAAGAGCGCCTCGTGCAGTTTGCTGGCGAGCTTGATTGCCAGGTTTTGCCGAGTGGGCCGGGCTTTGGGCGTGAAAACAATTTGCAGGTGTTTGTGTCGTTGCTCTATACCGCAGAACATCGCATCAGCATCACGAGCCCGTACTTCATTCCTGAGGGCGCGATCATGCACGCGTTGCGAGCAGCGACTGCTCGTGGTGTGTATGTCGAACTTTTTGTGTCAGAGATCGGCGATCAGGCGATGGTCTATCACGCGCAGCGCTCGTATTACGAAGAACTGCTCGACGCGGGCGTGCGCATTTTCATGTTTCGCCCGCCCTACATTCTGCACTCGAAGCACTTCACGATTGACGACTCGGTCGCGGTGGTCGGGTCGTCGAACATGGATCAGCGCTCGTTCAACCTCAACATGGAGGTCTCGATGGTCGTGCATGGCGAAAGTTTCGTGCGTGATCTTGATGAGGTCACTGCGTACTATCACGCGAATTCGCGTGAGCTCACGATCGAAGAGTGGCGCAGGCAGTCGCTACCGTCGAAGCTGCTTGACGGCCTGGCCAGACTCACCTCTGCGCTGCAGTAGGCGCGGGTGGTTGCGCCGAGCTGGGCTGAGTGTCGAGTCGGTGGGTGCGAAAGCGGTTGGCGTCGCTGGTGAGAATCCAGACTTCGCCATTGATTATGCGGGGGATCTCAGAGCCAGTCAGATGGGTGAGCCCCGCACGAATCATCGCACCGTGGGCGACGACGATGGAGCCGGGGGAGTCGTGCAGCAGCCGGTCGAACGTTGCCGCAGTGCGGCCCGCTAGTTCGGTAAGTGACTCTGCCCCGGGTATGTCGAGGCCTGGCCAGCGCGTGTGGGCTTCGTCGACGAGCAGCCCCTCTGCCGGCCCGAAGTCGCGCTCATACAGGGTGTGCTCGATTTGGGGTTCGCTGAGCTGGAGTGCTGCTGACAAGATCTGTGCGGTCTCGATAGCGCGAGAGAGCGGAGAGCTAAACGTTCGAGTCCAAGGGCTGAGACTGGCATGTGGTTGTGTGCCGCTCAAGAGTTCGGCGGTGCGTGCCGCTTCGGCTCGGCCGGTGTCGTTGAGCGGCACCTCGGTGCGGCCTTGAATGCGCCTGGCGAGGTTCCAATCGGTCTGCCCGTGACGAACGATGGCGATCACTTGCGGGGTCGAAACGGTCATGTTTCAACGCTATCGCAGGCCCGCTCGGCCTCTACCCGCGCTCGGCGGGTGCTGTGATGCGCTCACAAGTTTTCGACGAGGATCGCCGAGCGCGCCACGCTCGCACCCTTAGGGGACTTCGCGGCGCACTTCGAGCAGTTCGCCGACGGTGCAGCCGAGCACCCTGCAGATTGCCGTAAGCGTGGTGAAGCGTATCGCCTTTGCGCGGTCGTTCTTGAGTACCGAAAGGTTCACGATGCTCACGCCGACGCGCTCGCTGAGTTCGGTGAGCGTCATCTGTCGCTCCGCCAAGAGCTCGTCAAGCCGACAGTGGATGGCGTGGGTGTCGACGGGGTCGGCGGGCCTCATATGAGCCCCTCGGTCTCATGTTGCAGCATAAGAGACAGGCGCAGAGCAATGTCGATGAGACCTGACGCGGTGGCCACGAAGAGCGCGATCCAGTACCAGGCCCACCACTCGGTTGCCTCGGGTGCGGTGGCCTGCACCTGCAGCGCGCCCTCGACGCCGTTGGCCGCGAGGTGAAAGCACGCGGACGTGATCAAACCGCCGCCCAGTAGTGTCCAAGTGAAGGCGCGCAGGGTGCGACTGGCCTGCATTGTAAAGAAATGACCCTGCTGAAACAGCCATGCGAGACGCACAACACAGGCGATGGCGATGAGCGCCGCCACCGCGGCGACGCCGATGAAGAGCACCAGGCACACCGCTGAGACTGGGTTGAGGTTGGGCACGAGCACTTGCAGATGCGTGAAGGTTCCGGTGACCTGGGTTGGCTCACCAGCGCCGCTCGCGCTGTACACCGCGAGGCCCGTGCCTGTCGCGGTCGCTGTCTCGACGGGTAGATTCCACATCACACCGCCCGGCACGAAGAAGCTCTGGTATTGCTTGACCGCGAGATAGATGGTCGAGGCCGACGCAATCACGCCCATCACGAGAATGGCGAGGGCATCAGCCCGGAGCTTTCTGGTGCTCGGCTCTTTGGGGAGGGAGGCGGTCATGCGGCGGATCCTCGTTTTCTCAATTGTTATCGATATTCGTTATTATCGCTTATCGATAAGTTAGCTGGGGTTGTGTGCCCCTGTCAACCGTGAATTTGCTCTCGGCGAAGTCGTCGCAACTTGTTGACGCCCAGGGCGAACAAAGCCCCGCAACACGAGGTGAACGCGTAGCCTTAATGCATCGGCCAGGGCCGCACCGACGACGCGACCCCAGCTACAGGAGGAACAATGTTCGAGAGATTCACGGATCGCGCCCGTCGCGTAGTTGTGCTCGCCCAAGAAGAGGCGAAGATGCTCAACCACAACTACATCGGCACCGAGCACATTCTGCTCGGCCTCATTCACGAGGGTGAGGGTGTTGCCGCAAAGGCGCTCGAGCAGCTCGATATCTCGCTCGACGCGGTGCGCGAGCAGGTGACCGACATCATCGGCACCGGGCAGCAGCCGCCCGCGGGTCACATTCCGTTTACGCCCCGCGCCAAGAAGGTGCTCGAGCTGTCGCTGCGCGAAGCGCTGCAGTTGGGCCACAACTACATCGGCACCGAGCACATTTTGCTCGGTCTCATTCGCGAGGGTGAGGGCGTTGCGGCGCAGGTGCTCGTGAAGCTCGGTGCAGACCTCAACCGCGTGCGCCAGACCGTGATTCAGCTGCTCAGCGGCTACCAGGCCGGCAAGGAGACCGCCACGGTCGGCG
>LSQX01051994.1_pt2 | contig 13123 bp, 24 predicted proteins | sample 654561 | NCBI WGS metagenome assembly LSQX01 (sample SAMN04489861, study PRJNA283612) | anaerobic digester metagenome | isolation source: 4 biogas reactors fed with cattle manure at either 37C or 55C with and... | place: Denmark: Kongens Lyngby | collected 2014 | reverse complement strand
AGCGGTGTAACGTGCAAGTCTCTAGTTTCTTACTCATACGTAGTTTCTGTTGTTCTGCTCGTTGATCTGCTTGAGAGTTATCTTGTTCTTCACAGGCAATGGAGTGTATATGAACATATCTCCACGTTTGCCTTGAAACATGAAGATCCCGCAGTAGTACACCCCTTTATAGTCAGTTGCAACACGCAAAATGATATACTCGCCTAAATAGCTCTTGCTAGTAGCTAAGCCAAAACTGTCTTCGCGGCCACGCCCCATGCCTCCCCAGCAAACGTCTATGTCTGACGCCTGCCATTCGTTAAGCACATTTAAGATCTCGACATTTGAGTTGAAGTCTGGCAACACCCTGCACATCGTGACTTGACCTGCGCTAATACTAGTATGAGTAGCAATATACTCTTCAACCTCGTTACTTTGTTTGAAGAACGAATGATCACCAACACCAGCTGGATATGCATTTGGCAGCATAAGCTGCGTTGTATTGCTACAAACGCCAGCCAAGTTGACTCTGTCTTGCAAGCTATATCGCAGATAGTACCACTTATCCCATGGCCCAAAGTATTTAGTCATTGGACCTGGAATGTCAGCAGCCATCAGCATCATCGGTAAGTCGAGCTGTTCAGCTATAGCAGCCAACGTGTCGTCGGTGTACGCAATGAAAAACAGCAGGTCATTAGACCCTACACGTTTCTTAAGCTTCGTTAAACAACCCAAAGTCATAGGCCGCTTCATCTGTGTCGAGCCACAAATTGCGGGCTTAGCGCGGATAAGCTCTACATAGCGGCCCAAGTCGGCAACTTTGGATTTTGGCACCGGGTACGGAGAGAAACCACTTTCAGACAGGCCGATGATCTTGTAGTTAGGGAACATTTTGCGTCGACCCTTACAAAGCCGCTTAAACGACTCTTTCATGTAACGAATCAAAGCATCGTCAATGATGTACGTAATTGAGCCATGTTCCTTATAGACTTTCGCGATTTCAGCGTTAACAATCTCAGGGCTATTAAAGTTATCCTTCAACAGCCGAAAGAATTGGTTGTTGTTATTGTGGACCGCTTCGAACTTCGGAGCAGTTATTTTTAAATGGTCATTAAAAACTACTGACATGTCTTCCCTTCAAAGCCAGCCAGCAGGATAACCTGCTGACTGGCATAGTTTGCTTGTTTAGTACTCAAACCGGTTGACCTGTTTGCCAAGCATCTTCACGACTGGCCTGAAGAAGGTCTTCCCGTCGCTTTCGAACTCATGTGACTTCACGATGCAAAACCGCTTATTGTGAGTAAGCCGCTCAACGAAATCCCGCATTGCGCGGTTGTCGTTGCCCATGTTTACTACGTATTCGTCTGCGTAGTAATCAGATAACGTCAAGTAAATCTTGCCGCGTTCAGTCACTCTGTACTCTTCGGCACGTAACCGCTTCAAGTTGACATCCTTCGGGACAAATTCACCTTTTGCATTGATGTAAACACTCTTCACTCGATGTGGCGCTCTGCTCATTTTCTTACTCCAAGTTAGTGGTTTCTTACTCTTCGTTCGCCCCGCTCAAATCCGCATCAAGCGCCATAGTTGGGTCAAACGTAATCGTCGCCAAATGGGGTTTTTGTGGCTTCGGCTGTTTTACGAGGATATCGCTAACGCTGCTATAGCCAACAGCGTAAGGCGCAAAATAGATTACACCATCAGCTTTATAGGCTGCCCACTTAATGGTGTGCTGCGGGCCAAACTGAATGCGTGTAATTCGCCGACGAGGAGCTTCAATCGACTCAGTTGATCCAAGTTTCGACATAACAGCCAACGAGTGATCGAAGATTTCCTTGTTATGAATATAATGTTTGTTGGGGGTGTTAAATGTATATTTAGCATTCAGTTCACAATCTTGCGAACGCCGAGGGCGCTCCGCGACGTAGTGCAGATAGTTGGACGTGCTTTCAACGTATAACAGCTCCTTAGGACCAGACATACGTGACGTGACGTAGTTGTTGTTATTGATCCGACTGATCATTGTGACTCTCCAGATTGTGGTAGGTTAAATGGCTAGTTTGAGGTTTTACTAGCTACAACATTTAAACTACCATAATCCATTTTTTATATAATAATAATAATACAAGTTATTAAAAATGTAAATAAAAAAATTTAAGCAGGTAATTATCTAGTTTTACTTACGCTCGCATACATGAGCCCTTGTGTACAGAGCTTCTTTATAGAGCCTTTTTGTTTCAGTGCTGAAGAAGTACGGCATATGGCCTATACGATAATGTAGGTAATCAATATAGCCCACNNCCTTTGTGCTGTTGATGGACCTCTATTTAACTCTTGAATTAGCACCAACAAATCCTGCTTAGTTATGTGCGCATACTCTACGTCTACACGAAACTTTTGCCACGCAAAGTATTCGAAGCCAACACGAGAGTTCTTATGAGCCCTGACAGCCCAGTTAAACGCTGTGCGCCACTCTTTATCCGCTAAAGTAGTTAGCATATTTAGCTTAAGCCGAACTCGCAACTCATATTGCGTTATTTTGGCTTTAAAAGATGTTAGCCTAAATGCGTCGTCGATAAACCTATAACCGCCGTCGACCTCCAACGCGTCGCATAAATCCTTCATTATGCCTACTGGTTGGTGAAGCTGGCTATAATTATACAGCGCGTTTACAATGTCAGTTTTCCCACTGAGTCTGTCGTAGTGTGCACGAGCAATATCACACATTACTAAGTCGTTATCGTTCATTTTGCGCCTCGTATAATGCTGCAATTAGAAGTTCACCTCTGCCTGACTCAATGCATGAGAAGCCATCGATGTTGTAATCATACAGCGTTACTAACACTTCGCCGAACAGAGCACGATTGTCGATAATCTCAAGTGCTTGCTCAACAGGCTCAAGAGATTTTAGCTTGTTGCCAAATAGCGCAATCAGTAAAGACCACTGAAAACTCGGTTTAATAGAACCGTCAAGCAATTGGCGCTTGTTAGCGCACCTAATAGCCATGTTACGTTGTTGTTGTCTTGTCATAAGTCTCCTTGTACCTCGTCGCCAAAATAGCGGACAATTCAGGCTTACTAGCTTTGAACTTTTCAAATTCTTTACTAATAGCTTGTTTAGCTAACTCCAAGCCAAAACGCTTTACCAACGCCTCTTCAAGGAATGCTGCAGCTACTTTGTAGTTGTTTGTTAGCAAAGCTGGGCCGACGGCATGAATGATAGCCGGGCCGCCATGTGTCTTTGCTCTACTTACGTACGGCATGTACGATTTATTTAACTCATTAAACATGTGCGTCCTCCATTTTAGAAGGTTTATTGTTAATAACTAGCTTTTTGAGCTCGTTAAGAGTGTAATCTCTAAACAGACCTTTATTTGTGAAACCAACAAGAAAGTTGACGATTTTGTCAATATCTTGGTATGTGTCCCACGCCTCCATAATAGCCAATGTTTGTTCAGCAGATAGTATCTTGCTAAAGTACTCGCGGTTGGTAGCTTTTAAGTACTCATTCTGCTCCTGGTTTAAGCTAGTGACTTTTTTGAGGTCAAAACCATTAGCCTCAAAGACTTTGTTAGCCTCATACGCTACTTGGTAGATAAACGCTTTAAAGCGCTCATAGTACGTATCGTTTGGCGGCAAAGACTTTGTTGTGTCGATTATTATGTATCGACGAAATATACCTTCGTCATCCATCCAAAATGGGCGATTTGTCTGCACGGTTCCGCCAAATGCAGCACAAATATAATCACCGCCAGTAGCAACTTGCGTATGCATTTTAGCTGTAGGCTTCACACGCGACAGCATAAAATCTTTCCAAGCAGCTAGATCGCGTCCGGATGGAAAGATAACCTCCTCAAAAGTGTTTAGAAAGCTTTTCTTAACCCACAACGATTTTGTTCGCTCATTTGGATCTACAAGGTTGCTAATAGCCACTTTACACGGGATCGTTTTCGTCATGCGGTTAAAGTACGAGAAGAACTCAGATTTACCCCTGTTCGCTTCGTGGCTCCCAAGTACAAGCATTGGTGGTGCCCAGCTATCGCCAAGACTTTCAGCGAATTTGCCAGACGTAATTTCAGCCCGATACTTGTCACACAAATACATTGAGTAAAACCACTTCTTTACAATTTGCGCAAAAATTGGATCGATAAAAGACAGGTTCCAGCGCTCACCAAAAATGATTAGCCAATCGGGTTCAACGCCTGGTACCCAATTAGCCTCACATAAATCTGAAAACACTGTCGGGTAAGCTTGCTTCTTGTCGATTGGAATTATGTCCCCATCTCGCATGCGCCAACGCGTTATTAAGTAGTCCAGCTCTTTATCTCTCGTTGGACCACGAAAACCTTTAAGTTGTAAGTATGTATTAATCCTGCTGCGCTCTGAAGCGTCATGCATGATTCCGTCGCGGTCGTAATAGATGTCTTGATTACCAACGATTTCTACAGTAAGACCATGCTGCCGAGCCGCGGTTTCAAAGTGTTTCCACTCCCAAAACTGCCCCTCGACGTCACTAGCTTGTAGTGCTTCAATCTCTGCATCGATCTCTGAAGCCCGCTTATAGTCGGACTTTTCAACAGCAGTGAGCTTTTCACGCTTTAATGCTGATATTTTGCTACGAATTTCTTGTTTCATTGGATAAGCGTTTCTAATTTTGACATCAGCTTGCAGACTTCTTCTTTCGCCCCGTCGTATTTAGATTTGCTGACGTAGTTTAACGCCTTAAAAAGGTGTTCGAATGTTACGCTCAGTGCCGATGTAGGCTCATTAGGGTCGCTGCCAGCATTAACAAGCCGTAGTGTTTCAAGCAAGGCCACTCTTGGCCTTTCAGTCTGCAGATCAGATGTGAACAAATTCGTTTGGCGTGATGAACGTATCTGTGTCATAATAAACCTTTCAACTAACAGTTACACAGTAAATCACCAAAGATTTCAGGAGCGCAATAATGCATTGCTTTTAAAGCTTGACCAGCAACTATCTGCATGTCTGGATGCGCCGCGGGAGCTGTTCTCAACTTGAAAAAGTGGCGCCACTCACGCATATTAGCGGTCATAACAAGCTCAGTTTTCAAGCTGTTTGGCAAGACCGATCTTGCGTTCTGTGGGCTAATGTTGTGACCAATGAGCTTACTGTAGCTGGCCTCAGCGTTAAGCATTGCGATGAACCAAGTTTTTTGGTCTGCAGGCAGAACATTTGCATAATCAACTGAATAATATGGGTATACACCAGCTTTGATTTCAGATGCCCAACTTGGAATCACAAACGCAACGTGACCGTTGTACTTGCAATACCTTGTTGACTCTTGACTGTAGCTCGCGATTCTATGGCGGACGATTTCATGAGATACGCCACGGTCTACAACGAAACGAACAGTGGCTGAAGCGTGCTCAAGTACAGATAGGTGGTCTTTAAAAATCAAGCGCTTAACAAAGTTAGAGCTTGAAAGCTCACTAAAGTCTGATCTATCAGAACTTTGATAGCATACACGGCCAATCTTTTCGATCGCCCTCGTGGCCCCAGGCTGAAAATAAACTAACTCGGCAGATGGCTCAATCAGCCGCATTGTTGACCTCGCATTTCCTTAACTATCTTGTTCAGCTCTTTTGACACGTGGCTGATCTGCTCAAACAACACCGCTAAGTCGTTGTCTTCGCCTTCAATTTTAGTTTTTGCAATTCGCAGCGTCCTCTTCGCGTTATTTAGATAGATTTGGCACATTCTGAAATGGTGAGCCTTGATCACGTAGTTTTTGTTCGTCATAACGTCTCCTCAGTGGCTGTTTGGAGTTAACTAATCTAGCCAGGATTAGCAACTGTTTATTAACTTTTATAGTTATAGCAACTGATCCCAGCAACCCTCACACGTCCAACGGCCGATAGCGTCTTCCGTTAGCGTCCATTTCGAGAACAACTCGCCGCAACGATCGCATGCGACTCTATCGTCACAACCAGGGTTGCATCGTGGACAATCATCAGCACCGCAGTCACAATAAGACATACTCTAACTCCTCGAAAGTATGACGAATACGATCAGTCTACAGAATCACAGAACTTAAACGTAAACTCGAAATTGCCGTTCTTGTCAACGCCTTTAAATTGCATACACTGTTTCTCGTAATCCCAATAAAGTTCAACGTCGCATGCATACCATAACATGTCACGCACTGCGTACGCTGACATCTGCCACGTTTTGAACTCTTTCGGATAGCCAGCTAGTAGCCACACTTTAAAATTAGAATTGATAATCTGCTGAAGCAGCTCTTTTGTCATTTGCATATGCGACCTAACTTTCTAATTAGCCAAACACTGTAGTTTGCACCACAAATGTTTTAAGCTAATTTTGTTCCGTTTGGTAACCATTACCCTCATTTTTAATAATTATATTATATTATACGGTATAATAAAAGTAAATAATAAAATATAAGTCAAAGTCTATTAAAATTAAGTTATTATGTGGTGATTCCTAGTATTTATATTGTATAATCCTATATAAGAATCACCTTGGAAATTAAGTAAGTAGCCAGCCGGAGCTGCCAGTTTCGAGGGAGTGCTAAGATTGCTGTAAGAGGCATGGCGCAAAAGATACAAAATGGCTAATTGTAAAAGTGGGACATAATGTCTCAAGTGTGACAAATAGTTACTCTAAAAACTATAACTAATTTTGCAAAAGTGGGACATAGTGTCTTAGTGGGACATAATGTAACTAAAAATTTTGTAAAAGTGGGACATAGTGTCTCAGTTTTGATGGTATACCACAAAAGTTTAATAATGTTTAAATTCGTTATTTATTTAAAAAATCAAGGAAATTTTCCTCCCGTGAGAACCAAGAAAAATTATTTTTATTTGTCATATTAAATGTATTCCAGCTTGCACGGGCTTTGGATATAATTATCTCGTTAGGTGGAACATCTTGATCCTCGGCTTTCGGCTGCGTGTGTGCGTAGTTCGTTAGCCGAAACATGAATGTTCCACTTAGTAATAAAGGTTAAAACCATGAAAAAACCTTCAAACAAAGGCAAAGTCAAGGCCGTTAAGACGGCCGTCGAAGAGGCTGTCGCTGCTTCCACTTTCGAGCAGGCTGTCGCAGCTATCCCGGCCAAAGAACGTCGGACGTTCAACGAGAGCGAGTTCGCTAAGATCGTGGACATCCAGTTTCCTAACACTTATGAGGAGATCGTTGACCTCGTGAAGACCCTCGGGTCCAACGAGATCTTCGCTCTCTGCACCAAGGTTGGGAAGCAGGAGGTCGCGCGGGTGGCGAAGTTGTTCTTGGAGAACGCCGATAATCTGCGGCCGAGCGCTGTGGCTGGTCTGAAATCGGCTAGTGGCGGCAAGACTGCCTATTTCGCTGGCTGCTTGACGTACTCGCTGCTGTCTTTCAAGAAGCATAATTCGTAGTTTAACTCACGGGGCCGGGACTAACCTCCCGGTACCCGTTTAATTTCTAGGTGACAGTATGAGCAAGTATTTCGCTATCGCAAATAAGACCAAGAGAGACTGCTCTGGCATTATAGCACGTGCTGTAATTTCTTCGAATAGCAGAGATCTTGCCGGCACGATTGTGAAGCAAGATGGTATCGTAATACCTGATCGTGTTTCGTTGTTATCATCTCACGATGATCATAAAGTGATTGGATTTGCCAATAATTTCAAAGTTGAGGGCGAGCTTACTACAGCTGATGTTGTGGTGCTCGATCCTGAGTACGCCAGTTTAGTGCGTAACGAAGCCCTGCTTGGTATCAGTGTTGGCCTTGACATTCTCGAAGGCTCTGATGTTCCTGGCGGCACTATTAGTAAGAGCACACTTCTTGAACTTTCGCTGACGCCTGTTCCGGCTAACCAGGATGCGAAAATTATACCAGAAACAATTAAACAATATTGCAGTATCGAAGAAGGTGGGACTAAAAAAGTAGACACGACTGCGAAATTGGAACCTGATAGCGCAGAGCCCAAGAACAAAGTGGTGCGGTCAAACGCCAAGTTGCTTCGAGTTGTGAAACACTATCGTAGTGCTGTGCGCGCGAAGCTCAATAAGCTGAAAAAGATTGCAAAATGACTTATGGCTATCAAATTCACTGTATCGCTGCCCAGCAATACTATGGCCAAGAGGTTTGTTAGTCTTGCTGAACAAACTATTGATGGAGGTACACCTGTTGATAGCGGCAAGCTTTTGGCTGCGAATCGGTATACCAGGAATGGTAAAGTAGTAACAATTCAAAACGACAAAGATTATGCAGCACCCGTGCACGAAGGTTCGAGACCGCATAAGATTGTTGCAAAGAACGCGAAAGCATTAAGGTTCACGGTTGGCGGAAAGACAGTTTTTGCTAGATCGGTATGGCATCCAGGAACAAAGGCAAACCCATTTATTGAAGCAGGAATTTTTGCGGTCCTTGAGTACCTGAACGTAAAAGGCGCGTTCATAAGCAAAGAGATTCGAATATGAGTGAGAGCAACAAAGTCATAAGCTTCGAGCTAGTCCCGATCAACGCCAAATACGTTGGTCGGGCAGCTGAGGTTTTGACTGAATCTCGGCTTGCAAGGTTTTCAAAGGTTCTTAGGTTCAGCTACCCGCAAGACTCTAGCTTTGTTAGAGTTGAGTTAACGCTAGCGAAAGACAAAGATGTTGTTAAAGTTGAGTCCGCGCTTATGTCGCTGACAAATAGCTTAAAGCAGTATGGTGTGGCGTTAAAGTACAAGGAAGCTAGTATCGCTAAATATGACGCACGTGAAGAGATCATGGACGCAGTGCGTGGCATAGCTAATGGCGATATCGATTACGGGAGTGAAGTCCTAACATTCATTTCTGAGGCTAATATTGATACAAGTGTACAATTGCAGCTTCAGGGAGAAAACGTCCAGCTTACGGTATCTGAGGCCGCGGGAGCAATTCTTGACGCCATAAGAGAGGTAACGGCGGGAATAAAGATCCAATAAGGAGAAGGTAAATGCCTATCAACAAAACAGTCGGAGGCAAGTCGCGCAAAAACTCCAACTTTTATGCGACAGTCCGCCGTGTGCAAACTCAACGTAGCGCGGCAAATATTAGCGATGGCTGCAACATTCTGTTCGGCGATCCTACCAACACGCGCAAGTCGCTGTTGTCTCGTACGACTCGTGTCCCTGTTAAGGGTAACATCACAATTCCGTACGGCGTGTTCACTAATTCTGGACCTGGCCGGTCGAAGTGTGCTGCAGACCCAACGTGCGACGATCCGATGGACGCTCGTACGCTGTCGGTTAGCAACTATGGTTGCCGGTTCCCCGTTTGCGAGGATGCGTTTGAAGACGCCCCTGGCTTGGAGGAGTTCTACAAGGTGGGGCTTCGTAGCGGCTTGGAGCGCAACATCGATGCCAACATCATCTATACGCAAGAAGCTGGCAATGCTGGCTTGATTGGTATCATTGGCGCTTCTTCGCTGACTGATGCCGATGCCAAGAAACGCGGCGCGATGGTGATTAACAACGCCACTAGCGATAAGGTCACTCTTGCCGACCTCGAGATTTTGATCTCGGCTATCGACCCTTACAGCTACAGCACTGAGGACTTGGTAATCGTGCTCAGCCCCACGGATTGGCAGGGTATTCGCGCTGAGGTTTATGAGACCTTTGCTGTGAATCGTATCAATCTGACCGATAGGACCTTCGATGGCTATTCGGTGTTTCTGCATCCGTCGCTTCCGAAGGGTCAGGCTGGTGTTGCGGCGATCAAGAATTATCTGGTTGGCGTTCGCAAAGACCTCGAGCTCACAATCTGCGGTAGCTGTGACACAATCATTAAGGCGAAAGCCCGTTTGGCTGGTGGCATGGCTGGTATCGGTGGTGCGTACGAGTTGAACACTGGTGTTAACGTGCCTGGTGAAGGCGCTGGCCTCGTGCTTGGGCAAGAGGGCGTTTATGCCGCATATCTGTCCGGTAAAGCTAGCACACCCTAAGAAAGGTAGTCATGTCTAACCTTAAAGTAATCGAAGAAGGTAGGCGGGCTCGTGAAATCTGGGCTAAGCGGCTGGGCTTCCAAATTCGGACACTCCCGCTGAACCCAGATGGCACACGACCTAAGCCTAAGGTCGAAATAGCTGAAACAGTTAAGGCGAAAGCTGAAACTACCGAGGTAACTGTGGCCAAACCGGCGGCCAAACCGGCGGCTAAACCGGCGACTAAATCGGAAGTTAAGGCAACGCCTGCCAACGTAGTAATAGCTCAGCAGGGGTAAACTAAAATGTTAACGCCAGTAAGTAAGAAAAAGTCTAAAAAGGCTAAAAGTGCTCGTGAACGAGCGAAGGACATCATCTTGAAGAAGGCTCTTGTAGGCCCTCAAGTTGGTGAGCAAACCCCGCCCGATCAGTCTAGCACACAAACCAGTATTGATACTGGCGATAATGCTGAAGCTTTTACTCCTGAAGAGCTCAACAGGCTGGATTTTTTGTTCGACATCTTGTCATGGATCATTTGTTTGTTTACAGGTGCCTATGACAAGATGAACGCCATTGGGGACTCCATCGGCCTTAAGCAGCTAGACGCTGAAACAGCCAAAACATTTAAACAGGCGATGCAGGAACAAATACCTGCGCTCATAGCTAAGTGCGAGGCGCTAATTGACTCGGATAGCCCGATTAGCGCTGAGGACGTTAGTGACATTGAAAACACTATTAGGGCAAAACTATGACCAAACCAATCACGTCCAAAAAAGAAGCGAGTAAGGCTGCGTCTACTAAGCGCGCTTTGGTTCAGCTTCGTGTCACCGGCTTCGGTGATAGCAAGTTCCCTAGCGTGACTAACCTTGAAACTGCTGTGCAGAATCGGGCGCAAGCTCTTGGTTACAACGAGGTTGGAACTGTAACTATCGATTCAACGTCTACTGACGCTTTGAAGCTTATCAACATTGCTGCGAATGACATTGAGCCTGTTCGACTTGTTGGCATTCTTGATGACGTGCTTCGTAACTTCCTGAATGCTGGTTACGTCGTCGAATTCGTTCAGTCTGCTGGCCCTGTGCGCACTGAGATGAAGTTCGTCCGCATGACTAAGAAACAGTACAAAGCGTTAAAGGCTGCTGAAGCTGCAAAATCAGCCGTAAAGCCTGCCGTTAAGAAAGCTGGAAAGTCTGCTATTCGGCTGCTTGGCCGGCGTAATGGGGCTTGTCGGAGGATCGCCCGCGAGTACGCCAAACGTCAATTGGCTGCAGCTCCGGAGCAGTCGCGTTCGTATCTTGCATCTGGGTCGAATTGGGCTAAGCCTGATCTCGAGGCTACACTGATTGCGAACTACTTATTTGCGGCGTATGGCATTTCGGCAGAAGCAACCGGCAACAAACTTACGATCAAAGCCTCAAGTTCAGAGTCTCTCGAGTCGTACGACCCTATGATTAGTAGTATTCAAGTTGCAAGGGCGGTTGGCCAGAAAAACGATGCTAATATGGCTATTGTTAGCGCGTGGCTAAGTGAGCATCCTGGAATCTATGCTGACGCCACAACCGATCCGAATGCGTACTTCTTCATTGGTCCTGAAGTTATCATCGACCAGCTGCCTAAGCTACAACGCTAATGCAACGTTTGACTATAGCTGAATGGCGGGAGTATGGCCTTGCACCAGCTGTCAAATCAGATAAGCAGTTAGAAGGCTTGCTGTTGACAGCTGAGGGCATGGCTACTACGCGCTGTTTTTCTGCGCAGAACAATGATCGGCTATATACTGAGCGGATGCGTTTTGCTATTTATACGTTGGCACGGGCTATTAGTACTTCGATTGCGGCGGATCCAGCAAACAACGTTGTTAGTGAGTCGTTAGAGGGGTACAGTTACAGCAAGTCAGAGGTTGACTACGTCGGCGACAAAGTTGTTGTTGGGGCTTTAAAGTTGGTTGATGCGGCATGTACTGGAGCCGCGCATTCCGGCGTTGGTGCTGCAGTCAAAGGATCAGCTGCCCGTGGTTGTAAATGTGGTAGGTTCTATGGTTAAACTGATTATCAAAGGTGGCTGCCACAGATGCGAAAAACTTGTAGCGGCACTTAGTGAGGAAGCACGCAAGCACGTTATTAAAGTCTATGGCACAAAATGCTGTGGATTTGTTGGTCTTGGGGATGTTGTTGAAGCGATAATCCATTTGTTTCAGTTGCATAAAGTGTGGGCGTGGCTGCATCGAAAACCTACTAACTGGGTTTGTCCTGGATGCCAACGCCGAAAGAACTGGCTAAATTTGCTTTGGTATTTCGGCGATAAGCAAAGCAAAGCCGTATTTCGTAAGTTGCTGGAGGATACAAAACTGCCCGACGACGCAGAGTATCCGTTCATTATGTTTTCGCACTTTGCTGGTTCTTTAGTCTTTTTTAGCACGGTGCCTTGCAGCGTGCTTGAAAAACCTTGGCTAATCGAAACACTACTAACTAAGGACAATGACCTTGAGTAAGTGCTGCAACAGTGATACTTCATGGGCGAGCGCTATCTTAGATGGCGTTCCAACGACTTCGACGCCCGTTGCTAGAGATTGTGCTAGCCTTAATGAATGGGCTAAGACAGTACTTGATAACGCGCAGACTTGCATGCATGTTACGCATGCTTCAACAGCACTTAGGCTAGTCGGCGCTATTGGCAGTAAGCAAGTACTCAACAGGACTGACGTGGCAGCTATTGATTGTGGATACGTCGGTGTTGGCAGCTTAGTATTTTCGCATACGAATATCGGCGCTGTTGGCGTGGTTACTGAAGAGGATTGCGACCAACTTACAGTTACGATTATCAGTCAGCGGACAGCGGCACTTACACCTGAGTATGGCGCCGCTCTTGCAGCGCTTGAAGCCGCTGTTAGCGATGATAGTCTTGGTGAGCTTAAGGACAAACACAACGCGCTTTTGGCTGTCATTAAAGGCGCATTCACAGGTTAACCATGAAACTCTTAAGTAGCTTTATCTTGGTTAGCTCATTAGCTTTTGCTAGCCCGCAAGATTATGGTTTTATCTATAACTTGCAAAATAATATCAAAGGCAATGACGGTGTGCTAGTTGGTGTTGAGATCAATAGCTTTACAGGCAAGGTTGCTGAGGTTGTCTTGCCGCCTTTTGTGGCGCACACAAATAATCAAGCGTTGCATTTAACGGTCGAGCAAACACAGAAGATTGACGATTCAGCGGCGGCTATACAACTGTTTGG
>LSQX01299057.1_pt2 | contig 13124 bp, 12 predicted proteins | sample 654561 | NCBI WGS metagenome assembly LSQX01 (sample SAMN04489861, study PRJNA283612) | anaerobic digester metagenome | isolation source: 4 biogas reactors fed with cattle manure at either 37C or 55C with and... | place: Denmark: Kongens Lyngby | collected 2014 | reverse complement strand
CATGGCAATCAGGGAGATGATGAAGTGTTCAAGATACGCTCGTAGATCGCTCCTGGCGCAATTACCTAAAAGATATGGGTGAAACTGAGCTACAACCCGATTCAAATGCGTTACAGAGCGTGCGAGATGAGCTCTTGCCTTACTTCAATCAGCACAATGCCTTGACCTTCCTCAAAGAACGGACGGAAGGCTATCAGGCGGGTCTTCCAAGCGTTGCAGAAGAGAAACGGGAAGCCTTATCCGCTTACTATGCAGATGTGGTTGCTTATGTGCAGGAAAGCAGGCGGCAGATGAACCTCAGCCAAAACCCGCAAAGTCTTGACTTTCCACAATTGGATCAGTATCTGAATGCAAACCTGCAAGAGCGAGATCTGGACCAAGATGGTTCTCCGGAGCGGGTTGACATTGATGATCAGGACAGTCGGGTGCAAGTTCAACATCATGTAGACAGACACGACGGTGTCGAGCAAAAGACCTCCATTCGTGAAAGATTGCGTCGAACAACTGGGAGAGAAAAGAATCTGCCGAATGATCAAAAGAAAGAAAAGGAGATAAATCTAGGTATATAAAAACAAGAATAATCCATATTGCGATTTTGTCGGCTGGATTGGATATATGGCAGAATAAGTTTGTGCTTGATCAATTTTACTACACCGAAGAACGAGTATACACAGAGCCTCATTTAACATTGCAGGCGCAAGAACGATGGGACGCTGGATTTGCGCCCGCAAAACTATCCGCTACGTTGAGCCGCAGAGATGGGCTGATTTGACCGACAGCATACTGGGAGTTTCCTTTCACGCAAGGCTTTGTAAGGGAGTGTTTGCTACATCGCCGCATACTCTGTTTGAATACAAAACAATTCGTTTTCCGAAACCAAGCAAATGGTAGTTTTAACGTTACCGGGATAATACAACTTAGATGACCAAACTGGAACTAATTTTTATTGCTATTATAAATCCTCATAACAAGCCGAATGCCATTTGCAAATATATACCCTATATATCCGCACCGTTGCAGTGTGATTGAACTTTCAACCTGTAACTGAAGGCCTTTTGGTAACGGAGTACGCCATGAAGAAGACGCGCATACCTTCAATAGTCAGATTCATTAGAGTGCGTATTCGCCAAGTCCGTTACAATTTTACACAGAAATACAAATTGACTTGAGTGAAATAGTATTAAATGAAATCTATTTTGCTTCTCAAATTGTTAACCTCAACCCAAGATTAATTAGAGAAATCCAGCTAAGTTCAGCTTTGGATAGCCTTCTAGGAATGTTTTTTAAAAAAAACAATTGTTAAAGAGACCTTTTTGGTGAGGTCTGTCTTCCAAAATGTAACCTGGGTGACAGGACGGGTAATACTCCCAAGCGAGAGACCGAACATATGGCAACAACATCAGAGACACCGCCTCCTCTCAGATAAGGTAACTCGTTAGGATTACTTCCCCTACCCTGACGAGCTACCTACTATTAAGCCGATATTAAGGGTGTAAAGACAATATTGTATTCCCTGCAATATACCAAGATCCCTCGATTTTCACTAGTGTTGACTCATTTGTGCGTGGTCCATCATCATAGGTAACAGTTGCGACATCTCCACTGATTGTCAGACTATGGAATCTTATCAAAGGCTTGTCCTCATCACCCTCAGACCTTGACGGTGGGATTAATCCAGCACTTGCTTCGATGATTTTTTGTATATCTTCTTTTGTAATTGGCCGATTTTCATTTATTGCCTTTGATTGTAGTTCCTCCATTTGGATTGCTCCATTTGCCCACCAATTGTAATAGGCCGTTTTGTAAGTCAGATACCCAAAATACCTGGTGTTGGGTTGATTCGTGACTTTTTGCATAAATGCAAGTTGCTCTTGACTTAATTCAGCCCCTCTCTGATCATCTACGAAAACTTTTATAAAGTTAGAGGTATCAAAGGTAGTTGCAGCTTCGCTTTCTAACACGTAACTATACTCAATAGCTTCCTGAATAAGCTTTGCGTCTTCGTTATTTGGAATTGCTGCGGAGGCTAATGATTTTATCGGTGACTTTAATAGGACAAAACAAGTAAAAACCCCGATAAAAAGAATTGCTACCAGCATAATTATTTTTTTCGAAAATTTTATTTTCATCATATTCTCCTTCCGTCTGTGCCTACAACAATCCAGCTACCAAGTCACATGGTAATACCACCTCCCAGTTGAGCTTGGGAGATTGTAATTCCATCGCACATGCTTTCGATCAACACAATGTTGATTAATTATTAGTGTGTATACCTGAGATGGAATTTGTTCATTGCTGCCACAACCATTGGTATAGTCCGCCTGATTTGTACTTGTATATCCATTCCCAACGACGAATCTAGCATGGTCAGGAATTCCATCTCCTGTCAAGTCTAGCAAAAAGAAGTCACCTCCAGAAAGACTTGTATAAGAAGTAACGTATTGAAACTCACTTGGAAATTGCGCTAAATATGTATTAAACCAATCTGTTGCACTCCAGGTTTTGGAGTTTTGCTTTACGAATAAATAAATTCTTGACCACCATTCAAAGTAGCTGTCAGCATTCCAATTTCCTGTTCTCATTGGGTAGCCCCCATTATATAAAGCTTGTGATACATAATTTGTACAATCGGTACACCCACAACCGGAACCATAGCTCTTGTATGCACTATTGCGATCATGTGCCCAGGTGTCTGCATAATTGACCGCATTTGTACGATTGTAAGAACCTGCTCTCGCAGTTGATACACTGAACACAGCCAAAATAATTATACTAATATAAAGAATTCGAATTTTATGCTTCATATTTCCCCCGCAAAAAGTCTATTCGACATCCATGCTTGTGGGTAGACAAAAATCTATCACGTACATACGATTTGTAAGAAGCCAACAGAATCTATTAACATTTACATTTTTTACTTTAGAAGACCCGAGCTCTCATATACCAAGGGAGGAATTTCGTCGGGAGAGGTAAGGCGCAGTTTGATGTGACCTGTCCGGGTTTCTGACAATTCGTTATCTTCTGGACCTTTCACAAATGGTTCAACTAATTCAACATAATCGTTACCAACAGGGACATAGAACGATTCAATCAAACCTGTAGAACCTACTCTGAACAGAAGGTATACCGTACGATATTCGTAATGGTCTCCAAGCTTTTCTGCACAGTTAGTCACTAACCAAATCAAATTTTTGATTTTGTGGATAGGTTCCCATTCACAAGTAAATTCGCTCTGGCTTGAAAACTTAAGTGATGCTTGTCCAATGAGTTGTTCTGTTTCTTTCCAATTTTCTGGATCATTGTAATGATCAAAGCTATTGGATATAAATGGGTCTTTCAATGAAATCCAACCACCATATTGTTCAACAAGAGCCATAACCTTCCGCTCTTGGGAATCTCTGACGAGAAAGATTGCCACAATGACAAGAGCAATGACGGTGATAATCAATGGGAGAACTCGTTTGGTTGACATTAGTTGTTGTATCCTGTGATATTCGATGTAAAGAAATTGGAGGGCGAAAAATAAGCAAGGTTGTAAGAACCGAATGGTGAATGGCTTGCTACTTGGATTTTAGTATAGTCATGACAGCTTCCAGTAAGCGATGTTACTAAAACTGCATGTCTCCATCCCCCAGATGTATACTGCATGACGACAACATCCCCACCGCCAAGATAGCACATGTATGATCCGGAATTATAGCCAACCGGACCTCTACCTGTGTTAGTTGTGAGAAAGTTGTAAAAACCACCTACATTGATCCATGGATACGAACCCGTCTTAGTGTAAGAATCAAAATACCACTTATTGTAGTAATCGTTAGGAGTGGACATAACTTGGTTAGTACCAGCATAAACTGATTGGGAAACGAAGTTCGTACAATCTTGAGATTCTTGCCAATGGTTTGGGTTTATTCCATTTTTCCAAGTATTAGCATAATTAACAGCTGCTGTTCTGTTGTATGTGAAATTAATAAAATTTAATGGGGTTGCAATGTGTTCCTTTGGTGAAGGAAACTCAACTCCTCTCTTTTGATTAATAATGTTTCCTTCAATGGTTGAGAATATTTCATTCTCTGATCGGCCTTCAATTTGCATGGTAAAAATATCCTGGTAAGCATCGTAACTAATCCACCAACCAGTACCATCCTCAATAAGTAACAATTTGTGACTTATCTCAGCGAACTCAATAGGTAATATAGCCGGATCTTTGAAAGTAACTAGACCATGTTCTATCAAGAAAACAATAGCTGAGCTTCCATCTACATTTATCTCAGAAAAGGAAAGGTCAACCTCATATTCTTCATAAGGTAGATTAAAGCTTGAATTGATTTTTCCAATTGTTTTTGCACGTAATCCCTCTAACTCAATCCACGAGGGGTTTGAATGTTCGTTGGAGATGAAACCATCTATGTAGTTTTCATCTTTCAATCCAATCAGGTTTTGGTAGCGGCTTTCAAAATACTTTTTGACAGTAGCAATTATTTCACCCTCGCTACTATGGGATTCAGAAGCCGGATTACCACCAACGCCTGGTAAGAAGGCATTGCTATTCTGAAACTGGGAATCGACATCTTTTGTTGGACTAGCCCAAACAGTTTGAAATGGGCTAAATAGTAAACCAAAAATTAATAGGAAACTTAATTTTCGAAAGATTTTACTGATTTCCATTTAACATCTCTATTCAAAAAAAATTGACGTGACATGCGTATGTGAACAATTCGCTTGCCCATGCAATATTAATATGTAATACCTCCTTTCAAAACCTAGATCGTGGCTCTGTCATAAGGACCGTGATCCGTCTATGAAATAAATCTTCATTCATGTGTTCATTTTTATAGAGTGTAATTGAAAGGATGTTAAATCCACATTAAATCCATTCTCAATCAAAGCAAGTACTTTAAGCCCCCTAACAAGTTTCTGAAAAAAAGGTGCCAAATAGATCAAAACAGTAAAGAAAAACATATTTATCAGGCTAAACCAAACCTGACATCTTCAAAGATAAGGTAACTGCCTTGGCGGAGAACTTGGAACCTGATGCGTTGGAGCCATTACCTGAAAGCACGCTACAGTTTGACGACAGCCGAGTGCAGCTAAATCACCACATAGACAAGCGGGATGGTTTATGCAGAAAAGCAATCTATTCGGGAGCGATTGCGGTCTGGAAAATCTGAGCACTCTAAGATGCAGAACGAAAAAGAAAATCATAGGGAGGTGGAGATAACTTAAGGAAAAACGGACAATCCTTAGAAAAGCTTTCCATAAACAGAACTGGATGGCTTTTCTGCTTTATGGCTGCAAATCCTTAAACCCCTCGCCTAAGGATGGAATTCTGTACCATGACATCTTGGACAGGGCGGAAGCGCATCCTCCTCATCGTCCAAGGTCACTTGTTGGCCACAATTGTCGCATTTATATGTGCCTTTTCCGGGTTTTTCACCTGTTTTTGACATTTAGAACCTCCTTTCTTCGCTTAGGCAACTTAATAACTTGAATCGCTATGAGAATCATCCAAAAATAATTTCGGAATCATCTGAATTACCTTTAACATGTATATCTCTAAAATTATTGAAGGAGTTATAAATGCTTATACTGCTATGTGCATTCGGATTATCCAGATTATCAGCCTCCCTCCAACAAATAACAACTTGGCCGGTTGGAAAAATAACACCATCCAATACTTTTCCTGTTCCACTAATACCTGTGGGGTCTTTTTTTCTTATTAAGTAAAATAGTGCAGGGAGTATTCTATTTTTCATTTACTTTCCATTTCAATTGATAACGATCTCCAGAAGACCTTAGGTCATAAATCAAGAATTCGGGATCTAGCTTCCTATGAATACTCTTTCCAATCAACACTGCTATAGAACACGGTGTTGCGCAGAATAAATGAATTTTTTTGATCTCCTGTTCCCTCATTTCTGTTAAGAACAAATTCCAAATTCTCTCAAAGTGTTCGAGTTGTGATTTAGTTTGTAAATAATTACGTCTTGGATGATCGATAGTAATTTGGTACCTTGAAATCTCTTCTCCGATAACTTTTTTTATGTGGTCATCTGAAATTGGTCCACTGAGTGAAATATTCAGTGCAATTTCACTCTGATGAGTTTGTGGTGCATTGATTTTGAAAAAATTCTCTGATATGGAATTGCCTGTTTCAGATTCCCAAACCCATTTTTGGTTACGCATTTTTTGGTAGATATCAACATTAACTATGTCACCAATGTGATATCCAAGATTTACCAAGGCAGGTATAGTTCCGAGAGCAAAAACTGACAAGGAAGTAACAGCCTGGCCAGTATTGGATTTGGCTTCTTTTATGAATGGACCTAACTTATCTCGAGTCAGACTGTCCACACGCTCCATGAACAAGGGATCGTCTTCATCGCAAGCCAATTCATCGCCTCTGATCTCAAAAATACCCTCTTCAGGATACCGCGTTGAAACTAATACAGCATCCTTTGCATCATCCAGTAAGATTCGGCTTGTCTTTTTTTGGATCGGCGTTGAGAATAGTAAGAGGTGCGTTGATAGTACTTGAGTGATTGATGTAACTCTCTTGATCCTTTTTTCATGAGCTTCTTTCATAGAAAGTAGCTTTTCTACAGGATATTGACCTGCTTGCTCGTGATCAATCCTTCGATGACACTCGTAACAGAGTAGCATGAGATTACCGATATCGCTTCTCTCTTCTTCGGATAATGCGCTTTCTCCACGTGGGCCAAAATCTGAAGCTGCAATAACATGTGCTATATTCCCTGAATCCTGAACTTTTTGAGTGAGCTTATCAACTGTCAATAACTTGTTACAGCCTTCAAACTCACACCTCCCTCCAGCATTGACACATAGTAACTTCTCCACGGAAGGCTTTATTTTTATCCGGTGTGTTTTGGCCATACTATCCTCTCAAGCTCATCTAAGCGAATGCTGTTGTTCTTTCCTTCCCAAATCCTAATTTCCTGGGTTCCCAGGATAAGAAAAAAAAGCGATTCAGTGAAAATGTCCTTTTCCAGGCGATCATGCCAATTCTCTTTATCAACTAATGAAGGTACTGGCTTGCATTGAGGGTGCGTGTGCCAATCGCCCAAGTAGGTTAATACACCAGCAGTTTGCGTCCAAGAATCGTCCAGCAAAGCTTGATGATGGGGAGATGTTCGAAAATATGCAAGCCTTGTGCGATGCTCATCATTAGATGGCTCTGTGATCAAATCTATTACAACATCTTCAGTGTTTTTAATATACCTCCCAAGCAAGACCCCACCCGCCTCAGTTGAGTGTATCGATATCTGTTTATGGATCATTAATCTAGTGACTACATCAGGATTGATTTGTAAAATACCACCAGATTCCCTTTTGTATTGCAAAGGAAATTCGTTTTGAGGTATGTACCGATCAGGGTAATTCATTACAGACCTTACAATTCTCCCTGTAATATGAAGCACCGGCATCATGTTCGTTTTGTTGGATTGCTTCGAACCGTGTTGATACCTTAAAACCTCTCTCGATGATCTGTGCTGCATTACCTTTCCATGAGATTAATGGGTTATGATCTAATGAGCCTGAAAATACCAAATCTACGAGTTCTAATACCAGGTCAGCTGTCCTTGCTGAATCCGGGAATCCGTATTCTATATACGTCTCACCACAACTGTTGGTCTTCGTGCCAAAATATTGGCCAGGGGCAACAAAAGATGCCCTATTCGAATAAATCTCAGAAAAGGGATCGAATAAACATTGGTAACAACCTTTTATCGTAGGAGTAACCATCGCGAGAGAGTGACCGCCGACCCCAAGAGGTTCGTTCCAAGCAATTATCATGCTTTTGTTTGCTTTTTCCTTATGATATAGAGCGTTGCAATAAAGCTCGAGGTTGGGGTTCCCAGTCACCATGATCGTAAGGTCAAAATCTTTGAATATTGTGGGAACTTGGCAAATTAGCTGGTAAAAATCCTGGGAAACACTCTTGATATCAACATAAGGGTAGGATTCCTCAAAATAAGACTTCAAAGCGTCAGCCTTGTTTTGAAACCAATATCTTCTCCCAAGTAAATGTCTGAAAGTATTTTCGGGAAGAAGTAGGTCCTTATCTACAAAGGTTAATTTTGTGTATCCTACATGAATAAGGTTGTTAGCCACTATACTTCCAACCGAACCTAAACCAACAATTAGGATCTTTTTATCAGTTACACCAAATTTAGATCCACCCCTGCTTAACAGACGCGTTTTTGTAACAACTATGGGCTTTGTTACTTCTAATTTGGTTTGGTGAGAAGGTGTGCTATAGGGGTTACTAGTTCCATCGCCTTGAAATATCAGCAATAAAAATATTAGTCCTCCTGAAGGACGTTTTAGCGATAAAAGTATATACTGTTTGGTCTTTTTTCGCCTACCAAGGGACTTTGTAAGGCTAATTTTTTGGGCACGTCTTATACTATTTTCTATGAATTCCTTAGCGATCTTGCAAGTAAGGGTCCTTGTTTCAATCAATTTTCGGATTTCTGACGGCTTAATGAGATCTAAGAAAATATGCGCAACATTAATCACTTGCCCGGCAGGGATTCCATCCGCATTATTAAAGACTGATATATCTTCGATATTCTTGTAGATGTATTGTTTGTGATCATTCCCTAGTTTTAGAAAGAGATTGAAATCGGTACTGTCAGGCTCGGATACAAGATATGGTTTTTTGTCGGTTGATTCTTGAGAGAAATAAGCCTCAAATTCATCCAAAATTTGGTCACTTACAGTCTTATCAAACCTCCTTTCAAGTTGTTCTACGAGTCCCTCCAGATAGAGATTGAGCAAGCCTCTGGGATCATCTTGATTCAACAAGAGGCCTTCTGAGTCAAACAAGCAAATGACTCCTCTACTTGAAATATGTGCTTGTTGATTGGGTTCGGAAAACTCAGAAATTAGTCTGGCCTCTGGCAATGAGGAGGGGAAAAAATATGAAAAGTCTAACTTGACCTTATGTGTTTTCTCAGCGATAACAATTTCAAGTGTAGCGATAGTGTTCTTGTTATTGCCCTCAGAAAGTTCAGACAAAGAAATATTCTTTCGGGTAGAAACAAGATCGACTAGCAATTGTTGGATGTCTTTATGATTCAGATCATTTCCTCCGCGCTTTGTCCTGAATGTGTTATAGCTGGAGTATTCTTTCTCGCGGACTCTTCTAATGTGGTTTCAGGGAAATCATCGCCAAACATTTTCCGAAGCTCTATACAAGCTCGAATAGGATCCGCATCTTGATAGGCGATCTCAAGACTTCGTTGCAATTCTATAGCTTTATTCTCAAATTCCTGTAACTGTATTTTTGTGAGCTTCTCAAGCAAGTTATTATAAGGAGCCACTGGAAGAATTATCTCATTGGTTCCTGTTCTTAACATAGAGACGTAATTATCTAATGTTGACTTCAGCGCCAGCAAATCATCTTGGGATTTTGAAAAAAGATCTTTGTATTGAGGGGTGAAATGATTATAAACAAGGATTGTGAGTGCAATCCCCGTTATCGATGCTAACTCTGCATTCGACTTTTGATAATCCTTCCAACGTTTTAGATATCTGATAACTCTCCTGAATTGTGCTGCATCCTCTCCAGAGTGTTTATTCTTTATCAAGCCTTCCAAATGAGCTTGATCTGATTTTTCCCAAAAACGATTCAATGAAGATGAGTTTAGCTTCCCTTTTGCAATATAAGGTATTTCACCTAGGTTAGACTTCGAATCGGAATAAATTGCCACATCGACGTGGTAACAAGGTTCACCATCCATGGAATAAAACACTGTGACACAAGAACGTCTCACGGACACTTTCTGCGTATGATTCTCGACCGTTTTGAAAATTAATTCCTTAAGCTTGACAGGATCAGGCCATTTAGTTATTGATGTGTCAAAGTATAGGCCTTGGTCAATATCAAAATCACCATCTAAAGGTTTAATGCCTGTCCCGATTGAATAGCTGCCTTGGTCCTCAAATTTATATGAAGGGCAATCTATACCTTCTTGTTCAAAAACAACAGGTAGACTGTCTTCAATCTTCCGTCGGATAATATCCCGCTTCTCACGCAGGGTTTCGTTTTCATTGAAGTGACGCAACTTTATAGCGTCATCAAACTGTAAAAATTTAGATTGGATGTAAGCCAAAAAACCCTCCTTGTGATAAAAAGCCCGATACATTTACCGATAATTTAGGGGTGTAGTAGTTTGCTAAATCTAATAAAAATCCATGCATAAGCCGAATTACGTTATACTCTGAAAGCTAGTCCTATCAAAGAAGACTTCTCTAAGATTATTGCATCTTTGTGTAGCAGTAGAAGGTGAAGATAGCCAATTTCACAAATTGTAGGTTGTTCCTAATAATAAAGGGTTCAGATTCGTGTTTTGTCTGTAAGCAACTCTTGGGATAGGCAGAAATGCTTGCCCCAAGAACATTTTAAGAACAATTGAAAGGCAAAGGTCAATTCTATGCTCTCATAGTGCTTTTTCAATTCATCCACAATTGCCTTCCGTGTCTTTTTGAGTTTCTTTATTAAAGCTGCATCTACATCACCAAGCTGAGATAACCGTATCTTGAATTGCATCCCTGTTTTGAGAATATTACTTTTTTTTCTGTATCATTACCAAAATAGATTGTCATTACTTCCCGACTCAAAAGATAATATGAAACATCGGTTGACTTATCTGTACTGTTGTTAGAATAATCTGTGGTATCAGACTACGCCATACACAATCGAGTGTAAAGAAGTCGACAAAGCAAAACATAACGGACGATGTCGGGTTTGGAAGAAAACATTTTATGAGCAATACTGATGACCGCCAGTAAGGAAAGCCAAGAAAGTTCTGCGGGAAGGGTCTGCTGAATTATTGCGGGAAAAAGATTTGCTAAAAAAATACAGTCATAGAGATAACTGATATGGTGGATAATCCCTGAGCCACAGCCACTGGTCGAAAATTTGGGAGTTAGGATCAATAAAACTATAATTCATAGTTCAACGACGGTTTCTTCCCTCATCTTGGAATTGATCCAGATTTGTCTAAAGATTACCTCAATACATCCTTGCTTAGAGGTTAGAGATTGATTTAATGCCAATTTAATGTCCTCTTTTGTATGTTTTTTATGTAAGCGTAGTCAAATGTGTAATTGCAGAGGAGGTGTATATCAGTAATTAAATATCGGCGATCTAGCGGATACTAGCAGAGCTCTAGGATTTCTGTTCTAAATATATTCCATTCGATCAGAATAGGAGGAATGAAATTGATTTGCTATTTCATTTACGCGGAAGAAGATTTTAAAGACATATCTCGCCTATGGGTTTTCGACAATGATTTTCTTACCACCAGGGAATTTCTACTCCTCTGAGGTGGAGAGATTATTCTCTGGACACATAGCGTGATGACTGCTGTGTCACCCCCGCACATCAAGCTTGAATCGATTTTTGGAGATTATCAAAATAAATATGTTTCACCTTTTGAGAATTCACTTTTAAACTTTAAACTAGGAAGCAACATGAAATCTGAACAAGAAAAACTAAACAATATCCTTTCTGCTACAACAGTTGGGTTACTCATCATGCAGATTATCATTTCCATAATAATGTTAATTTCAATACGTAATCTTGTAGCTCAAAACCAACTACTCATCTCAACCCATAACACAGAAGAAGAATTTCAGATTTTTGGGGAATCCTTATCTGATTTTGAACTAAGGGACGTAAACGATCAGCTTTTTAAACTTTCAAACCTTGCTGGCTCTCCAATAGTTTTAGTTTTTAGTTCCCATGATTGTGGTTCATGTAAGACTCTTTACCCGAATTTGGTTAATTTTTCCAGATCATACCCACAATACAAAATTGTGGTTGTGACTTCTAATTCGCTTGATGAAAATCAAGCCTTTATTCAAGAATATGATGAAGACCGTGAACTTCCCTGGATTGTCCTGCAGGGAACAAAAATGGTTTTTGAGCAATACCAAATCTCAGCTACGCCAACCTTACTTTTTGTTGATGCTAATGGGAAAATAGCTAATGCAAATCATGCAATAACAAAAGAGCAAATCGTGGAACTCGTCAATCGTTAATCTGGGAGGTAAAAATGTACAGTAACATTTCTGTTACAAAGCAAAGAGTATTTCTTAGTTTACTGATCATCTCTGTAATTGCTACGGCGGTTGCTGCATTCATCAGCAAGCCAGTATCTGCTGCAGGAGGTTCCTGCACATCATGGATGAATACGGGTACATGTTGCGAGACTTGGTGGCCAGGTCAGCAAGATACCCAATCCCGTTATTGTTCGTTTTGTGATAGCAGCGGCTGCCACAGTTGGACTGAATACCGCTGTAAAGATCTGACCCAATGCCCATAAACGGGTATAACTGATAAAGAATCTGTTCCATAGCTAATGAAAGACGAGTTCCACGATTTGCTTTAAGCAGGAGATTATGATCATACAAACACACTCCCTGACCAAACATTACAAAGCCGGTGTTTTTGCCTTACGTGACGTTAACCTTGCAATGGATGAAGGCGTTTATGGGCTTTTGGGTCCGAATGGCGCTGGCAAAACCACCCTGATTGGCATCCTGGCTGGTCTCATTCAACCAACAGCTGGTCGGGCAACCGTATGTGGTTTTGACACCCAGCGTCAGGTCAGCGAAGTCAGAAAGAACATTGGGATCATCCCGCAGGAATATCTGCTATATCCGGAATTCTCTGCTTACGAATTCCTAGACTATATGGCGCTGCTTTCCGGTCTTGACCTTTCTCGCCAAACGATCATGAGGCTGTTAGAGGAGGTCAACCTGGCTTCCGTGGCTAAAAAGAAGATTAAATCTTTTTCAGGTGGCATGAAACAACGCCTCGTGGTTGCTCAAGCCCTGGCACATGACCCACCGGTCCTGTTTGCAGATGAGCCTACCTCAGGATTGGATCCCGAAGAACGGGTACGCTTCAGAAATATGTTTTCAGACCTGGGTCTTAGACGCACGGTACTGCTTTCTACCCATATTACTGAGGATATCACTGCAGTTACCAATCAGTTATCGATCCTCCATAAGGGCAGACTGATATTCTCGGGGAGCATTCCTGAATTACTGGACCAATGTCGGAGAAAGGTATGGGAACGCACGGTCGC
>LSQX01280886.1_pt2 | contig 13125 bp, 12 predicted proteins | sample 654561 | NCBI WGS metagenome assembly LSQX01 (sample SAMN04489861, study PRJNA283612) | anaerobic digester metagenome | isolation source: 4 biogas reactors fed with cattle manure at either 37C or 55C with and... | place: Denmark: Kongens Lyngby | collected 2014 | reverse complement strand
CGCGCCGCCACCGGCATGTCGGAGGTGTTGGCGATCAGGACGGTGCGTTTCATCAGGGACTCTCCGGACTTGGGGTCCTTGAGCTCCGGGAATTCCATCAGGACGTCGGTCATTTCATTTCCGCGCTCTCCGCACCCGATGTAGACGACCAGGTCGACGTCGGACCACTTGGCGAGCTGGTGCTGGATGACGGTCTTGCCGCTTCCGAACGGACCGGGAATCGCGGCGGTGCCGCCCCGGGCGATCGGGAAAAAGGTGTCGATCGCGCGCTGGCCGGTGATCATCGGGCCGCGCGGTGTGATTTTCTCGGCATAGGGACGGCCGCGCCGGACCGGCCAGCGCTGCAGCATCGCAAGATCCGAGGATTCCCCTTCCGGGGTCCGGATCCGCACCACCGGTTCGACGATGGTGCGCGCGCCGGGCAGCACTTCGGTGACGGTCCCCCGCACCCCGTGCGGCACCATGACCCTGTGCTCGATCAACGGGGTTTCCTGGACGGTGCCGAGGATGTCACCGGCCGCGATCTCGTCGCCGGGCTGGACGGTCGGGACAAAGTCCCACTGCCGGGAGCGGTCGAGTACGTCGGCCTGGATCCCGCGCGGGATGTTGTTGCCGGCGATATCCCGGATGCGCTCGAGCGGGCGCTGGATGCCGTCGAAGATCTCCCCGACCAGGCCGGGGGCGAGCTCGACGGACAGCGGTGCGCCGGTGGACAGCACCGGTTCGCCCGGGCCGAGGCCCGCGGTCTCTTCGTAAACCTGGATGGAGGCACGGTCGCCGTGCATCTCGATGATCTCTCCGATGAGCCCGAGGTCCGAGACGCGCACGACGTCAAACATGTCCGCGTCGCGCATTCCTTCGGCGATGACCAGTGGTCCCGAGACCTTGACGATCTTGCCGTTGCTGAATTTCTTCATGTCGCTTCTCCTGTTGCTGTCAGCCTTGTCTTTAGCTGTCGAATCCGAGTATATCGATACCGACGGCCTTTTTGACCGTCTCTTTGACTTGTTCCATCCCGATCCCGAGCGACCCGTGGGTCGACGGGATCGGCACCACCGCGGGCAGCCGCAGGGGGCGCAGTTCCGCGATTTTATCCATAACCAGCGCGGCGGCGGGTTCGGTGATGAACACCACCGCGTAGCCTTCGCCGACCACGCGCTCCAGACAGGCGAGGATGTCGGTGCGGCTCGTAGCCTCCATCGACTCCATCCCCAGCGCGCGGAATCCCATCACGCTGTCCCTGTCTCCGATCACCGCCACTCTGTTCATCGGTTGTTCTCCTTATCCGTCACAGGTAGGTCTTGCGCAGCAGTTCCCGCGCGCTTGCGGGATCCAGCTTGTTGCGGATGAACGCGAGCACGATCCGCGCGTTCTGCACCTCGGTCTGCATCGCACACACATAGGCGACCGGGACCTCGGGTCCAAACGACACCGCCCGCGCCTTGCGGACGTGGTCCATCACGACATCGTCCGAGAGCTTGCCAAACCGCGCGGCCCCGCCCGGACGTCCGTAGCCGGAGACCGCCTCGGAGGCGATCGCGGCATAAGGCGTGGTTTGCCAGGCTGTGGTCAGTTGGGCGTCGTCTGCGATCTGTGCCATCGCGACCAGCGCGTCGGTCTCCAGATGTCCCCCGGGGAGGAGCGAGTCGCGCAGCAGCGGGAGCGGGAATCCGCCCCGCCGGGTTCGCAGCACCATGCCGAGGTTCTCGAGGTCTGCCCGGATCGCGGCCAGTTCCCGGAACCAGGGGTTGCCGAGCGCGTCCGAGACCCGGACGACTTCCGCGGCATAAGCCTGGTTGAGCCGGATGTCCACCCGTGTGCCTTCCCCGGTCGACAGATACTCGGACCAGGCCGCGCGGATGGCCGTCCACAGCCATGCCGGGACGTGCGCGCCATCGGGGTCGTCGTCCCGGATCGCCTCGAACAGGCGCTCCGGCGGCACCGATGAAGGCGCGGCAATCCTCGTTTCGAGGTGCTCGTAGGGATCTTCCCCGCCGAGCGCTTTGTGCTTGACAAACACCTTGGCGTTGATCACGTCGTTTTCGAGATAGAACAGGTCGATGTATTCCTTTTCGACCGATACCTCGCGCGCGACAGTGCAGGCACGGGTATAGCCGGCGTTGAGGCTGCGCCCGTTGGTCTCTGCGGACGGGTAGCCCGCTTCGGCCAGCATCCGGGAGAACTCGACCGTGTCCCGCGCCTCGGTCAGGCGCAAGGTGCGGGCGGTGTCCATCAGCAAGGTTTCGAGCGCACGAATCCGCCCGCTGGCGTGTGCGTAGTCGATCCCGGTGACCCGTTCCCGGCGTGCGCCGAACGCGGGGTCTTCGAGCGGATTTCCGCCCGGATGGAAAACTGCCGTGTCCGCTTTCATCAAGGCCTCATTTCTCCAGCAATCCGGCCGCGTAAGCCTCGAGGGACTCGCGCGACTGGCGTGTGAGCATTTCGAAGGTCAGATTGTCTTCGATCAGTCCCCGGCGGAGGACCAGTCCACCGAGGAAGCGACCGGGCTCTTCCGCCACGGTCAGTCCGAGCGCGGGTTCCCCCGCCTCCGCCCGGACGCGTTCCGCCTCGGCCACCGCGCGGGCGGCAACACCGGACGCGAGGTCCGCGGAGCCAAACACCACGGTCTCTCCGCCGCGCGCCTGCCGGAGGAACCCGGCATACAGCCGCACTTTTTCCTCCGCGGGCAGTTCGGACAGACTCGCCATCGCCTGGTCGACCAGGCCGGTCACCGTGCGGCGGCGGGCGTCCAGCAGGATCCGGCGGCCGGCCATCGCGGAAGAGGACTCAGCGCGCGCGCGGACCGCGTCCGCTTCGCCGGCGGCTGCCTCTTCCATCTGCAGGAGCAGGGCTTCAGCTTCCCGCTCGCCCTGTGCCCGGATGTCCGCAGCGCGTTCCCGCGCCTCGGACAAGAGGACGTCGGCCTTGCCCCGGGCTTCCGAGAGGATGCTTTCGAGGATGGCGTCCAGTCCGTTCATACTTCGATTCCGAGCAGGATCATCAGCATCGAGGCCAGTAGTGCGAGGATCGCGTAGGTCTCGACCATGGCGGCCATGACGATCGCCTTGGACTGCTCGCCTGGCTGGCGGGCCAGCATCATCATGCCGTTGGCGGCGACACGGCCCTGGAAGACCGCGGAGAAGTAGCCGACGATCATGATCGGGAGACAGGCACCAAAGAACTGCATGCCCTGGAGCGAGGTCAGATTGCCGGACGTCCCCGCGAGGAATCCGCCCTGCATCATGACGATAAACCAGACCAGCAGACCGTAGATGCCCTGGGTGCCGGGCAGCGCCTGCAAAATCAGCAGTTTGCCGAACAGTTCAGGTTTTTCCGTCAGGATGCCCGACGCGGTCTCGCCCGCGAGGCCGACGCCTTTGGCAGAGCCCCAGCCCGCGAACCCGGCCGCGAGCGCAGCGCCTAGAAACGCGAGTACCTGACCGCTGAAAAAGAGTTCTGACAGTGTTTTGAGAAATTCCATGGAAACATCCTCCTGCTCTATTGTGACGGTTGTGTTATAGCGCTTTGTCCGTGTCTTTGATCTCGGTATAGCGGGACTGGTTCCGCAGCGGGGACCAAGGCCGCCCGCCGCCTTCGAAGAATTTGCTGAAAAATTCGACATATTGAAGCCGGCTGGTGTGCACATACGCACCGAGCAGCGACAGCGCGATGTTGAGGGTGTGGCCGATCAGCGCCACGACGATGAACAGCGGGAGACCGACGAACCCAAAGCCCGCGATCGACCCGATCTTGTTGAAGACCATCGCGATGACCCCGCTCGCCAGTCCCAAAGCGAGAATACGGGAATAGGACAGGATGTCGCTGAGATAACCGGTGATCCCATAGAGGTTATAGAGTCCTTTAAAAATCCGTTTGCCCACACTCCGGCTGGCGCGCGCGGAAAAGAACACAACCATGCACATGCCGGTGATGGCCATCGCGGTTCCGATCGTGCCCACGACGCCGCCGACCGCGAGCATCCCCAGCCCGATCAGGGTCATGTACCAGGCGCCGACGTCAAACAACGCGTCGAGCGGTTTTTTGTCCCGGATCAGCATGTAGGCCTTGGCCCCCATGCCGGTGAACACGTGGACCACGCCCAGTCCCAGTGAGACCGCCATCATCAGGACGGGGTTCTCGAGTGGACTGAACCAGAGCGTCGGAAAATCAATCCGGTCCTGCGAGACCACCGACACGATGTCACCGAAAAAGCCGCCGAAGAGAAAACCCGCGACCATCGCCGCGATCCCGCCCTGGAACATCAGCAGGCACATGCTCCGCAGGTTGCCGCGCACTTTGAACTTCCAGACCAGCAGGCCGCAGGCCAGGGCGAGCAGAAATCCGTATCCGGCGTCGTTGACCATCAGCCCGAACAGCACACAGAAAAAGGGTGCCATCAGCGGGTTGGGGTCGATCTCGCCCGGGGCGGGGGTGGAAAACATTGTCGTGATCGCCTCGTAGGGGCGCACGAGCGGAACATTGTCCATCAGGACCGGGACGTTCTCGTCCGGCGCGGGTTTGCGGGTCTCGACCGCCACCGTGAACCGGTCGCCCAGCCCACGGACGGTTTCCGGAGACATCTTGGCCGGAATCCAGCCCGCGAGTACAAAGGTACTGCGGGTGTGCTGCAGCCGGGTCGCGGACTCGAGCCTCGCGATCTCGGCAAGACAATCGTCATAGAGAATCTCAAAAGAGGGGCGCATCCCGGCAATCTCGATCGAGCGCGCTTCCCGGTGCGCAACCGACTCCTCAAGGGAGCGGCGTTCTGCAACAATCCGGGTAAGCACCTCGTCCGGGGTTCCGGTTTCCCCCTGGACCGGAATGGAGACAAACCCGGTGGTCTTGAGCAGAGTGCGGACTTCGTCCTCGTCTTCGCGCAACGCCACGACCGCGATGCGTACAACGCCGGTGTCCGCGGCCAGTGTCTCGATATGGATTTTGCGGTCGCTTGCGGCGAGCGCTGTCTCAAAATCTTCCTGGTGCTGACCGGACGGCACCGAGCCGAGCCAGATCCGGGTGCGGGCGGTGCCTTCCTCCTCCAGCCGGAGAGGGATCCCTGCCCAGGGGGTCAACAGCTCGACCGTCGCGTCCAGCCGGGCGATCTGGCCGCGGTCCGCGGCGATGGCGGAGCGCTCGTGCTGCAGCTCCTCTGCGGCGGCCCAAATCTCCCCGCGGTGCCCGACGACGGCTTCGACATCCTCGCGGGACACGCGGCGGAGGCTGGACAGCCCTTTTTTCTTCGTTTCAGGAGCGATGCGGGAGCACAGCGTGATCATCGTCTCCAGACGCTGCGCGGCTTCCCGCGCGCGCTCGAGTGCCTCGGCGTCCGGGTTCCCGGACGGGTCGGACAGATCGGAGTCCACAGGCTGCAGTTCTTCCGCCAGACCGGCGGACTGTCCCGCGTCCCCGAGCCCGGACACGTCCTCGACGTCGATGACGCCGGCCCGGGCAAGTGCTCGCAACATCGGATCACGGTCGTGGCGCAAGCCAACCACCGTGATGCGTTCCATATCAACGATCGCCATGGAGTGTGACAATCCTTTCAGCTATGGCGCGCACCGCTTCCCGGTCCGCCCCCGCTTCCCGCACGGACTGCCGTTCAGCCTCGGCCCGCGCGTCTGCCTCCGTGCGTTCCCGCAGTGCGGCCGCTTCCGTCTCCGCCGCAGCGATCCGGGTGCGCCGGGCTTGTGCCCCTTGTGCGCGGACCTGCGCGATCCGGGTGGCCGCTTCTTCCCTGGCCTCGGTCAGGAGGGACTCCGCCTGCTTGCGTGCTGCGGCCAGTATGCTCTCCGCGTCTTTTTCCGCCTGACGGATCCGGTCCAGAAAAAGGCCGTCTCCCGCTGCGTTCGACTGTTCGGTCGGGGTCATGTCTCACCTCGTACATATTTCATGCGGCTGTCCCCCTACGGGGACGCGTACCATTATATCCGACTATGGACAATTTCCAAGGATATCATCAATTTCGACTTTTTCAATAACATCCTACCTTGATTTTACCCGTATTGTAAGACAGTTCCGCAAGGAATGCGGATACGTTCATCACCAAAAACGTGTGAAAACCAAAAAAATCAAACCATAATGTCACATTCTCCGATACTTTCCGATACACTGAAGAAGAAATAGCCCAAACCGGGCTGAACTCTATCGGGAGGATAACTGTATGACAAAGATCACCGTCCTGATCGTCGACGACGATGAAAGCATCTGCATGTTGCTCAAGGCGTTTCTGGAAAGCGAGGGTCTCAAAGCACTGACCTGTCACGACGGCCAGTGCGCGGTGGATCTGTTGGAGACCATGCCGATCGACATCATCCTGCTGGACGTAATGATGCCCGAGATGGACGGGTTCGAAACCCTCCGGCGCATTCGGACCCGGCACAGCGTTCCGGTCATCTTCCTGACCGCGCGCGACATGCTGACCGATAAGGAAAAGGGCTTTGAAGCCGGCGCGGACGACTACATCGTCAAACCCTTCGATCCCCGCGAAGTGCTCCTGCGCATTCGCGCCCAGCTGCGCGAAACCGGCAAGGTCACCTCCCGCACCGTGACGGTCGGCGAACTATCGATCGACATGGATCGGTACCGGGTCTATGTGGGCGGAGAGCAGATCACCGGGCTCAAGCCGAAGGAAATCCAATTGCTTCATTTCCTCGCTAAAAACGCGGGACAGGTTCTGACGCGCGAGCAGATCATCAACAACGTGTGGGGATACTCCACCCTGGTTGACTCCCGCACCATTGACGTACACATCCTGCGTCTCCGCAAGGCGCTAGGGGAATACAGCAATTACATCGGCACCGTCTTCGGTGTCGGCTACAGGCTCGAAGGCAAAAAATGAAGCACATCTCAGTGCGGGTCGCACTGGCATTTTCGCTGGTCTGTCTCGTCCTGATCGTGACGGCGGCACTGCTGTTGTATGCTTCCTACCGCCGCGCGATCGTCAATGAGAAATACGAAGACCTGCGGGCGGTGTATGCCGAGTCCGCGCGCCTGATCCGGGAGCATGCCGCAAGCGCCATCACCGACGCGGAACTGGATGCCTCCGTGGATCTGGTGTCCCGGGTCGGCAAATGCAAAATCTATGTGCTGCGCTTCGACCCCGCCGAGGTCGAAACCGCCGTGCCCGAAGGGCTTGGTATCCGGACCCGGGAGATCCAGGGCGATCTGCTGTTGATCGCCGAGGACAAAACGGTGTTCCGCGAATTGGTCTATCGCGACAATAACGACGCACCTTATGTGTTTTACGGAGGCCCCGCGCCGCTGTTGGACGGAACCGGCGCCATCCTGATCTACACCTCCGCCGGACAAATGTACACCGACGTCGCGTCCGCGGCCACCGCGATCTCGCTGGGGAGCGGAGGGCTGGTTCTGATCGCCGCCGTGCTGGTCTTTTTCGTAGCCGACCGGCTTATGCGTCCGCTCCGGCAGATGACCCAACGGGCCCGCCTGCTCGCGCAGGGCGAGTCGGTCGCTGATGTCCCGGAGCGAGCGCAGGACGAAATCGGAGCGCTCACCCGAGCGTTCAACTACATGAAAACGCGCGTCATCGAGAATGAAAACGCGCGCCAGGAATTTTTGGCCTCGGTCTCGCACGATATCCGCACCCCGCTCACCCACATCCGCACCTCCGCATTGGGTCTCAAAGAAGGCTGGCTCCCCCCGGAAATGCACGAGCGGGCCATCGACATGATCACGGACGAGTCACTGCGGCTGATCGAGATGACCAACGATTTGATCGAGACCGCCCGTCTGCAGTCGGGACCGATGGAACTGCGACTGTCGGTGACGGAGCTGTGTACGCTCCTGCGGGATGCCGCGGAACACTGTCCGGAGCCCGACCAGGTGGTCGTGGATTGCGCCGCCTCCTACCGGGTGAATGTCGACGAGTCCCTCTTCCGACGGGTGATGACCAACCTTCTGGACAATGCGTTCCGCTATGCCCGCCCGCCGGTCGAACTGTCCGGCTGGAAAGAGAACGGCATCTGTCACATCCAGGTGCGCGACCACGGAGACGGGCTCCCGCCGGAAGAGCTCGAACGGATCTTTGAGCGGTTCTACCGCGTCAAAGCACACACGAACCAGCAGCACGGATCGGGGATCGGTCTGCATTTTGCCCGCCGCGCGCTGGAACTCCACGGAGGAACCATCGAAGCGCGCAATGTACCCGACGGCGGGCTGGAATTCCTCCTGTCCTGGCCGGACACCCTGGACGGATTGTGACCTGATTGCGGATATAAGGAGAATGTGTGCCACCTTTACCTTTGATATACAATACAAAATTCATATCAAATTGATGATTCGTTCATAGGTCTGGACTATTCTTGGAGAGTGGATTATTACATGAAAACAAATCGAAACCGTACGCCCCCGTGGGTAATGATGCTGCTTTTGTTACTTTGCGCCGTATTGCTCGGCGGATGCGGACCCCTCGTACGGATCGAGGAAGTCCACCCCACCGCGCACACGAGCGGTTCCTCCGAGCCGACCGCCCCGTCTCCCTCTGCGCCGACCGATCCGTCAGCGCCGACAACACCGGTACCCACGTCCCCGTCCGGGACGAACCCGACCGCTCCGACCGGGTCCCCCACTCCGGGATCCACCCGCCCCCAACCGACCGCTACAACCGCACGCACCGAACCGACCGTCCTCCCCACCACCGCCCCGACGTCCGGCACTCCCGGTATCGTGGTCGAATCCGATGAAATCGTTCCAGTGCCCGACAGTCTCATCCTGGATTTCAACGAAGCACTGGACGCGCTGCTTGCCAGCATCGATCAACTGGAAAACCCCGATCCCCCCGCCCTCGAAACCCCTTGATCTGCCGGGAGGCCTCTAGATTATGAAGTACCGAATAACTCTTTTGCTTTGCCTGTTGTCCTGTGTGACCGGATTGGTTCTGTCGCCTGTCACGTCGTTGGCGGCTCCTCCGACTGTCATTCCCTCTGCCACCGGTGTGGGGCCTTCGTCCGAGCAGCAACTGTTTCTGGAGATGAAAGCCGCCGCCAAACCCTTTCAGGCCGAGATGCGGCTGAACAAGCAGACACTCGAGCAGCTGCAGCAAACACTGACAAGCGAAGTCGCGGCATTGCGGGTCCGGATCGAAGGTCTCCAGGAAATCTCCGTGACCAAGGCGGAAAGCACCCAATTGAGCAGCCACCTGGCCACGCTAAAAGAACTGACCACCAAAATTCAAGACAATGCCGGTATCCTGGGCCAGGAGATGACCCTCCTGAGGGGGTTCACCGAAGACCTCGATCTGGATGGCATGATCCTGAGTTATGAAGACGCGATCGAGGTGCAGAACCAGCGGATCGAGATGGTCACAGACGCGCTGGATCTCGTCCGGGAGATTGCCGCCCCCTGACCCTCTTCTCTCCCCGATACCATCGGACACCTCCTCGCGGGGTGTCTTTTTTTTTGTTGCGACCGGTTTTTCTCCGCGAGATGGTGTAAAATGAAACGTGTTATTTAAACTATTGTTTTAATCATACGTTTGGATCGAGGGAAAAATGGGACGCATAATTCAAACCTTGTTGCACCGCCGCAAGACGGTGCTCGTCATCGCACTGCTGTTGACGGCGGCAGCCGCGCTGCTGATCCCCACCGTCGCCGTCAATTACGACATGAGCCGCTATCTCCCGACCGACAGTGCCACCCGGGTGGCCGCGGACCGGATGGAAGCCACGTTTGGCGCGTCTTCGGAAGCGCTGGTCATGACCGGCCCCGGTACCTACGCGGAGGCGGTCGCGTGCAAAGAACGGCTGGCCGCCCTGCCCGGGGTGCAGTCGGTCGCCTTTTTGGACGACCTGACGGACCCGCTCCGTCCCTTGTCGGAAGCCGACCCAACCGCCGTCGGACGCTTCTGGCGAGACGGATACGCCCTGTTCCAGGTCACGTTCCCCTCCTCCGGTTACACCCCCGAAACCCGGGCCGCGCTCGCATCCCTCCGGGAAGCCGCGGGGGAAGAGGCTTCCATTGCGGGGAGCGCCGCCCTGACTGCCAACATGATCGAGGGCTCCGAAAAGGAAGTGCTGCTCCTGATCCTCGCGGTCATCCCGGTGTTTTTGGCAATCCTCGTATCCTTTACGCATTCCTTTGTCGAGGCGGGGTTGTTTCTGCTCGTCACCGGGATCGCGGTGATCATCAACATGGGAACCAATGTGCTGTTTGGAGAGATCTCGTTTATGACCCATCTGTCCGCGGGCGTGCTGCAGCTGGCAATCTCGATGGACTATTCCATCTTCCTGCTCCATCGGTTCAACGAGGAGCGCCTTCTCGCCCCCGATCCCCGCGCGGCCATGGCGCTGGCGGTCCGTCACTCCCTGCCGGCGGTGTCCGCGAGTGCGCTCACCACCGCAGCCGGCTTTCTCGCACTGACCGCCATGCGCTACTCGCTCGGGCGCGACATCGGACTGGTGCTGACCAAGGGGATTCTCCTCAGCCTGATCTCGGTCCTGGTCCTACTGCCTGCGCTGACACTGCTTTGTCTGAAAGGGATCGACCGCACCGGGCACCGGACACTCCTGCCGGGATTCCGCAAGGCGGGCGGCCGACTGCTGCGCGTCCGGGTGTTGCTGCTGGCAGCCTGGGTGCTGGTCGCCGGGATCGCCTGGATGGCCCAGGATGCCAACCGATTCACCTATAGCGAGTCTGCGATCCTCTCCGGCAAAGGCTCGCGCGTCGCCGCGGACGCACAAGAAATCCTGGAGCGGTTCGCCCCCGAAAATCGGGTTGTGGTGCTGCTCCCCGACCCCGGACCCGCCGCCGAAGCCGCGCTTGCGTCGGAGCTCGCGGCTCTGCCCGGGGTCCGTTCGGTCGATTCGCTCTCGATGCTAGCGGATCCGACGCTGCCGCGCAGCCTGCTCCCGGACCGATTGACCGGGGCCTTTTCCGCGGACGGATGGGCCCGGCTGGTGGTCACCACCGAGACCGGCGAGGAATCCGCGGCCGCCTTTGCGGTGACGGATGCCATCCGGGAACGCGTGGAGACCGCGACCGGGGGCACAGGACTGCTGCTCGGCGCGACCACCGCGATCCAGGAAATCCGCGAGGTGGTGGAATACGATTATGGCATCGTCACCCTGCTGTCCATCGGGGCGGTGCTCGCCATCCTTTTCCTCACCTTCCGTTCGGTGATTCTTCCCTTTGTGCTCGTTCTCGTGATCGAGTCCGCAGTCTGGATCAACATGGCGGTCCCCTATTTCAACGGCACGGCACTGAGTTTTGTCGGTTACCTGATCGTCGGCGCAATCCAGCTGGGAGCGACCATCGACTTTGCCATCCTGCTGACCAGCCGGTACGTCGAAGCCCGTAAAACGGTCGGCCGGAACGACGCCGTCCGCGAGGCGGTGCGAAACGCGGGCGGTTCGATCCTGACCTCCGGAGGGATCATGGCCGCAGCGGGGTTGACCGTCGCTTTTGTCTCGCGCATCGAGGGCATCCGTGAAATCGGGCGCCTGATCGGGCGCGGATCCGCGGTGAGCGCGCTACTGGTCATGTGTGTACTCCCGCTGCTCCTCCATCTCCTGGACCGACCGATCCGCGCCACCACCTGGGCGCTTCGCCCCTCCCACCTCCCGACCCCCTCCACAGAAAGGAAGGATCTTTCATGAAATCGACCATTCGCCGTCTGGCCCTGTTCACACTGGTATTGTCTCTCCCGCTCCTGTCCGGCGCGTCCATGCTCTCCTGCGCGGACCCCGTCGCTCCGGCCGCGGACACCATATCGCTCCGCGCCGCGGATGCAACGCCGGCAACTCCTTTGACCGCCAGCGACCCGAATCCGCAAAAAGACGAAACCGTCTACGTCTCGCTTGCACTCTCCGGCGAGGTCGAGCGCATCGAGGTGGTCAACCGGCTCTATGGGATGGCCGGAACCTGGATCGAACCGGATCCCTATCTCACGCTCGAAAGTCTGACCGATGGCATCCAACCGGTTCGGGAACCCGGAAAAATGCGGGTCGAGTGTCCGGAAGGAGTAGACGTGTATCTGCAAGGTACGCTCGATCCCGCCACTCCGCTCCCGTTTGGCGTGGAGATCACCTGGCTATTAGACGGCGAGCCGGTCCCTGCGGATCAACTCGCGGGCGCTTCGGGGAACATGGGACTCCGGTTGTCGGTCACACCCGGACCGGAATCGATGCGAGAGTGGACCGCGCGGCTGTTGCTGCAGGCGACAGTCACCCTGGACTTGCGTACGGCGCGGGACATCCGCGCGGACGGCGCGGCCCGTCTGGTCGCGGGAAGCTCCTATACCCTCTCCTATTCGTTGCCGGGTTCCCTTCTGACCCCCGACGAAGGCGTAGCGTCAGCAGCTGCGGGCGATCCGGCCGCCTCCCTCGGAGCCCCCTGGGAGATTTCGTTTACCGGGGTCGAATTTCAAATGCCCGCCATCACACTGACCGCCATGCCACTCTCCTCCGACCTGCTCGGAATGGGCGGGCTGACGGGCGGATTGAAGGAACTCCAGGAAGGCGCAGCGGCACTGGCAGAGTCCAGTACCGCGCTCTCGGGCGGACTGGACGCGCTGCAAACGGGCATGGGCCCGGGTGCCGCCGCGATGGGACTTCCCGAACTTACCGCGGGGGCACAGGCGCTCTCCCAGGGGCAACAGGCACTCGCCGACGGGCTGGCCGCCCTTGGAGAACAAGTCGACCGAATGGCCGGCGGAACCGACACCCCGTTGCGCTCCTTTGCCGCACCGGATGGAACACCTCCCGCGACACTCCAGTTTCTGTATCGCACCCCCGCGCTGGAACCACCACACGCGGCAGAATCTGTCGAGCCCCCCGCCCCCGAATCCGGCGGGATCTGGCAGAACCTGCTCGACCTGTTCCGAAAATAGGCTGACCGAACTCCGACTCAACCTGCTGCTCGAACGGGCAGGGCCCACAGACGCGCCGATCAACGCCCCACTGATTGCAGCCGGTGACTTGTGTGCACCGGCCGCGGGCCTTATGATGATCTCAATAAACGCATGACACGAGGGGAGGCGCGCATGGGCAGACGGGAAGACAAGCGGGAGCAGCTGCTCCGCATTGCGGTCGAAATGTACAGCCGCGACGGAGACTTTACCGCGCGTGAACTGACCACCCGCGCGGGCATGAACATCGCCTCGCTCAACTA
>LSQX01199823.1_pt1 | contig 13125 bp, 12 predicted proteins | sample 654561 | NCBI WGS metagenome assembly LSQX01 (sample SAMN04489861, study PRJNA283612) | anaerobic digester metagenome | isolation source: 4 biogas reactors fed with cattle manure at either 37C or 55C with and... | place: Denmark: Kongens Lyngby | collected 2014 | reverse complement strand
AAGAACTAAGAAAATCGGCAGACGTGGTAATTGACAACATAATAAAAGTTATAGATGTTGTAAAAGCGCTATGATTAATATAAAAAGGGGCATTATAATCAAATTAATATATCGATGGTCCTTCTTTATCCGATTGATGTTTTAAAACACCTAAATGTCAGTAGTTCCCTTAAAGTCCAGTTTGACTCTGTAATCCTGCTTCTCTGGCAGGTGTTTTTTGCACTCAACCCCTCTTTCATCTTTATACCTTAATCCTCCATGCCCTCTACAGAAGTTAAAATGTGTGCAATAGAGCTTCATTTGATGCTTCAACCATTCTTTTACCTTTAAGAATCCTATTGTTTTCCTTGAAACCCGGTTGTTATCTTTCCTGAAGGTCAGGTTTTGTCTTTCAATTAAGGTAGTTGAGACTTCATTTTGTTCAATGTCTTCTTTTGACTACTTGGGCATACTTCAAATCTTCGGGAGGGATTACTCTTGGTTTCTTTTGTCTCCCCCATTTTCCTGTTCTTGGGAACTCTTTAACTACTCCATATGCATTCAAAATAGCTCCTTTATAAAAATCCAATCCATCTGTGACAAAAACTGGGATTTTTTCAGAAAGGCATTTCTTAACTAACTCAACCAACTTGTTCGCAACATACTGTTTTCTGGGGCCTATGATAAAACCAATTATTGATAAAACCAATTATTAACCTGCAACTTGGTACAAAAGCCACCCACATTCACATCCCACCATCTTCATAATCTTTCATTCGTGGAACTATTTTTTTACTATGACCCATAGCTCATCCATTTCAACCTTTGATACATCAAGGTTCTTCATCAAATTGTTATTTACTTTATCGCATTGTTCAGCTGCACGAGATATCCATCGTTTAACGCTGGCTGATTGAACCTCTAAAACGTCTGCAATAGCCTCAATACTCATTTCTTTCATAGACATTTTCAGAGCTAAATCGATAGTTTTCTCATCTTTGCGAAGATCATGATAGAAAGTGTCGGTATGGTCGCAAAATGCTTTGCCGCAGTGACGGCAAATGTATCTTCTCGTTTTTTCTCCACGGCTTATGTAAGTGCCATTTCCAACAACATTGCCTTGACCAGTAATACCATAGAGTTCACAATCTTTATTAGGACAAGCAACGTTAGTGATTTGTGTTTTTGGACCTCGTTTCCCCATGAGTAATATATATACAATTACTAATATATAACATCAATCAAATACAAATTGACCATCAATATATCACGACGAGTCGAAATAATAAAATGGACTAATATGACACGGATTAGTATGACACGACTGGTCAATATAATAAGACAAATCAATATAACAACAATGAGTCAATATAACAGGACTAAATTATTAGTCAATATAACAGGGCAAAATTATTAATCAATTAACAGGACGAAATTAATACTTATTAAGCAAGTTCCGCCAGATTAACTTGACTTTAAATGTTAACAGTGAAAAAATAATGCGTTACGTTTAAGAATCTTTACTCTTATGTAGTTGTTGCCCATTTGTGTTAAATTCATTGTTTATATTATTACTCTACTTGCAGTAATTGCTTTTCACTCTTGAGCTAAACGCCCAGGCAGGCAAGAGCCATTAGAAAGTTTTGCAGCTCATAATTACGGAGGAACATTCATGCCAGTATTTATTGAAGTCAAAAATTTAACCGTAGATTTCAACGGTCATAAGGCCCTGAAAAACGTAAACTTAAGTATCAACGAAGGGGAAATTGTTGGAGTTCTGGGTAAAAGCGGGTCCGGGAAGACAATTCTGATGCACGTACTTCGCGGCACAGAATCTTTTGAGAGTATCTCAGGCGAAGTTATTTATCATTTAGCTCGCTGCTCGAAATGTGGTTATATCGATCGGCCCAGTAAAACAGGCCAAAAGTGCCAGATCTGTGGAGAAACTCTGGAGGCTTTTGAAGCTGATTTTGTAAATCTTTCCCTCTACGATCCAATAAGGAAAGATATCACCAAGCGCATAGCTATCATGCTTCAGCGCACCTTTGCCCTTTATGGAGATGAAAGAGTTCTTGTAAACGTCATAAACTCTCTGAATGAGATCGGCTATACAGGAAAAGACTCCATGAGAAAAGCGGTTGAACTGCTGGAAGAAGTAAACCTGAGTCACCGCATGATGCATGTCGCAAGAGAGCTTTCAGGCGGAGAAAAACAAAGGGTTGTGCTTGCAAGACAGCTTGTAAGAAATCCCCTCCTCCTGTTAGCTGATGAGCCTACAGGCACCCTTGATCCCATGACTGCAAAGCTTGTCCATGATGCCATTCTCAGGGCAGTTAAGAATTATAATATGAGCATGGTTCTGACTTCGCACTGGCCTGAAGTTATTGAACAGATGGCGGATAAAGCTATCCTGCTTGAAAACGGAGAAGTAGTCCAGGAAGGAGACCCACTTGAAGTTTCCGCAATTTTTATGCAAAGTGTATCCATGGTGAAGCAAGAAAAGAATGTCATGGTCGGGGAACCTATAATCAGGGTAAGGAATCTCTCAAAACGTTATATTTCAGTTGACCGTGGTGTGGTAAGAGCTGTGGATGATATCTCTTTTGATGTGAGAGAAGGAGAAATCTTTGGGTTGGTTGGGGTAAGCGGAGCAGGCAAAACTACAACCTCAAAGATTCTTATGGGAATTTTACCGCCCACATCAGGAGAAGTTGAGGTTCGTGTGGGAGATGAATGGGTTGACATGACAAAATTGGGAGTGGAAAATAAAGGAAGGGCAACCAAATATATGGGATTCCTGCATCAGGAATACGGGCTTTACACTCACAGCTCCGTAATAGACAACCTCACTGAGTCTATAAGCCTTGATCTGCCTTTTGAACTTGGGGTTAGAAAAGCAATAATCACACTCAAGGCTGCTGGCTTTGAGGAAAATAAGGCAAAAGCCATTTTACCCAAAATGACTGAAGAACTGAGTGAAGGGGAGCGGCATAGGATTGCACTTGCACAGGTTCTGATCAAGGAACCTAGAATTGTCATTATGGATGAGCCTACAGGGACTATGGACCCGATTACCAAAGTTTCGGTGACGAATTCTATCCTGAAAGCCAGAGAGGAGATAGGGGAAACATTTGTCGTTGTTTCTCATGATATTGATTTTGTAAATGAGATCTGTGACCGTGTAGCACTCATGCGTAACGGGAAGATTGTGGATATAGGTAGCCCAAAGAACATACTATCTCAACTCACTGAGGAAGAAAGGATAGAAGCTGCAGAAGAAATATAAATATGCTGCCACCTCTTAGTATAGAAAATACTAAAATGAGGTGCCAATTACGAGTAATGAGATCAGCGTTGAGGTGAATGGGCAAAAGTATGCCTTACCTGCAGGCTCTACCCTTAGAGATGCCCTTAAAGTTTCCGGAGCCTCTTATATAGCTGGCACAGCGATCGGAATTCTGAAAGAGACTGCTGAGGAAAGGACTGGAATAATCACCGAATACGCTATCAATACTCCTAGAGGAGAATTCAGGATAGAAATTAAAAATCCTGAATCGCCTTCTGGGAAATTATGGGCTGAGCATTTTAAAGAGTACGAAGGTAAACCTGTCCACTGGGCAAGCTCTGAAGCTTTGGCTTTCGGACCCTTTGAAGCCGAAATTAAACCTTCGCGTGAGACTAGGACTTTTGAAGTGTATTCAGTGACGTTTGGAGCAGGAGGCTTTGATCCAAGTAATACTCACCTTATCTTTTCACTTAAAAAACATACTGCGGAATATGGGACTCCTGAAGATGGGATTTTTGCAGAAGTTGTGACTGGAAGAAATATCTTATCCAGGCTTTCTAGAGAGGATAAAATTCTTAGTATTGAGCCAATTATTGAATGGGAGCAAATCTCTGAAAAGACCTGCACAACTGATCTCTCTTTCCCGCTTGAAGATGGAAACAGCATATTCACTTATTTTGAGGTAGAGCTCTCCAGGAATGCTCCCAGAGGGGCAGAGCATTTCTATGCCTTGACCCGTGAAGGAACTCTCAGTGTAGATGTAACTACCAGTTCATTTGTCTCGGACGATGGTCTGAAAGGAGAACCAGCTCCTTATGAAAATTTCGAGCCGAGACGAGAAGGTGCAATTTCTGTCCGAACAGTTGGATATGGGTTGGGTAGAACATATATTTCCAGAGAGGAACGACCTTCAAGTCTCGTGCATTCGGTTGTGGGGCAAGTAGCGAAAGGTATTGAGCTTATCAAGCTCGCAGAAAAAGGACAGAAACTCTCGGTTGAAAGTCTTCCTCCCCAAATAGTTCTTCTTGGACATAGCTTTGAAGAGGCCGAGCCCGTACTTTCTTCTATAGGAGTTGAACTGGTAAAAGACGGATATACTGGAGAGGATGCAGTAATTGTCAGCCAGGATCCGCCAACGACCCTGGAAATTCTTGGAGAGGCAAAGGTGACTGCGTATGCAGTATCCAGAGCAAAACTGGTTGAAATCGAACTTTACTCTGAAAATGCTCCCAAATCCGTGGACTTTTTCCGCCATGCCCTTGAACTTAAGACAAAAACCGTTGGGAAGCTGCCTGTTTATATGATATACGACGACACTTACCTTTTTAAAACGGAAAAAGAAGTCGTGAAATATAAGGAAATTCTTCCGGAAAATACACCTACTGACAAAGTAGCTGGAGGGGAGATAGGGATTACAAATCAGGCTGCAAAGAGAATGGGAACTATAGGAGTGAGGCTTGGAGACGACGAGCTTTTTGGGCCCACCGGAGAAAAATTTTCCTCGACTAATATTATTGGCCGGATAGTAAATCCTGATAAACTTCTTGATGTCAAAGAAGGCGATGTGATATACGTAACTGAAGTTGTACGCAATAAACTTAAAAGCAATAATTAGTAAAACAATCGCATAAGTATTCAGCGTACATAATAAGTATAATATCTAAAAGAAGTAATATACGTAAGCACAATAATAAGTAGCCTTAATTTCACATACATTTAACTAATTCACATTTACTGATCTATTGCAGGTGAAGTCTCCCGAGACTAAGGAGAGACAAATATGACTGAAACGAAAAAAAAAGAGATTACAAAATATATTGTAATCAGTTCGGATAAAGTTCTGCCTTCAGACGCAGCTATGAAGATCTACGAGTCAGAGTTTCCAGTTACGGTAAAGGAGACATGTTTTGGACTTATCGTATCAGGAGCCAAAGACGATGTCCAGACAGTGGTCGAAAAAATCCGGCAGCTGGATAAAAATCATATTTTTGTAAAGGATAGGGGATTCCCTCCAGGAGATGAGAGGCGTTGCCGCGCAAGTAGGGGTGGAGGTCCGCGGCCTGGATTCCACTTCTTAAGGGAAGAGGTGGGAATACTTCCTGCCATAGGGGCTGCACTTGATGAACTGGAAGCAAAGGAAAGTATAAAAGAAAAAGGCAGAACGAAGTGCAGGCTTAAAGCTTCTGACCTGAAGAAAGTTATTGAAGAAGAGCTTGCGAGGTGAGTTTTTGGTAAAGGTTTTCATTTATCCAATAAATAGTCTTATTCTGGCAGACCTGGTTGAACGTTTCGGGCACAAACCCCTTACCATGATGAGCCAGATCCGAGAAAAAGTTACAAGCCTCAGTCTGGATTCTCCTCCTATAAATATTACTCCTGAAGACCCTAAGTTGGGGCTTAAGTATGCTGCAATTGAAGTGCCGGCTGGAGTAAGGGGAAGGATGGCGTTAATAGGCCCTCTTATAGAACAAACAGAAGCTGCAATTATAGTTGAAAACCCGCCTACTGACTTTGGCTGTGTGGGTTGTAACCGCACAAATGAGCTGACGAAGTATCTGATCCGCTCAAAAGATGTCCCTGTACTCGAGGTAAAGTACCCGGAATCCGACGAGGAAGCCCGTGATTTCGTAAACAAAATAGCAGCATTTCTGGAATCTTTGCCTAAGGAAAAAACTGAAACCGAGGAAAAGGCGAAAGAGGAAGAATCGGCAGAAAAGGAGGACAAGGAATGAGCGCTGAAGAATCTTCGCTTGTCAAGATTGCACTGGTATCCTGCGGCTCTGAGTATGCCGGAGTTCAGCCCGAATTTGAAGAAGCCGCAGCTAAAGTAAATGCAAAATTTATTTACCCTGAAATTGATGTTGCATTCGTAGATACTATAGGCAGGGATTTCGGGCTTGAGGTTGCGAGTGGAGACCTGAGGCTTATGATGGCCCGGGCAAAGGCTGTTGTTGAAGGCATAACTAATGCTGATGGAGTTTTTATCACTACCTGTTTCCGCTGTGCCGAAGGAGCTATTGTACGGAATGAAGTCAGGAGGTACATCCATGAGCACTCCAACATTCCGGTAATCAGTTATTCATTTACCGAAAGTACAAGTGCAGGTACCTTGCTTACTCGTCTGGAAGCTCTTACTACAATTGTCAGACGCAGGCACCTTCTTACAAGGGAAATTCAGACCGGACTGACTGCAGGAATAGATTCAGGGTCAACAACCACAAAAGCCGTGATAATGAGGGACAACAAAATAATAGGCAAGGGCTGGGTGCCCACAACAAAAGTCCTTGAAAGTGCTGAAGAAGCTTACTCTATTGCTCTGAAAGAAGCCGGAGTTTCCAGGGAAGAAATTCAGGCTCTGGGTACGACCGGATACGGACGATTTCTTATAGGCAACAGTTTTAAAGCCCAGCTTATCCAGGAAGAGATTACTGTTAACTCAAAAGGAGCCGTCTACCTTGCTGACAAGCAGAAAGGCAATGCAACAGTTATTGATATAGGTGGTATGGACAACAAGGCAATCTCGGTTCAGGACGGAATTCCTGGAATGTTCACAATGGGTGGGATTTGCGCAGGCGCCTCAGGACGTTTCTTTGAAATGATTGCAAAGCGGCTTGGTGTGGATATCACCGAACTGGGAGACCTGGCAGTCAAAGGCATGCATGAAAATGTATCCATGAACAGCTACTGTATAGTCTTTGGAACCCAATCCCTTGTAAATTCCCTTGCAAAAGGAGCAACTCCTGAAGATGTGGCTGCTGCAGCCTGTTATAGTGTAGTGGAACAGATCTACGAACAGCAGTTGCAGGAAGTGGATGTTAAAGAGCCGCTGATTCTTGTGGGCGGGTCTTCTCTAATTGCAGGGGTTCCAAAAGCCCTTGGAGAACTTCTCAAGATCGATGTTCTTGTTCCCGAAAATTCCCATATGATAGGGGCAATAGGAGCAGCTTTGCTTGTTTCAGGCTTCGTGGAGGAGTGAGAAAAGATGAATCCGCTTGAGATCTTTGCTGTCGAGTCCGCAATTGCATCGGAGCAGGAATTCTACAGGAAAATCATCGAGGACAACCTTGCAAGTCTCAAGCTTGCCCCGGCAATAGGGAGGATAAAGGTAATGCTGAGACCTGAAGATTCCCTCTTTCAGATGGCAATTCTCCTGAGGGATGTAGGTACCAGAGTTACAACAGCCGATATTGCCGATGTGGAAGCAAAGCCAGTTGCCGGTGAGATAATAATTTCAATCAAAAAAGAACAGTATATTCCAGAATTACTGGGGAAACTCTGGGAGCGTTATGGAAAAGCGAACATCAGCCAACCAGACCGCTGGACTGTAGCCATAAGTACGGATAAGGCAGAGGAAGAAGCGGCTTTTCTTAAAGATATGATGGTTGCAGATCCAAGGCACAGGCTTCATGAAAATCTTGTTGATTTCGCAATCCGTGTAACTCCAGAGGGTTTCCGGGTTCGGTATCATCTATATAAAGGTAATCGATTTATTTTTGTAGCGTCCGAGGAAGTTTTAAAACGTGAATGGGTTGAAGAAGCAGAGGCAATGCTCGAAGAACTGATGAAAGGAGGGAGAACATAAGATGGCGGCAGTACTTCGACCCTATCTGTATACAGGCGGTGTACACAAGCATGGGCTTTTAATCGAGCTGCTGGAAGACCTTGGAGGTTACATAATCCAGAAAGTAGTTACAGGGACTGAAGTTAACCTTATAATGCTTATTCCTGAGAAAGATGTCCCGGTAGTGAAAAAGCAGTCTGACGAACTGCTTGGAATGATGGTAGAAGCTCCCTTGACCGGAGTTGAGATCGCAGTTATTTCACCAACCCTTGCCTCTCATCACCTTCCGCATTCAGCCTGTGATGTGGCAGAGTACCTGCGTCACCCTGGAGCTAACACAAACATGATAGGCCTTGCAAGAGGAATGGGGCGCAGGGTATCCCTATCCACGGATTACGAAAGGAAACTTATCAACGAACATGATATTGCAGTTTTCACATTCGGATCTTTCAGTGATTGTATTGTAAATAAGAAACCAAAACTCTTTGAAGGCATAGAAATCCCGATTGTGGTTACAGGCGGTCCTGACTTGAAGACAGAGGACGTTCCCGGAGCAGACCTTTACGTTGGGGATATCGGAAGGACTTCTCACAGGTTAAGGAAAATCGAGGAGGTTAGCGCCCTTGACAAACTCAATGAAGAAGTTGGAAAGATTGCTGATAATATTCGTAAACAGCAGGCAAAAGACCCCCTTGCAGTACTTCCTGCAAGAGCGATGAAGGAGATTGAAAACCAGGTTCCTGAAATCCAAACAGTACTTTCTCCTGCCCCGCTTACCCTCCAGCTTAACGGGCTTAGAGTCAAGCTGCCTTATGATGAATTTCACGAAAGACTTGAAAAACTAGAATTCGATGAAGGGGTTACACTTTCCGAACTTGCAAACATTTTGAAATCAAAAATGAAAAATTATATATTGATAAAAATCAAATCTAAGTCTGAAGTTGGTTTTGCAATTTGATCCGGATTCTGTTGCTTTAAGAGTTTATCAACTTTACATTTTACTGGGTTTGTGTCTTTTCACTTATCCTTTAAACTGTAATGCCTAATCAGGAAAACGGTGACTGAACCCTTTTTCCACGTTAATCTATGCTGGTGGTTTCGTATGGAACTTGAGGACATTGTGGAAATTTTGAAAGAGGACCCCGAGAGAGCTGTTCCTGAGCTCCTTGAGGATGTCCGGAAGCAATATGGCGAAATTCCTTATATCATGAACTTCATGAAAGATCTTCCTGAAATCTTCATTCCGAAAACACTTTATGATAACTCCATAATGAGGGAATTCAAGAATCTCGATCCGGAAACAGTTGAACTCATTTCAGTAGGTGTGGCTTCTGCCCTTCGATGTGAGCATTGCCTGAAAATGCACATCAGAATTGCAAAAAGAAGAGGAGTAAAGAAAGAAAAGATATTTTACGCCATTATGATAGGAGCATCCATTTCCAGTGCTGCTGTGCTCGCTGAAAGTACAAGAGCGCTTGCAGATGAATTTCCTGATGAGAGAAGTGAAAATGGGGAAGAAAAAAAATGCCCAGATTCCAATTGTGAGATCTGTGATATCTCCAGGGCTGCTCTTAAGTAAATATACTGATTCAATAAATGTGTCAAGTAGATATATCAATTCGATTTTTGTGGCTTTGTAAACTCATTTCAATAGATCCGACTTAATTTTGAAAAGATGATTCCCCAATCTGGTCCTGCTAATGTCACTATTTAATGTTAATTCCATCAACAATCATCCATCGATCAGATGGATCAATATAGATGAATCAATATAGATGATGGCTTTGCACCGAGTTTTCTTGTGAATTAATGCGGAAGATCTGCGGAACAAGTCTTATGGGATAGATAAATACGATTATAGATACGATTAAGTCGAGTTTTTAGGGTTAAATATTATTTATCATGGAGGCTAGCTTATATAAATTCAAACAGTATATGCGGAATGGAACAGTATGTACGGAATTAGAATGTCCTTTGTGCTGCTAATGGTAGTACTCGTTTTACCCACTCTATCTACTGCATCTGAAGCGAGTCCTGAAATAATCCTTGATTATCCGTGGGATCATTCTCCTATCACTGTATATATAGATAACATCAGTGTGCCCGAGCACTATAGCCCTACCTACTACACGCAAATAGAAGAGGCTATGAAATACTGGGAGAAAGGAGGAAATGGGAACCTTAAATTCACTCCTGTCTTTGAACTTGTGGATTCGAAAGACGCTGATATCAGGATTAAGTGGGTTGAAAATCTGGAGAACGTCGAAGGAGCTCCTTCAGGCGTTGCTGGTTATGCAAGGCCCAGGATATCGGATGATCGATACGTAAGGGTGGATATAGTCCTTGAGGTAGGGAACTATCAGGGAAAAGCTTGGCGCCAGTATGGGGATGCAACAATGCTTTCTATTGCAAAACATGAGTTTGGACACGCTCTTGGCCTGGGACACAGCAGCGACAGGCGGGATATCATGTATCCAGAACATGAGCAAAGAGATAACATAAATCCTCTTCTCCTGAGTAAATATGGTCCCTTACTGCGCGCGGCAGCTTTTGTAGCTCTAATATTTCTCCTTTACCTAGGGGTAAGCTGGCAGCACAGCAAGAAAAAGAGGAAAAAACTTGAGGATGAGTATTTCAAGTAAAACTTAACTCTAGTTTACCCTAATTAGTTTCTTATCCTAATTAGTCTCAAATTCTTCTTAAATTTATCTCAAATTAAACCCGGATTAAATATGCATCTCTGGCGTTTCTTTATTTTCTGCAGCGAATCTTTTAAAGAATTCCTTAAAATGGTCTGGAAGATCATTCATTTCCAAGATACTATCAAGAGAGCTCCATATATACTCCACGTGTTCGTAGCTCAATTTTACATCAGCCATGATATATCCCCCATCATATATTATGGCAATCACCTTTTTTTCCGGAAGCTCAAAGGTAGTATATCCTGCGATGTCTCCTGGTACAAGCGAAATTTCGGTTTCTTCCCAGACCTCTCGTACAACAGCCTCTTCAAGTGGCTCCATATGGATCAGCTTTCCGCCTGGCAGGTCCCATTTCTCGGGATTACTGCTGGAGTTTTCCGCCCGCTTGAGAAGCAGGAATTCGCCTTTCTCGTTCCGGAGAATAGCATATACAGAGATAATATAAGGCTTCTCCAAATTCATAAGATAATAATCTGAGCTTTCTATGTTTTAAAGGTTAGTTCTTTAATTTAAATCTTCAGGATGTATTTTTAAACCTTCTCAACGCAATTTTTTAGAAATAGTCGGTACTGTCGCATTAGCCTTTTGAGATATTTTAGAAAACTGGAGTTATTCAGTGTTATCTAAAATAGGAACATATATATTTCTTATTATAGGTGTTTTTTTGAAAAAGTGGGAATAAAAAAACTACTCTTTCAATTTTGATTCCTGGAACCAATGAAAAGGCTAAGACTTTTTTTCACCTATTTTTTGAATGTCAAAGTCATAATTCGGCTCCAGAATTCATTGCTCAGAGTAGACTAAAGTCACTAAATTTGAAGGTTACTTACAATCCTAAATAATTCAAAAATGAGGGTTGAAGGTCTCGAATATTGAGGAGCTGTGAAGAAATGTTTACTACATATTTAGAATTCAATGGGCAAATGCGAATATAACTGGATGCTGGAACAAAACCAAACCAGGGTAAAAATCCTTTGGATAAAGGGGCAAATAACATGAAGATTGAGAAAAATAAAGCAATTTGTTTTGGGATATTTTTTGTTTTATTACTGATGACCATAGGGAGCGCAACTGCAGGTTCGGAAGGTAACTCAGTTATCTACGAAGACCGGATAGTCTGGCAGGATGATAGTAATGGAAATTGGGATATTCAAATGTACAATATTTCCACTTCCACTAAGATCCAGATTACAAACAATGGAGATGATCAGCAAAATCCTGACATCTACGGGAACAGGATTGTTTGGCAGGATTCCCGTAACGGAGGAGGCGGGAGTTACTGGTGGAGTCTTTCTGGGAACTGGGATATTTACATGTATGATATTTCCACTCAGAAAGAAACTCAAATGACCAAGAATGAATCAATACAAATCAATCCTGCTATCTATGGTGATAAAATCGTTTGGCAGGATTTCCGTAACGGAAACTGGGATATCTACATGTACGATCTCTCCACTTCTACAGAGACCCAAATAACCCATAATTCCTCAGATCAGACTTCACCTGATATTTACGAAGACAAAATAATCTGGGTTGAAGAAGCAAAGATCCACATGTATAACCTCACCACTTCCGAGGAAACCCAAGTTTCACATGGTCCTGGCTGGACACTCGATTTCGACAGCGATCCTTCCATTTATAATGATAAGATTGTCTGTTCAGCTGAGACAACTTCTACTAATTATATAATCAAAGTATATGACCTCACTAATTCTACCGAAAATGTGATTAGTGACTATATTGACTATTCATCTTCGCCGGATATATATGAAGATAAGATAGTGTGGATCGATAACCGTAATATGATTGACATTGGTCAATGGAACTATGATATTTTCATGTACAATCTCTCCACTTCCAAGGAAACTCAGATTACTACAAATAAATCAAATCAGATGGATCCTGCTATCTACGGAAACACAATAGTCTGGGCAGATGAACGGAATGCTGTAACTTCTAACGACATGTCAGATATCTACATGTACGACCTCTCAACTTCCAAAAAAACCCGAATTACCACCGTTGCAGAAGAACAGTTGGCACAGGGTAAGGAAACAAGGATTACAACTAATGAAGGGGAGCAGGAGTACCCTGCTATCTACGGGGACAGGATAGTTTGGAGGGATTGGCGCAATGGAAACCAGCACAACTTTAAAAACGGTGATATCTACATGTATAATATTTCAACTTCTACGGAAACCCAGATAGCTGCCAATAAATCGACTCAGGTGAACCCGGATATCTATGAGAACAGGATAGTGTGGATGGATGATCGCAATGGAAACTGGGACATCTACATGTATGAGCCTTCCACATCCAGAGAGACTCAGATCACGACCAACGAATCATCTCAGGGCGATCCTGCTATCTATGAAGATAAGATAGTGTGGTCAGATCAGCGCAACAGCTATCCAAACAATGATATCTACATGTATGATCTCTCAACTCATAAAGAAACTCAAATAACCACCAATGGATCAAATCAGCAGTCACCTAAAATTTACGCGGACAAGATAGTATGGGAGGACTGGAGAAATGGAGACGATTACGATAGAAACTCCGATATTTATATGTACGATCTCTCCACTTCTAAGGAA
>LSQX01163993.1_pt1 | contig 13125 bp, 11 predicted proteins | sample 654561 | NCBI WGS metagenome assembly LSQX01 (sample SAMN04489861, study PRJNA283612) | anaerobic digester metagenome | isolation source: 4 biogas reactors fed with cattle manure at either 37C or 55C with and... | place: Denmark: Kongens Lyngby | collected 2014 | reverse complement strand
AGATTGAGAGAACAATATCTGATTATAAGAAACATAATTTTTAGGATTAATGAAATAGACTTGCAGTTCCTTGAAAACAAGGAAGGAGAACTGTTTATGATATCCACCCAATACCAGGATATTTTGCCCGAAATAGACAGGGTATTGCCGATAGCAAGGGCAATTGTGGTGGACACGAAGTATAATAGCCTTAAAAAACAGGCTGAAAGTATATATGAAAGCATAGCAATATATCTGCAAAAAATGGGATCGTCATTAATTGAAAACAACAAAACTACCTATGAAGAAGCTTTAACCTGGAGAAAAAAATACTTCTACGACTTTGAGAGATTCAGGCTTAACCTGATTGAATTTTCAAAAATTGTAAAAATTGAAGACAAAAGTCTGGTAGATAATCTTCCCGAAATATTTTCCCTTGAGACGGAAATGGATAATTTTTCTATTGATATAGATAAAGAATAATAAAAAGTTGTCAAACGAGTTAATTAGGAAAGGGGCATGGATGAGATAATGTTTGGAAGAAGACTGAAACAGAGCAATGCAAAGCTAAACAATCTTGAATTAAAAGTTATGAGGTTGACCGATCAGGTAGAAAACTTTAAAAGAATTGCGTTCGGTTATCAGCAGGAATATGAAAGACTGGTAAAGGAAATTAGAGCCCTTTCTTACATTATATTAAACGAAGAATATGTAAACAGTCAGCTTGGTGGCGACAGAAGCATTCAGCAGATGGATATTTTCCAGCTGATTAAATATATGGAGGTAAAATACCGACAAAAACATTCAGAGGCGAGAAAGCTTCTCTCGGAACTGGTGGACAAACTCGATCAAAAAGAACAGGAAGTAGAAAGCCTGAAGATTCAACTGTCCAGACTTTTAACCCGGGAGCAGCATTTAAAGGAATATGATAGTGAAGAAGTTGTTAATCAAGAAAAAGGAGAAGAAGAAACTGCAAAAACTACAGAAAGATCTCCACATCCGTTGGCAAAATCCGGTGGAAATATCGTAAAGGTTACAGTTATTGAAAACAAAAATATTAAACCGCCTGAACCGGAAAATGTCGAACAAAAAGAAAGCGATGAATCGCAGAAAAAACAGAATAAAAGGAAAAATGATCAACCGGCTAAAGAACGAAATAATATATCACAGCATTCAGATACTAATGCAACGGAACCGATCGTTTCCGCTAAACAAGAAATCGATACGGATGAAAAGATGGAAGAATCCGCCCAGTCTTATGATGATACGCAGAAAGAAAAGAGGAATATAGAAGTTATTTCAAATATCAAAAAACAAATCGAGGAAAAAACCAGCAAGTTAAGTGACGAAGTTATGGCACATGTAGTAAACCTAAATGATTATATAGCAGAAATGACCGATGTGATGTGGGACATTATGATGGCTATAGGAAGGGATGGGTTTTCGGAGGCAAAGGATATTAAGAAGGTTATAGTAAGTAAAGGAATTACGGAATCCGCATTTAACACTGCTTTATCCCAGCTGCGCAAAATGAACATTGTTGATCAGGAAAGAATCAATACTGGATGGAGATGGTTTCACGCATATGAGCTTTCAGAAATTGGCAGAAGAATTTATCTTGAAAAATTTAAAAAAGAGCCTGTAGAATGTGAGAAGCAGATATTGAAGAAGGAGCATACCACAGCTTTACACGGCTATTGTATCAAAGATGCTTCGCTGATTTTAAAGGTCATCTTCGAGTATGACGAAGTTTCAACAGACAGACAGAAAAACAGTATAAAACTTTACACAGGAAAGATTTATATCCCCGATATAATAGCCAAGAAAAAACAGGGATCTGTGGTGGATTATTTTGAAGTTGAACTGGGAAATCATACCCAGAACGACTTCAACAAAAAATGCGATAAGATGCTGATGGTAACAAGGGATTTACGCTTTATCGTTCCGGATGCCGAAATAATGAACAAAATTTTGGCACGTCAGATCGGACAGTGGGTTTTGGAGAAAGGCGGAAAGGAAAAATTAAAGGGAACCACCATATATCTAACAACTCTGAAGAAACTCAACGAGGGAATATGGGAAAACAGATATCCGTTCTAAACAAAATTTTTTGACAAGGTGGTGGCTTATATGCTTGAATGGGTTAGAGAGTTCTTCCACACCTTTTGGATTTACCACGCAAATGCGTTTTATGCGATTGTATATTTCCTGAAAAACAATTTCTTTTTTATTTTCGTCCTGATTGCTATAGGCTACATGGTGTACGAAGAACTTAAGACCGATAATTACAACTACGTAAATGATGAACGGCGCATTGTATAATGCCTTCTCACAGGGGGTGAAAACATGGATCAGCAGCAATGCAGGGGAGACAGTTCCGTAAAGCCGGATCTGGTCTATACTCATACGATCAGCGTATACCAGCTAATATCGAACTTAAAAATAATTCTTTTCTATGTGGTAGAACTGGTTTTCTGGCTGGTCGTTGCAAGGTTGTATCTTAATTTCGGAAGTAAATGGATTGTACCCTCGGTATCCGCCATGTGGATAATGGGGGCGGTAACAACTTATTTTATAAAAGAAGAACGTGAAGGAACAATAAGGGAAACAAAATGGACTATACTCGGGTTTTTAGGATTTCTATTTATGTACCGGATTGTTATTCAGCTGGTGGCCCCAATTTCAAGTGAACAGATGGGGGCGGCACTGAATATAACCATTCCTGCTGTCAGCGGGATGGCCGCTTCCGGGCTGTTACAAAACATCCTGCTGATTGTCAGCGTTATGACTCCCATAGGATTTCTGATATGGTGTGCACAGAAATTCAAGAATTATCATACAAGGGAAAACAAGCGGGATGCATTTAAGAGAATTAAGGGTATAAGGGAAAACACTCCACGGTTTTAAGGTTGGGTTTATATATGCCTCCCGTATCAAATAAAAAACTTCAAAAGGAGGGGGTGTGAGGCGAATGGGATTGGCGGAAATTCTGGATAGGAGAAGAAGAAATCTCTTTATCGATGACGATATCAGGGTTTTGCGTAGCTTTGTTGAATACGAGCCGGATAATGAAACCTTGAAGTATGTAATATATGAGATGGAAGTTCTGGACAGGGATGGGGAATTAAGGCGGTTCTTCAAAGCTATAAAGCTTATGAGAATTATCCGTCTCCCAAAAGGTGCAAAAGAATCCCTATCCTTTATGGATATGCACACGCAAGTCCTGTCCGGAGTTTGGGAACAGCAGATAAACCTGATAACCATCATTGCTAACATGATAAAGCCCGTTCCTTTAGGGTTAATGTTTTTGTATGGTATCCAGGGCGTTGCGGAAGATCTTTATACCGCCAGGCGGATAGCTGATAACGACTATTCTGCTCTTGTAGGATTGCTTCAGGGAACATACAGAACTCTTGAATTCAGACCTCTTAACTATGAAGAGGTAGAATGGATTCGGGAAAAAATGTACAGTATGAGTCATTTAACGGTATTAAGAGGTCTGCCAAAACCGAGGTCCGGCGGAGCAGATGCCGGTAACAAAGGTATAGGCGGAGCAAACTTAAATCCCGAATCTCAAGAAACGACAGAAGAGTTCATTGCGGGTATGAGCGACAGAGAATATGTAGTGCAAATTCTGTCCACTCCTGTAAGTAAAAATGCGTTGGAAAGCTGGTTGACTAAAACTGCAAAGGAAATGACTAAATGGTATGGACAGCTGCAAGGTCAAAAAGCCATGAATTTTGGAATTAGCTTACCAATGGTGTACATGGCAAACCTTGGAGCATCATCCGGCTGGTCGCACAGCTATTCCGATGCGGAGAACGTGGGAGCTGCCGAAACTCATACCGAAGGCACTTCCTTTACGGAGAGTGTTTCAACATCGGAATCGGTATCAACAACAAGCAGTGTAAGCAGATCTACGGGAATCTCTCAAAATGCTTCGATCAACCACACCGATAGTGAAAGTGCTTCTACAACGGTCGGACATTCGGAAGGAACCAATTATTCTTACAGCGAGGGAGAAAACGTAAGTATTTCTCACTCGAAGGGTGTAAGTGAAAGTTATGGAACGGCGGAAACCCACGGAACAAACAGCAGTTACAGCGAATCGGAAAGCGCATCGGCTTCTCATTCCGTTTCCAATAGCCAAACACAGGGAGTATCGGAAAGCCGTGGCTATTCAAGAAGCGACGGTTACGGGGCTAACTGGGCACAAACCAGAGGGGTAAATTACAGCAAAAGTTCCGGTTACAATATATCGGCTTTCGGAGTTTACAGTGCGGGTCCGTCCGAATCAGCCGGTGAATCTAGCGGAACAAGCCAGGGCGGATCAACCAGCCATTCTGTTTCAGAGTCCAGTGGCCGCAGCGTATCCAACAGCACAAGCCTGACCGAAAGCTTTGGAAATTCCGTCAGCGAATCCGTGTCAAGATCGCATGGGATTTCGGACAGTATAAGCATTAATGAGTCGATGGGAACAAACGAAAGCTGGAGCGATTCCCAAGGAGCTTCCAGAGGAGAATCCTGGGGAGCCAATACAAGCGACAGCGTGTCCCATTCAAGAAGCTCCAGTGCGTCTGACGGATGGTCGAAGGGTGTAAGTTCCAGCGAAGGAGTAAGTGTGTCGCAGTCCCAGAGCAGATCGTATGGAGTAAGCCGGGGTTACAGCAAAGGGACAAACGTAAGTGATTCGGTAACCAACAGCTGGGGTAGAAGCCAGGGGGTTACAAGCGGTTTTTCCGGTTCACTCTCTCAAGCGACATCTGCTTCTATGGGCGTAGGTCCTTCGTTGAGTTATTCCAAGTCCTTCCAATGGTTCGATCAGGAAGTAAAGAATATATTAACGCTACTGGAATTCCAAAACAGCAGGTTAATGCGAGCTTTAAACGGAAATGGAGCGTTTTATACGGATGTTTATATAGCAACGCCGGATGAAACAACAAAAGCAAGGGCCCAGGCTCTTGCAAAATCGGCATGGTATGATGAAAACGCTTTGATTTGTCCTCTGCAGGTTCTGAATTTGGATCCGGATGAACAAAGCCATCTTCTTTATCACTTTAACGCTTTCAGTCCGGATACAACTATAGAGGGCGTTATAGGGGATATGCAGGGCTATAAATATACCACAATACTGTTGCCTGACGAGTATGCTGCCTATACTCACCTGCCTCGTATTTCGGAAGGCGGAGTCTTTGCAGACGTGTCCGATATACCGAAGTTCGCCGTTCCGTCCATGAAGCAGGGTGAGATATATATGGGCAAGATATTGTCAGGCGAGAGATGGAATCAAACAATGGGTTATGAGACTCCTTACGAGTACAGAATACACTCCGATGAGATTATGCACGGCTTCTTCACCGGAGAGTCTCGTTCCGGAAAGACGGTTGCAGCTACCAGGTTTATAGCAGAGTTGGCCAACAAGGTAAGGAGAAAAAATGGCAAGAGAATGAGAATTGTATGTATGGATTTCAAACAAGACTGGAGGATTCTTGCAAAGTTCGTTGAACCCGAAAGATTCCGTTTTTACAGTCTTGGGAATCCGGAGTTCTTGCCTATCAACTTAAACATATGCAAAATCCCGAAGAACGTGTATCCCCAGACCTGGATAGATGGAATTATCGAAATTTACTGTAGAGCATACGGTCTGGGAGAAAGGGGTAAGGCGGTTCTGTCAGAATCCATGTTCGAATTATACGAAGAGGCCGGGGTATTTGCGCCCAACTGGAGAGAGGTTGCTCCTGAAAGAAGTAAACAGGTAACCCTTCCGAAAGTTTATGAGAGAATGAAACAGATAAAGATAGATTTGGAAGATCCCAGAAAATCAGGGAGAGGTAAGGTAGGAAACGATGTAAGGGATGCATATTCAAGAGTGCTTGACAGGCTTCAGGTGTTTGGTCGTCCTTTCTCCATTGAAGCACAGCTGTTTGGCCGTGAGGACGGCATGGGTGTAGACGATCTGATTGGAGAAGACGATGTGGTTGTATTGGAAGCTTACGGACTGGAATCAACGTTTAAGAGTTTTATCTTCGGCGTTATAACATCAGGGTTCTTTAAGTATGCACAAGCTCACGAAGGCGGATTCAACGCTCCAGACCAGTACGAAACGGTGTTGGTAATTGAAGAGGCAAACGAGGTATTAATCGGACAGGATAGTGCAGACGGACAAAACAGGAGTACGCTGCCCGGACAGTCCGAATTCGAGAGAATTTTGGATCAGGCTGCGGGATTGGGATTGTATATATTCTCAATAACGCAGAAAATCGCAGCTATGCCATCTTCTGTAATAGCCAACTCCGGACTTGTTTTTGCCGGAAAGGTTTCGAGGGAAGAAGATGTAAAAACGATTATACGAAAGATCGGTAGGGAAGAAAGATATCAGGATCGTGATCTGGTAAAATGGTTCCCACGTGCACCGATTGGATGGTTCGTGTGCAGATCGTCCCGGAACTATGACTTCAAAGATGTGGAACCAGTGCTTGTAAAAATTGAGCCGTTGGGGGTAGATCCGCCTACCAATGCAGAGTTGAAGGATATTATAAATCTCAAAAAAATACTGGAGAAGGTTGGGAAAGAATAAATTTTTACAGATAGCCATAAAGAAAAACAATCAGGGACTTAAAGTCCCTGATTGTTTTTTGAAAAATCTTTTGGTAAAGTTTGATTTCTTGATAAAATATGCTATAATTAATTATGTCAAAATATTGCTTGTTATTCGTAATTTTCTCTATAAGTCAAAAAATACAGAGAAAATAAAGAAAGGCAGGGAAAAGAATGAAAACATCAAGATTAAGTTTCATTATAGTTATTATACTGGCTTTGGTAGTTGGGTTTTTGACTTACAGTTACCTATCCACGGCCAAAACCGTTATTTTCTTATTTGCAGATGATTATCCGGCAGGCACTCCGATAGAGCCCGAAATGCTTATTCCTGTGCAAGTGGACAGCAAAGTCGTTTACGATGCTGCTGCCATTGGCAATGCGGTATATATCACTGCGGATAATGTGGAGGAGGTGCTTGGGGATTATCTGCGGGTTGACGTTCTTGCCGGTATGCCGCTGATGTCTACTTATTCGGATCAAATAGGTGGATCTGGAGCAGAAATCAGGCTGGCAGATGATAAAGTGGCAGTATCAATTCATGCAGATAATTTTGCGGCAGGAAATCCTTTTATTACTCCCGGTTCAACGGTAAATGTCTACATTTCATATGAGAAGGAAAAGGAAACTGTCACCGAACTTAAATTCCAGAACATCAGAGTTTTGGATGTAATATATGCGGAAAAAATGAATGAGGTTTCGGGTTCTCCTACAATTGCAGGCGTAACTTTGGAGGTAACACCTGAACAATCTGTTGAGTTGCAGCACGCCATCGAATTTGGTTCAGTAAGGCTGGGAATCGTAAAAGGCGGATATTACGTAGAACAAGAGATTCCACCTTTCAGGATGTATGACGTTTCAGACGATGTAGCAGAAATATCCGAAGACGCTGAAAACTAGGCGTATTTATTGACAATTTAGGAGGGATTGAGATTGAACGGTAAAAAGACGATTGTCATAGTGGATCCTAATATAAAACTGGTTGAGGATTTGCAAAGAAGGTTCATGCTGGAACCTGATTATAAAATAATTGGTATTTCCACCTCCGGAAATGACGGATTTGCCAGAATACAGTCACAGCAACCGCATTTTGCGGTAATTGCAAGCCCGCTTCCGGATATGGATGTGCTTAATCTGTTAAATTCTTTAGGAAGGGCACAGCCTCAAGTGATAAAAATTGTAACAATGGAGACAAAAAATGATTCCCTGGCCTCACAATATATGCAGGCGGGAGCGACACATGTTCTGGTAAAACCATACACAGCAGATGATTTGATAGCGGTAATGAAAAGAATAGAGTATAAAACTCCTGCATATGCACAGGAACAACAATATAACATGCCAAATTATGGAATGGATCAAACTCCAAATCAATCGGAAGAATTTTCTGCCAGCAAATTACGGGAAGCTATGCAGCAATTTGCACAGTGGCAGGAACAAAGAGAAAGCCAGGGAAATCAAAGTGGCTTTAACCTCAATCAGGGATATCAGGGCTTTAATCAATTTGAACAACAGCAACTTTCACAACAACCGTCATATTATCAGCAGCAACAGTTTGGATCAGGGTTAGGAGGGCAGTTTGCTCCACATCAGGGCCCAATGATGGGGTCTGGGTATGGGCAAATGGGTTCCGGAATGGAAGGAGGATTTCCACCACCGCAAATGGAACAGATGGGTGGATCTTTTACGCCCCCAAATATTTACGTAAATACCCATGGAGGCGGGGCTGGAATGGGGATGGCTCCTCCGCAACAGACCGGCTTCAGGACGATACGTCAAACAATAATTGCGGTAAACTGTCCGAAAGGCGGTGTTGGAAAGACAACTGTCAGCAAGGAGCTTGCTTTGGCTTATTCTACTGTAAAAATTGGTGGGCAACCGCTTAAGGTATGTCTGGTGGATTGCGATTTGGATTTTGGCGATGTGGCAACTATGTTAAGATTAAGGCCTCATCCAAATATTTCTTACTGGACTTCGGAAATAGCGGAAAAATTAAGGCGGGGAGTCCCCAGAGAACAGATAAGATACACTCAACAACAGATAGAACAATTTTTAATCACTCATCCTGCTACAGGATTGAAGGTGCTGGCTGCTCCTACCGATCACCAGCATGTTTTGGATGTAACATTTCAAGTTATGGAAATTGTGATTGATAGTCTTAAAAACTGTGATTTTGATGTCATTATTCTTGATACCGGCAATAATACCAGGGATTACACCATAGTTGCTTTAGAAAGGGCTCATGTAGTTCTTATGGTGGCAACATATGACGTAACCACCATTGAAAATATAAGAGAATTGTATNNGTTCCCAATGAACAAAATAAAACTTGTGATCAATAAGTTCCCAAAAAGAGATCAGGATATTAGTCTGCAGGAAGTTTCCCAGATATTCGCTGCTCCCGTTATAGGAATTATTCCCGATTTTCCTAGAATTAGAAAATTAAACAATGATGGACAGGGAGCTGTACTTGGAAGGGATAACGAATTTACAACAGCAATAAGACATTTAGCGAATACAATTGTACCGGTTTTCAACAAGGCTATCCCTCCGGGAGGGGCGGGAGGCAACAAGAAGAGCGGTGGACTATTTTCGGGACTATTTCGTAGGGAGAGGTAGTATGAGGAATTATTCTCATGCTTCCCCTCTTTTTACAGATAAAATGACCGTATATCAATAAGGCAAAAGGGGTGATTTCTGCATGCCAGGAAATGAGTTTTTTGGTCAGTCTGGGCACGAATTATTGCGTCAACGATTGAAACAAACGCAAGAATTCGATGCGTTTATAATGAATAGATCATTCAGCCAAAGTTTAGAGCAAAATCAGTCGATGGATGTCAGAGCTAAAAAAGAACGGGAAGCTATAGAAAAAATTAAAGAAAAGATTAATCGGAGATTTGGAGAAAGAATTCTTACAGATGCAAAAAAAGATGAGTTTAAACAGGAAATGAGTGATACTATAAACGAATTAATTACGGAAGAATTTGGAATGGATGTCTCTTATGAATGGCGCAGAAATTTGATAAAAAAGATTATGGATGATATTTTGGGTTTCGGACCAATTCAGGATTTACTGGAAGATCCTGAAATAACGGAAATAATGGTAACCCGGTGGAATCAGATATATGTTGAGAGAAATGGTAGGCTTGTTTTAGCACCGGAACACACATTTGACAGCGAAGAACATTTAAAGAACGTTATTGAAAAAATAGTACAGCCTATAGGCAGAAGGATAAACGATTCCGAACCTCTGGTTGATGGTCGGTTACCGGACGGAAGCCGTGTAAATGCTACCATTCCTCCTATCAGTCCGGATGGAGCAACTCTTACCATACGAAAATTCTCAAAGAAGAAATTGACCGGCGAAGATTATCTGAAATTCGGTTCTCTCGATGAAAGAATGCTGAAGTTCCTGGAGCTGGCCGTACAAGGGCGTTGTAACATAATTGTAAGTGGAGGAACTGGTTCGGGAAAAACAACCTTGTTAAACATGTTATCAAATTTCATTCCCGAATGGGAAGCCATAGTGACAATAGAGGACTCCTGTGAGCTTCAGCTTAATCAGAGAAATGTCCGGCGGTTGGAAGCTAGGCCTCCTTCTCCCGAAGGAACCGGAGAGGTCAGCATAAGGGCTTTAGTAAGAAATGCGCTTCGTATGAGGCCGGACCGAATTGTGGTCGGAGAGGTTCGGGATGGATGTGTAGTTGACCTTTTCAGGGCCATGAGTTCTGGGCATGACGGTTCTTTAACAACAATTCACGCTAACAATCCGAGGGATTTGATAGATGCTACTCTTCCAATTCTATTTGGGATGAGCGATATGAAGTTTGATGAAATGGCTCAAAAGCTGCAAATTTGTGCCTCGGTTGATCTTATAGTTCAGATACAGCGGTTAAGAGACGGTTCCCGGAAAATAACAAATATTACGCATGTAGTTGGATTGGGAAGGGAAGCGGCAACGAGGCTGAAAATTAAAAACATAGAGCCGGATAAGATTTATTTGCAGGACATTTTTAAGTTTAAGCAAACGGGAATTGTAGGCGGCAAAGTAGTTGGAAAATATGTGGCAACAGGTTATGCACCAAAAGAAATAATTGACAAACTTGAAAGTATGGGAATTGATGTTCCAATGGAAATTTTTAAAGCTGATACCGAAACTGAAAATGACAAACAAAAAATGGCGGGTTAAGTCCGGAAAGGATGATTATATATGGTTGTTAACGCTGAACTGATTGCTTTGTTAACAAGCGGAATAGTGATTTTTTTAGGATTGGTAATATCATCGTTAAGGCAAAGAAAAAAGATTAACCTAATGGAACGATTAAATGTTAGTTATGAACAGGCAGCAATGAGGCAGGCAGCGGAGGAAATCAGAATTGAAGGCGAAAGATCCGGCAGGAATTCTTCTCTTTCATGGCTCGAAAAGAAAAAAAGAGAACTGGAACAATCCGGAACGGATATAACTCTTCCGGTTTATCTTACGATTCTTGTTGTTACTTCTGTACTGATCTTTTTTGTAGTTTACAAGATAATAGGAATAGTATTTTTTGCACTGCCTTTTTCCTTACTTGGATTTTTGGTCCCTGAAAAATTGGTGCAAAGAAGAAAAGAAAAAAATATAAAATACTTCAACGATGAAATGGTAAAAGCCTTAAGGCTTATGGCTTCTTCAATGCGTGCCGGAAATTCCTTAAGGCAGGCATTGGAAGATGTTACAAGATCCAAGGCCATGCCGACGGTTATCAGGTTGGAATTCAATAAAGTTCTTGCAGACGTGGAATACGGAATGATGGTTGAAGATGCTCTTTACAGGCTCTATGAGAGAACGGGAAGCGAAGATGTAAGATTTCTTGCTATAGCCATAGAAACACAAAGGCAGTTGGGCGGAAATATAGCAGAAACGCTTGATGCCATTGCCGCTACGATCAATAACAGAAGGATGTTGGAAAGCGAAGTTAAGGCAACCATGTCTCAAATAAATGCAACATCAAATATACTTTCTGTTTTGCCGTTTTGTATGGCGGGGTTAATATATCTCATGAATCCGACATATTTTGATCCTCTGTTTGAAGACTTGACAGGACGATTTCTGTTCCTTGGATGTTTTATCTTTGTTTGTATAGGCGTCTTTATAATTAAGAGAATGTCCAAAATCAAGGTATAGAAGAAGGAGGGATAGAGTTGATAGAAGGAGCTGTTACGGTACAAGTAATATCCTTGCTTGCGGGACTTTTGGTGTTTTCGGCAGGAAGTTTAATAATTTCCGTTATCAGAAGTCCAAGGAAGATATCTTTAACGGAGAGACTGTTAAGATCCAGAGAACAACAAGCTGTAGAAATATTAAAGGAAAGAACGTATTCAAACACAAAGTACGGAAGATTCTATAGAGCTTATATTGGTCCCTATATTTTAAAATATCCTGGATTGTTTGAAAGAATAACTCAATTGCTGGGAATTGATATGGGTGTTTTGGAAAATCAAATAAAAGAAGCAAGGATGGATAAGGTTTTGACTGCTGAAGAAGTAGTATCCATGAAATTATTGGGAATGGCAGGAATGATAATTTTCCTTTTGCTTGCGATATCTTTAAATTTTAATATGACATTGATTTTAATGGCTATTATAAGCTATATACTTGGAAGTATCGTTCCTCAAAGAATAATAAGACAAAGAATAATAAATCGACGGAAGCGAATTGAGGAAGAATTGCCGAGCTTTTTGGATTTACTCAAATCAGTAACCGAATCAGGGCTATCCATTCAGGAAGCTATAAACAAGATTTCTACAAAAACAAAAGGACCTTTGGCTGAAGAATTTAAGGCTGTTGCGATCGAAACCATAGCCAGCGGCGGACAGTGGAAGCAAGCTATGGAAAACATGGCATTCAGGAATAATATTGACAGTTTGTATACTATTGTTGCCGATATACTGATTGCTTATGAAAAAGGAACTCCGATTTCTGAAGTTCTGGCAAAGGAAGCAACAATGATAAGGCAACTAAAAAACAACCGTTTTCAGGAAAGAGCAAGGGGTTTAAGTATTAAACTTATTGTTCCGTTGGCGATCTTCTGTCTTTTCCCTTTGCTGGTAGTGCTGGCTGGTCCTATGCTAATTCAGCTTGGCCGCAATTTATAATTCAAAAAAACTTGATTTTCTGAAAAAACATGTTCTAGTATGAACATGAACAATTGAAATAAAATTTGGAAATCAATTTTGGGGGTGAAAAGGTAATGAGGAATTTCATTAAAAATTTTATTAGAAACGAAGAAGGTCAAGGACTTACTGAATATGCAATTTTAGCAGCTCTGCTTGTTGTTGTGGTTATCGGTATTCTCACTGCTCTTGGAGGCACTATGAAAGAAAAATTCACCAGCATCAATAATAGCATCAAAAACGCAAAATAGAAAGGCAAGAAAAATAAGCCCCTTTTACAAGAAGGGGCTTGATATATCTTTTTATTACTAATTAAACGTGGAGGAAGCAATGATAAACTGGGTGGATGTGATATTGATTGTAGCAACACTTTACTGTGTTTACACGGATATAAAG
>LSQX01100941.1_pt1 | contig 13127 bp, 6 predicted proteins | sample 654561 | NCBI WGS metagenome assembly LSQX01 (sample SAMN04489861, study PRJNA283612) | anaerobic digester metagenome | isolation source: 4 biogas reactors fed with cattle manure at either 37C or 55C with and... | place: Denmark: Kongens Lyngby | collected 2014 | reverse complement strand
AGCGGCCCTCCGGCGATCTCGGCAGTTACCCCAACCGCCATAACCTCAACTTCGGCTACCATCACATGGACTACCAATGCCCCGGCGGATAGCAAGGTCAACTATGGCCTGTCCACCGGCTACGGCAGCCAGAATGGCGATTCTTCGCACGTTACAAGCCACAGTATCACGATTACAGGCTTAACCGCGAATACAACCTATAACTATCAGTGCGTTTCGACCAACTCTTACGGAACGGCGACGTCGACTAACTACACCTTCAAGACCAATGCCGTGCCGACGATTTCAAATGTGACCTCGAGCAGCATCACGTCATCATCGGCGACCATAACCTGGACAACAAACCAGGCCGCAGACAGTAAAGTCAATTATGGTTTGACGACCGGCTACACCAGCCAAAAGACAGATTCGGCTCAGACCACCAGCCATACCATAGCTCTGACCGGCCTTGCGGCGAATACGACCTATCACTACCAGTGTGTCTCGCAAAATGCCAACGGGACTGCGACCTCGACCGACTATACTTTTAAGACGAACGAGGCTCCTGTGGAGACGATTCTTGACAATAAAGACGCAGCATTCGTCGGCACTTGGAGCACGGCTACCGGAGGATATGACAACGACCACAGATACATCAGGCGTGGCGCATCCGGCGCGACTAGCTCTGCAACCTGGACGCCGAATTTGAGCGCGGGCAGATATGATGTGTATGTGTATTATCCGTCGCGGGCTAACGCGACGGCTAATGCGCCGTTTACGATCTATCACAAAAACGGCAGCACTGCGGTTTCCGTAAATCAAACAACCAACACTGGCACATGGCTCAAGATCGGCAGCAACGTCGCGTTCAACAGCGGCACGGGTGGTTATGTCAGGTTGGGCATAGTTACCGGAGAGAGCTCAAGCCGCAAGGAAGTCGTCGCCGACGCTGTGAAGTTCGTTTACGTGGGAGAGCTTGGCCCCGATGACTTGATTGTAAATAATGGCGACCCGGGGACCTCTTACACAGGAACCTGGAACGCTGGGACATATGGAAGCGGTTACAACAACGACTATCTGTTTGCCGATTGCGCGTCAACGGCAACTGCGGTTTATAAGTGGACTCCTGCAGTACAGACTACCGCGTTGTATGATGTCTACTGCTGGTATACAAACGGCTCCAACAGAGCTTCAGATGCCAGCTACAAGATTTATCATGCTGATGGTAGTGTGACTGTGGCGATCAACCAGCAGGCCAATGGCGGCCAATGGGTGTTGCTCGCATCCGGCCTGCGCTTTGCAGCAGGGACTGCGGGTTATGTGACCCTTGACAACAAAGCTACCGGAAACGTTGTAATAGCGGATGCAATCAAGCTGGCGTACGCCGGCCCTGCGGCACCGATTGACAACACGCCTCCGAGCATCTCGATAGGCGCTCCGTCCGCTTCTTTGACAAAGTCCGGCCCTGTCACATTCGCGGTAAATTATTCAGACGACACGGCTGTTACTGCCATTACACTGGCTAACGCTAACGTGACGCTCAATAAGACCGGCACTGCCAACGGCACAATTGCCATCAGCGGAACAGGTAACGCCAGCCGGACGGTTACGATCTCGAACATCACCGGCGACGGCTCCCTCGGCATATCGATAGCCGCCGGAACCGCAAAGGACGCGGCTGGCAATACCGCCCCTGCCGCAGGCCCGTCTGCGACATTTGCAGTGGACAATACGGCTCCGGTAGTGACGGCTGTAACCGATGAGGTATATACTACTTCCAAGACGACTCTTCAGGCTTGGTGGTCTGCATCGGATTCCGGTTCCGGGCTGGATCGATGCGAATACGCCGTAGGCTCAACGCCAGGCGGCACGAACATAAAGGGCTGGACGAATGCGGGTGCGGCCACTTCTGCGCAGATAACCGGATTGTCGCTTGCGACCAACGGCGTATACTATATCTCTGTTCGCGCGATTGACAACGTCGGTTTGACCTCGACTGTGAGCACATCGGCCGGAGTTCGAGTGGCGCAGGAAGTCACTAGTATCCCGGCAGCGATGGCTCTGCCGGACGACTCGGCCGTGCTGCTGCCGGCGAGATCTATCACAGCGGCGTTCACTGGTGCGTTCTACATCGAGGAACCGAAGCGGGCGGCGGGCATCCGCGTGGAAAGCTCCGATGCGGTATCGGTCGGCCAATCGGCGAAGGTCTTCGGAGTGATGGGAGTGGTCAACGGCGAGCGAGCGATTCTCGGCTCGAAGATCCCCCAGATCGGAGCAGGAAACCAGATCGCTCCGCTGCTTGTGACAGGAAAGTCTGTCGGTTCGGCGGGAAGTGCGGAAGTATATAATATCGGGCTTTTGTTGCGCGCCGCAGGCAAGGTTAGCAACAAGGTCGCCGGATCGTTTATTATCAGCGACGGATCGGGAGTGACGGTTAAGGTTTACTCCAACGCCGTCGTTACAAATGGCTCGTTCGTCGGGGCGACTGGTATCAGCGCCTTGGAGAACGGCCAGCGGGTCTTGCGAACCCGTTTCGACAACGATGTGCGGATTTACGCGCCATAGAGATTCAACGGACTGAATCGGGAGACAAAGCCAGGAAGGCTAATCAAGCTCCGGCCTAATATAAATGACGTTCATCATCCCCCGGAGGGCGCTGCGGCGCTCTTCCGGGGTTGAGCGATAATGCCGGATTTATGAGGAGAACGACGTGACCAAGGCTTTGTCCTATAGCTACAGTTGGCGATTAACAGTTGTAATATGCGTGCTGATGCTTATAAGCGCGTGTGCTTGTGCGGCATATACTCCGGGGGATCCGGAGTTTCGCGCGTTTTGGGTAGACGCCTGGCATGCGGGCGCGCTCAGTCAATCTGATGTCAACTACCTGCTCGGTGTTCCGGGGACGACCAGTGGTGGCGCAATCAGAGCGGCGAATTGCAATGCTGTCGTCGTACAAGTCAGACGGGATGCCGATGCGAATTACCCATCGAGTATGGGTGAGCCTTACATGTCAGGTTTAAGCCCGTCCGATTTTAACGCGCTGCAAGCGGTTATCAATGCCGCGCACGACACCACCGGGGGCAAACAGCGCATTGAAGTGCATGCCTGGATGGTCGTCTTCAGGACCAGCGGCAAGGGCATGTATAGTGACCATATCGATCCTCCCACAGGAAACCTGATCCAGTTCGACAACTATTGGCCCACGCGAGATAACGCCGGTAACGAGACCGCAGACAAAGCCGTCGATCCCGGTCATCCATTGTGCGCCGAGTATACGGTTAATGTCGCGATGGATCTGGTTACAAACTTCGATATTGACGCAATTCACTATGACTACGTTCGCTTTACAGCCCACAACCAGGGCTATAATCCCACCAGTGTCGCTCGATATAACGCGAGATACGGCCTCGAAGGCCAGCCGGCCAATCTCAGCGGCGCCCATGGAGACAGCCACCCCACCGATCAATGGGATCAATGGAGAAGAGATCAGATCACGGCGGTGGTGAGAAAGGCTTATGCCCGGATACAATCCGTCAAGCCGTGGGTCAAGCAGACCGCATCGTTTGTCACATGGAACCCTTCGCCGACAACTTCAACCAGAGAGGCGTTCAAAAAAACCAGACCCTATTATGATGTCTATTGCGACTGGGATGCGTGGCTTGAAGAGGGCATCATCGACGCTGCGATTCCTATGACCTACTACGACAATGCGTCGTTGCCTAACGATTATTTGAGGTGGATGAACTTCGAAAAGGATCGCAAATTCGATCGGCATATGTATATCGGTCCCGGCATCTATCTCAACTCTCTGGCAAACTCCATTTTACAACTCCAGATGACTCGCGATCCATCTCCGGCCGGCAATTTCGCCAACGGGTTTTGCGGCTATTCGTATTTTGCTCCGTGGACGAAAGGCGGAACGAATTACGGCTCGTGGTCGGAGTTCATGCCGCTGTTTGTATCCCAGGTCGCCACTTCTCGCGCAGAGGTTCCGGATATGCCGTGGAAGTCCAGCCCCATAAAAGGGCACATAAGCGGAACGGTGACAGTGTCCGGCACAAATGCGTGGATGGACGGCGCGACCGTGTCGGTTGCGGGGCCGGAGAATAGAACGATGCTGACCGACGGCACCGGTTTTTATGCGTTTATCGGGCTTACCCCTGGCACATATACCGTAACTGTGAGCAAAACGGGCGCTGAGACCGTGCAGCGGCAGGTTGCCGTGGCAATAGGCGAAGTCACAGGCAACATGTATGTCAACGACTTTTCTGTGGGCGCCTCGCCTACGATCTTCGATGTTAAAATTACCAATATCACCGACAATTCCGCGACAGTAAGCTGGATGACCGATCTGCCGTCATCGTCGTCAGCGCAGTATGGTGTCGATGATACTTATGGAAGCGCTACCCCGGTCGATGGGAACCTCGTGACGGTGCACTCTATAACGATGACTGGCCTGGTGCCGCTGACGGAGTATCACTTCCGGGTGGTCTCCGCCAACGCGACTGGCACGTCCTATTCGCGCGATTTCTCTTTCACGAGCGGCTCTCGCTCGCTGACTGTGGTTCCAATCCCTGAGCTTGGCGGAACGTGCTCCGGGGGTGGCTGGTATGTGCCGGGCGCACCTGCAACAATATCGGCGAGCGCAAATGGTGGCTATTTCTTTACGGGCTGGTCGACCAAAGCCGATGGGACCGGAATAATCTCATCGGCCAATCCGTATACGTTGAATATGCCTGTGGACGCTCTGACCCTGTATGCTATTTTCCAGTCCAGCGTTGGGGATATCATCGTCGAGTCGATGCCGGGAGGATTGAACTACGATTGGTATTCCGACGTCAGTTTTGCAGTCAGCAGCGTAAAGAGCAGCGCACCAGGCTGCACGCCGGGCATTTCAAGCAGATATACAACAATCACCAGCGATATCGGGAACAGATACGCTCAATATAAGCCGGCGATACCGATCGATGGAGACTATGAAGTGTGGGTGACGTGGGCGAAGTCCACCAATGGCGGTTCGCAGATTAGGCACACCGTCACCTATCGCGACGGAGAATATACCAAGACATTCAATCAATCCACCCTCGATAACAAGTGGAACTATATCGGCACCTTCCCATTTGCTGCCGGGGGGGCGGGCAGCGGGGTTGCGGAGTTAAAGCAGTGGGTTTCGTCGACTCAAAGTGGCAAGAGAATTATGGCCGACGCGGTGAAATGGGTGTATGTTGGCCCGTTTAAGGCGGTAAACCCAAATCCGCCGCATAAAGCTACGGAGATTCCACCCAGCAACCCGACCCTGAGTTGGTCGCCGGGCGGCACGACCGGAGCATACGACGTCTACTTCGGCACGGATCCGGGGGCGCTGGCTAAGGTGTCCAGCCTGCAAACGAGCACGACTTATAATGTCGATGTGCTCGCATCGACGACAACCTATTATTGGCGGGTGGACTCGTTCTGTCTCGGCAAGCTGGTTACTGGAGACACCTGGAGATTCACCACAGCCGCTGTGCCGCCGAATATTTCGAATATCGAAATAACTGGCATAACTTCCGAGAGCGCTGTGATCACGTGGGATACCGATCAGCCGGCGACAAGCCAGGTCGAATACGGCGAAGACTCATCCTATGGCCATTCGACGACTAAGAACACCAGCCTTACCAACACACATTCGGTGACTTTGTTGGGACTGACTCCAAACACCCTTTATCACTTTAGAGCGCTTTCGGACAACTCTTTGGCTATGACGGGTCAGTCGAGCGACCAATCGTTCGCCACAAAGCCGGAGTCGCTGACGTTTATCGTGGACAACCCGCAGGGGACCTCCACCGGAACGTGGACCCCGATGACGGATGCGGGCGGTTGGCCGGTCGAATCGAGCCAGTATGTATACGCGCTAAACAAAATGTCTTCGACGACTGCCACATTCACCTGGACGCCAAACATCCCGGTGACAGGAAAATATAACGTATACTGCTGGTATAAAGCCGGCACCGATCGCACAACATCGGCTCGATATACAATTGCCCACGCCGACGGACAAATGTCGGTTGCTATCGTCAATCAGGCAAAAACAGTGGACCAGTGGGTCCCGATAGCCACGATGAAACAGTTTACCAAGGGGACTTCCGGTTACGTCCAGTTGACCAACAAGACCGGAGAAACCGACGGTGCGAGAAAGGTCATCGCGGATGCGATCAAATTCGAGTATGCCGATGTCGACGAGAATCCTCCGTCGGTGCCGCAGAATCTTGAAGCCAGCGCGGTTTCTACGTCCAGAATCGATCTAACGTGGGATGAATCAATCGACGATTACGCGTTGATGGGATATAAAGTCTATAGAGGCTCGCAGGTCGTCGCGGTTACCAGCTCGACACACTACGCAGATACAGGCCTCACCGGCAATACACGATATACTTATAGTGTGCTTGCCTACGATGCTACCGGCAACGAATCGGCTAGGTGTGCGGGGGTGAACCGATATACGCTGTCTCCGACGACGACAATCAATCACATTACCTGCGATCGCCAGCCGGGTATCACTTATCCGACTAATGCGTTCACTTTCACCAATCAGGGCTATGGAGCAGGCAAGGTGAGTTCGTATAGATATGTATGGAACAATTCGTCTGACCATACGTGGACGGATGCGGAGTCGCAATGGGTAGGGACGCAGATGGCACTGGAGGTTACCAACACCAAGGCGTGGTATTTCCACGCTAAAGGTTATAATGGAGACGGAGTTGCCAGCGGCGACGTCGTGCTCGGGCCGTTCTACGCAGGAGACGAAAAAGTAGTCGGCTCGATTGCTGAGGCGACCAAATATCCGGATGGAACCGCTATACAGATCAATGCCTATATGACGATATCTGCTGTGTTCAGCGATCGATTCTATATTCAAGAGCAAAACAGGACCCGCGGCCTTAGATGCGACGCCGGGATTGCTTTGCCGGTTGGGACGCAAGTGAAAGTCAAAGGAACACTCGCCACTGCCAACTCCGAAAGGTATCTGGCTGGTGCGACCATAGTCGAATCGGTCGCAGGGTCTGCGCCAAGACCGATTTATTTGAGGACAAACGCGCTCGGCGGCAAGTCACCCGATGCGTATACGGTCGGGTTCGCCAACGCAGATCAGATATTCAATGCAGGCCTGCTGGTGCGGGTTGCAGGCAAGGTGGTGTCTCGCACATCGGGCCAGTTCGTGATTATTGATGGGACGGGCCATGCTCTGACCGTGCGGTCGGCAGCATCGCCGTCGGTTGGCGCGTTCATCGGCGCTACCGGGATAGTCACGGCGCAAGGCAGTGCTTGCGTGTTGCAAACACAATCAGCGGGAGACGTGAGAGTCTATTCGCCGTAGTATTCGTTCGGAGGATTTGTTTATGTTTAATTTGGATTTCAGGAGGAGAAAGATGCGCATTTTGAAGCTGGTCCTGGCGGCTGTTGCATTCACGGTGTTGTGCGCTGGGTCGAGTTTTGCATATAATCCTGGCGACCCGGAGTTTCGCGCAATTTATTCGGATGCCTGGCACGCGGGCACAATGAACGTATCACAGGTCAATCAGTTGATTGCCGACGCGAAATACTGCAGGGCGAACGCTCTCGTCGTGCAGGTGCGTCGTAGAGGCGACACCACCTATCCATCGATCGAGCCTATATGTTCGGGTTTTTCTGCCAGTTATGATCCGCTGGCCGACATCATACAAAAATGCCACAACTCGTCGCCCCGTATCGAGGTTCACGCGTGGTTTGTTATGAACGCAATTGCAAGCTCGACAAGCGTCCCATCGAACCACCCGATGAAGAAATATCCGCAATACCTGACCAAGACTTCGTCGGGTGAACAGCTCATATCCGGCGACTATTGGTTCGATCCCGGACATCCGGGTGCGGAGCAATATTCCTATAACATTGTCATGGACGTGGTCAATCGCTACGATGTAGACGGCGTCAATTTGGACTACATCAGGTTTGGATCCAATGATTCCGGCTACAACGATGTGAGCGTGGCGAGGTTCGAAAACTTCGGCTCGAGGTATAACGGGAACTTCAGCGAGTGGCGTCGGGCGCAGATCACCAACCTGGTGCGCAAAATCTATGCTAACGCCATCGCAGCTAAACCGAATATCAAAGTGTCTGCGGACTGCGTGGCGGGAGCTCCGGCTCCGACCACTCAAGGAAATTATTACTCCACCCAATCATATTCGAAGTATTATCAGGATTGGCCAGCGTGGATGCAAGAAGGCATCCTTGACATAAGCATGCCGATGGCCTATTTCGATTGTGGTGGATCCTATGGCTCATTGTTTGATCCGTGGGTTTGTTTTGCTAGAAACAATGCCTATAATCGCCATGCCGTGATAGCGCCCGGTGTGTATGACGCCAACTGTTTACTGGCTCAGCTATCGAGCACCCGCAATCTGGCCTGCGGGCCTGCAAACGGAGCCGCGATCTACGCATATCCGGCGATGAATGCCACAATAAAAGATACCACAAGGGCGTTTTGGTCATCAAATGCGCCTGTGCCGACTATGCCTTGGAAAAGCTCCCCGACCAAGGGACATATAAAAGGCAGTGTCACATTTGGAGGCACTGTGTGGGTCGATGGCGCAACAATCACATTGACAGGCCCGGTCAATCGCACGATGTATGCGGACGGCACCGGGTTCTTCGCGTTTATAGATGTGCCTCCGGGCAACTACACCGTGTCTTCTAACGCTGCCGGTTATGGCGTTCGCAATCAGAGCGTCCAAGTTACCGCCGGTGCGGTTGCAACTGCGAACATCGATTATCCGCTTTCATCGCTGGTTATCAGTAATGTTCAAACCTCAAACGAGACCGCAAGCATAGCGACCATCACCTGGGATACCAACGCGGGAGCAACCAGCAAGGTATTCTATGGCTTGGATCGGACTTGTTCTCAATCCACTTCAGAAGACGGTACACTGGTCACCGCGCACAGCGTCAATCTCACCGGTCTGACGGCGGGCAAGACCTACTATTTTCGGGTTTATTCAAAGAACCCTGGCGTAGAAGGCGCGTACTCTCCAGTGTTTGCGTTTGTGACGGCATCTGCGAGCGCTAATGATATCATTATCGAGTCGCGCTCGGGGGGCAAGAATTTTGCCTGGTATAGCGATAGAGCAGCCACCGGAGACAGTTCAGCCAAAAGTTCAGCATCGGGTGTCACTGCCGGGATCGGAAGCCGTTATTTCTCGCTTCAGGCCAGCTACGATAGAGAAGCCAATTTTAACCCGGCTATAACCGTGCCTGGCTCTTATGAGGTCTTCGTGACCTGGCCGTCCAGTTCGAGTGGAGGAGCCAATATTCACCACACCGTTACATACAACGGCGGATCGTCTACAAAAACATTAAATCAAAGCTTGAATCCCAATGTGTGGAACTCCCTTGGCACGTTCACTTTCAATGCGGGCGCTTCGGGGAGCTGCGGCGGGGTTAGAATGTGGGCCAGTGCGCTCGACGCGGGCAAAAGGTTTACTGCCGACGCCGTAAAGCTCGTTTTTGCTAAGGAGTCGATCCCTCCGTCCAAGCCTACAAACATTGTTGCGACGGAGATATCCAGCGATTTCGTAACATTGGAGTGGGCGCCATCGACCGATAATACGGGTGTGGCGGGTTATTTGATCTGGAGAGGCCCGTCGGCTGCCGCTCTATCTGTTGTGGATGCAAGCCCTACCAATTCGTATACGGACAACCAAGTGGCCACGAATACCCGATACTATTATGCGGTCACAGCTTATGACGCATCGGGCAACAAATCCGAACGTTCCAACGTAATTAATTTCTGGACAATGGTTAACAAGCCGACATCCGAGGCTATCGTATGTGATAAGCAATCCGGCGTTTGGCACACCTCCGGGCCGTTCACCTTCACGAACTTGGCTGGGTTTGGCGTCGGCAAGGTGAACTACTATCGCTGTGTGTTCGACACAAACACGACACACACATTTATAGGTTCCGAGCCAGCCTGGGTTGGCGGGGCCAAGTCCTTCACGGCGACATCCAGCGCCGAGCCGTATTATCTGCATCTCATAGGATACAATCAAGGCGTTGTTGCCGGCGAACCGGCCGACATAGGGCCGTTCTATCTGGATACGTCAGCGCCGGAGACCCCTGTTGTCACTGACGAGGGTGCGTTTACCGGCTCTAGGACATCGCTTAACGCTTCGTGGAGCGCTGATGATCCCGAAAGCGGGGTAGTGGGCTACCAATACGCTGTGGGAACTACCCCAGGCGCCACAAACGTGGTCAACTGGACCGCGACGACTGATACTGAAGCGACTATCAACTTCGCTATGCAGCCTTACGGCGCGAAGCTATACGTTTCGGTTAAGGCTCAAAACGCCGCCGGATCCTGGAGTGGCGTGGGGAACTCCGACGGAATCACGATCGCCACCCCGGTAGCCAGCGTGGCTGCGGCCAAGGCCATGGACAATACCGGCATTGGTATCTGCATCGAAAACGTCTACGTTTCGGCGGTCTTTGACAATTTCTTCTACGTGCAGGATGGCAGGCACGGCCCTGGCATAAGGTGCGAGGGTGGCTGTTCATTCGCTGTGGGGACCAAAGTCACCGTCGGCGGGACGCTTGGTAAAAACTCCGCGGCAGAGAGAGTGATCAACGGCGCATCAGTGAGCGCCGGCCAATAGTCCTATCTCAGCAATTCCGGCCCGGATTATGTCGAATAGTCCGGGCTATTCTTTTTTTACCTGTTTCAAGATAAGCTCGTCAAAGGACTCGGTGATGGTGTGGCCGGGTTTGACGACCAGAAAATCCTCGCCTTCCCATTCTCCGCACAGCAAACGTCTGATCAGAGAAATATCTCCGGCCAGTTCCGCATATTCCCAGCCTTTGTCGTCTGCGAGGGCTCTTGTGAAGCGGCGATATTCATCGGTGCATCCTATCCCCGTGTCGATGAATGCCGCGCGGGTGTAGTTTGCATACCACTGCCGTTCCTGTTCGGTCAGAAAATCCGCATTCTCTTGGCCGTATTTTTCGACGTATTCGGCGTGGCGTTCGGCATAGTGGCGCGTGTGGATATCGATAAAGCCTTGTTCGACATCCCCCTCTTTGCGCTCGATCCAGCCTGGGCTGTAGTAGTATGTGCCGGGGTGTGCGGAGAACTCGGCGCCGTAACGATCTCGGGAGCCGAGAAACGCCGTGATGCAATCGTGCATTCGCGGCATTATTATGGGGATTGACCCGGCGGTTATCTCGGCGGTGCCTCGACTGCACAAACCATAGCCGAGTGCAATGCAATCGAATCCGCCCTCATCCGCCAAATCGACCTGTTTTTGTATGGTTGTGCGCAGATCGTTTGGGGTGTTGTGCAGCCCGAAGGCGAGCAGTTCGATGTTTATGACGTGTGGGCTGTGCGCTGCCGCCAGATAGAACTCCCTGGCAAACGCCTCGCAAGCTATGGCCTTAATCTTCATACTGGCATTTTATACACGCCAAGCCCGGCGGTCAACACCTAATCTGATGGACCGTCCTCGCCGATTATCCCCGAGGCTTGGATTATATTCGAATAGGCGGATCGAAACTCGTGGTAGATAGGCTTCATTATTTCTTTGATGCGCCCTCTTTTCGATTGAGAAATCATCGGACAATCGTTTTGGATGATCGGAAACTCGCTGATCTGGGCGAATCTTGCGATCTCGCACTCGTGGATATAGGCCAGGGGGCGGATAACCGATATCCGTCCACCGAAGTAGTCTCTCCGGAAAGCCATAGTCTCCAATCTTCCCGAGGAAAACAAATTGAGCAGCGCCGTATGGGCAAAGTCTTCCATGTGATGCCCCAGCGCGATTTTGTTGCACTCATGCGCTTGAGCAAGTTCAAAGAGAGTCTTGCGGCGGTTTCGACTGCATCGCTCGCAGTTCATAGGTAGAGACTCGCCTTCGGGCAGTGTCATGTCGGAGATTATATGAGCTTGGCGCTCGTTTTCTATCCACTGCGCGAACTCGACCGGCACGTTCGCCCCGACTCCTCGAGCATCTCCTCTGACGTGCGCCGACACCAGATCAAATTTCGCTTCGGCGAGTCGCTGTCGTTCAATAAGCAGCCTCAGCAGAGCCATGCTGTCCTTTCCACCGGAGACCCCGACCAGAATGCGATCTCCCGCCTGGATCATATTGTGCTCGCGTATCGCTTTATCCATGCGCTTGCCGAGATAAAACGTGCTGCGTTGAGCCTGTGTTCTCCATTTTTTCGCCATTTCCATATCAAGAATATCATTATCCTGCAGCTATGTCATCCGGTTAGTGGACAATGTTGCTATAATGGCTGACTTTGAGAGAAACCTGAACATATACTGAGCTATATGCAAGGGCGCTTGCCGAACCTATCGGTGCGCCCAAAAACAGGTCAGATGAGGAGGGGGTTATGCGAAGTATTGTTACCAATACAGCGCTGGAGAAGGCAGCGACGATCAGTTTGTGCGCATTATTCAGCTTTCTTTTGTTGATATGTATGTTGCCGGTTCAAGCGCTGGTTATGGATGATGGGCTAGTTATCGGCGAGGATTATGAATACGAACAACGCGGGCTTGTTCCTCTGCCCGAAAAGGAGCTTACACGGGAGGAAATTGAGGAAGCTGAAGCCCAGGCAAGATCAGAAGCCGGTGTCAACTATCTTATGTCCGTTCCGTTGTATGGTCAATGTTGGTCACCGTGGAGATACGATCAACTTGGAACCTGCAACCTCACTATTTGCGACGCTGGATGCGCGATCAGCAGCACTGCAATGGTCGGTGGCGGCCGGGCACAGCGGCGGCAGTGTTACCTTCAAAGCCAGCTACAATTGGAACACTGTAGCTGCAAACCTAACCATAGTCAACCAGGAACTCGACGCAGGGCATCCTTTGGTTTGTGAAGTTCGTAATAGCCGGGGCGGAATGCACTTCGTTACGCTTACGGGTCGTAATGGAGCGACTTACTATATAAACGATCCCGGCTATGGGGACCAGACTACTCTCAACGCCCGCTATGGTTCACCGGCGGCAGCGATTTATGGAATTCGAATCTACCACGGATATGTGGCGCCGCCTCCTCCCACCTGGGCTGCTACCTATGTGAATCAATCCTACCCATCGACGATGACTGCCGGCGAGACCGCTATCGCGTGGGTCG
>LSQX01270160.1_pt1 | contig 13129 bp, 12 predicted proteins | sample 654561 | NCBI WGS metagenome assembly LSQX01 (sample SAMN04489861, study PRJNA283612) | anaerobic digester metagenome | isolation source: 4 biogas reactors fed with cattle manure at either 37C or 55C with and... | place: Denmark: Kongens Lyngby | collected 2014 | reverse complement strand
TTTGAAGAAAAGCCGAAAAATCCAAAAAGCAATATGGCATCCATGGGTGTATACATTTTCACCTGGTCAAAACTTCGCAAATATTTAATTGAGGATGAGGCTAAGGAAGGCTCTTCAAACGACTTCGGCAAAGATGTTATACCAGCAATGCACGAAAACGGTGAAGGTATGTTTGCCTATCGTTTTGACGGTTATTGGAAAGATGTCGGTACAATCGAATCTCTTTGGGATGCAAACTTGGAATTATTAACCGAATCAAGCGGTATCGACTTAAATGATGAATACTGGAAGATTTATGCTAAAAACACTGCAAATCCTCCGCAATATGTTGCAAATACCGCAGAACTGCAAAACTGTATTTTAGGTGCCGGTGATTATATCGCAGGTAAAGTTGATTATTCGGTTTTATTCTCAAATGTAAAAATCGAAGAAGGAGCTTTGGTTGAATTCTCGGTAGTAATGCCCGGTGCGGTAATTAAAAAAGGTGCAATTGTCACCCATGCAATAATCGGAGAAAACTGTGTTATCGAGGAAAATGCAAAGGTCGGAGAAAGACCGGAAAACTTTGAACACGGTAAAGGCTGGGGCGTATCAGTTGCAGGTCCCGGAACTACGATCCATAAAAATGCAGTCTTGACTGCAGGAAAAATGATAGAAAATGATATTGAGGAGGGTGTAACAATATGAACGGCAAAAATTGTATCGGTTTAATTTATTCCAACAGCTACGACAAGGCTCTTCCTCAACTTGCAGATCTGCGTACTATGGGATCGGTTCCTTTCGGCGGTCGTTATCGTCTTATCGACTTTCCGCTTTCAAATATGGTAAATGCCGGCATTTCTAAAGTCGGCGTGGCTACCAGCACAAAATTCAGAAGTCTCCTCGACCATGTCGGTCAAGGAAAGCCTTGGGATTTGTCACGTAAAAATTCCGGTCTCGCTTTTCTTCCCCCTTTTGACGGTCACTCAAATATCCGTGAAGAAACACGTATCGGCTCACTCATTTCCAATATCACATATCTTGAAGATGCTCTTGAGGAATATGTTATCTTCTCCGACAGTAATGTCCTTTGTAATATTGACTTAACCGTCATGTTGAATTTCCATGTTTCAAAAAATGCTGATGTTACATTTGGTTACATTAACGGTGAATATCCTAAACTCTCCGACAAATTAGTCTTTAAGTTTGACGAGAATGATAAAGTAACCGATATGTCTCTGCCAAGCAGTGTTAACGGTGATGTTGATTATTTTGCTCATATCTGCATTATGTCCCGTCGTCTTATGCTTCAATTTTTAAACGAAGCTCAAGCATACAATTATACAAGCTTTGAGAGGGATATTCTTCTGCCGAAAGTCAAAACACTCAATATGTACGGCTATAAATTGCCCGGTTTTGTCCGCACCATTGATTCCATTCAATCTTACTACAACATTTCAATGGAACTTCTTGACGAGAAAAATCGCAATTGTCTTTTTAATCCCGAAAGACCTATATTTACAAAAGTACACGACGACAGCCCGACGACATATAAAACCGGAGCAAATGTTTCCAATTCTCTTGTTGCTGACGGTTGCATTATCAAAGGTACGGTCGAAAATTGCATAATTTCCCGTGATGTTATTATTGAAGAAGGTGCCGTTGTAAAAGATTCCGTCATTATGCAGGGCAGCATTATCAAAGAAAATGCTGAATTGCATTTTGTAATTACGGATAAAGACACTGTCATTTCCTCAAACAGAAAACTTATGGGAGATAAGGCATATCCGTTCTTTATTCCAAAGGGAGTAACAATGTAATTTCCCAAACCCAAATTCCCATTTACATTTAAGGAGAAAAACAATGAAAGTTTTATACGCCGTCAGCGAAGCAAGACCCTTTGTTGTATCCGGTGGTCTTGCGGATGTAGCAGGCAGTTTACCTCAGGCATTAAGAAAAAGAATGGTCGGAGTACGTGTCGTTCTGCCTCTTTATGACAGCATTCCGCAAGAATACAAAGACCAGATGAAGTTCATTACACATATTACCGTTCCTGTTGCGTGGAGAAGACAGTATTGCGGTATTTTTGAATATCGTCAAGATGGTGTAGTATATTATTTTTTGGATAATCAATATTATTTCAAGCGTGACGGACTTTATGGTTATTATGATGATGCTGAACGTTTTGCCTTCTTCTCCCGTGCGATATTGGAAATCATCCCCTACATCAACTTTAAGCCTGACATTATCCATTGCAATGACTGGCAAACTGCATTAACCCCCGTTTACTATACTGCCATGTACTCCAAAAATCCCGATTATCACAATATCAAGACCGTCTTGACAATTCACAATATTCAATATCAAGGTCTTTACGGCATGGAACTTATCGGGGATATTATCGGTCTTGACGGTTATGATGTTTCGTTGGTTGAATATGACGCCTGCGTAAACTTCTTAAAGGGCGGTATTGAATGCTCGAACAAAGTTACAACCGTAAGTCCCTCTTATGCAAAAGAAATATTGGATCCTTGGTATTCTCATGGACTTGACAGCATTTTAAGAGCAAGAGAATGGAAGCTTCAGGGTATATTAAACGGTATATCCACCGACTACTATAACCCCGAAGAAGATGAGGATATTGCGGCAAATTATTCTGTACAAAAACCGAAGAATAAAGCTAAATGCAAAGCCGCACTGCAAAAGAAATTGGGACTTCCCGAAAACAAAGATACTCCAATTATCGGTATGGTATCCCGCTTGGTTTCGCATAAAGGTCTTGATTTGGTCAAAACTATTGCCGAAGAACTTGTTTCTGCTGAAAATGTTCAACTTGCCGTCTTGGGCAGCGGCGACAAGATTTATGAAGATTATTTCAAATATCTTGCAGAAAAATATCCTGACAAAGTCAGTTTTACCGCTGCATTTGATGCAAAACTTGCAAAAGAGATTTATGCAGGCTCGGATATGTTCTTAATGCCCTCAAAAAGTGAGCCCTGCGGTCTTTCTCAGATGATTGCTCTGCGTTACGGCTCCATTCCGATTGTCCGTGAAACCGGCGGTCTTAAAGACAGCGTGTTTGATTCGGGACTCGGTGAGGGTAACGGTTTTACATTCTCAAACTACAATGCTCACGATTTGCTTCACTGCATCCGTCGTGCCATTGAGGGCTACAAGGATAAGAAAGGTTGGGCAATGCTTCAACAACGTGCGATGGAGAGCGATTATTCATGGAAACGCTCTGCCGGCGAATATATTAAAATGTATAAGGAAATTTTGGACTGATGGCTAAATTTATTTTATCAGCTTTTGCAGACGAAGCGGGAAAAACGCTTCTTGAACAGATTGATGCTCTTAAAGCTAATAACTTTACCGCACTTGAACCTCGCGGTCTTGATAAAGGTAATATCTCTACATACACCCCCGAAATGTGCAAGGAAGTAAAGAAAATTCTTGACGATAACGGAATTATTGTTTCTTCTATGGGCTCACCATTCGGAAAAATCAATATTCATGATGACTTCAATGCTCATTTTGACAGTTTCAAAGTTTGTGTTGAAAATGCAAATATTTTAGGCACAAACAAAATTCGTATGTTCTCGTTCTATAAGAATGATGACGAAAAATGGGAAGACCTTCGTGATGATATTTTTGAAAAACTCGATATTATGGCGACATATTCACTTAAAAACGGTGTGCTTTGCTGCCATGAAAACGAGAAAGATATTTACGGAGATACGGACACCCGTTGTCTTGATATATTGAAGACATTTGAGGGAAAAATCCGCGGAGTATTCGACCCTGCAAACTTTATTCAATGCGGTGTTCAAATTCTTCCCGCCTATGAAATGCTTGCACCTTATATCGAATATATGCACATCAAAGACGGTCGCTATGCTGACGGTTCCATCACTCCTCCCGGCAAAGGTGACGGCAATTTAGTCGAGCTTCTCAGATTATTCAATAAAGCAGAAGGTGAAAAATTCCTCACTTTAGAGCCACATCTTAAAGTCTTCGCCGGTCTTTCCGAACTTGAAAAAGAAGGCGGAACAGCCGATGTTCTCAAAGATGACTACACCTATCCGACAACTCGTGATGCCTTTAATGCTGCGGCAAACGCATTACATGAAGTCCTTGCTCAAATTTGACCCTATGAAAAATCGGCACTTCGGTGCCGGTTTTTTATTTTGGATTGCTCTTATTTTTCTTTAAAAAACTATTGTATTTTTTGAGGGTTTGTGTTATTATATATGATGTATGTAGTATAGTAAGGTGATATTATGAAAAAAATATTTAAGCTTATCGGGCTTGTCCTGATTTTATGTAGCTTATTAAGTATATTGATAACCGCAAACGCAACGGCAACAAGCGGAAAATGCGGAGAAAAAGCAACTTGGAATTTTGATTCCGGCACATTAACCATTTCCGGTGAAGGAGAAGTTACAAAGAGTGCAGATTGGAAAAATTACAAAAATACGGTTTTTACAATCATTGTCGAGGAAGGTATCGGTAAAATCCTTTCAGGTGTTTTTTCTGATTTTACCGCTGTAACAAAGGTATATCTCCCGAAGTCTATCTATAATTTCAGAACTGATGCTTTTACAAACACGGGGAATATAAAGTTTTATTGTTTCAAAGATTCTACAGTCGCAAAAATAATAGCAGACGAAAAATTAAATTTACATATTCACAGCTTTGATTATGCAAACCCAAAAGTATTTAACCCAACCTGCACAGAAGACGGCTATAATTCTTTTGTTTGTAATGCCGGTGACAACTGTCAATATATCGAAATAAAAATTACCTCAGAATCCTTGGGGCATGCGTTACTGGATGCAAACGGAATGGAAGTTCCTTACGGTCAGGGACAAACAACCAAACAGCCGACATGCACCGAAAAAGGTAAAATTGAATGGGTATGCGGAAGATGTGGGAAAGAACTTGCACCTCCCGTTGAGATTCCTGCTCTCGGTCACGACTGGGAAGAAAAAATCGAAGAAGAACCTACCTGTGAAAGAATGGGAAAGAAAACCCGTACTTGTAAGCGATGCAAATTAAAAGATCCCGATTTTGTACAAGCTATACCGAAATTAAAACACAACTGGGTCGAAAAAATAAAACTTGCTCCGACCTGTACCGCTGACGGATTGAAAGAAAAATACTGCACTTCCTGTAAAAATACCATCGAGGAAATAATCCCCGCCACCGGACATTCGGCTGGTGAAATTAAAGAAATAATTGCTCCGACCTGCGAAAACCCCGGACTTTCTTCATATATTTGCCTAAACTGCGGAAAAGAAATAACTTTTGAAACTGCTCCTTCAGGTCATAATGAAGGCAAAAAGACAACCACGGTTAAACCAACCTGCACAGAAACCGGCACTTGGATTATTCCTTGTACTCGCTGTGAAAAGGTGCTTGATTCAGGTAGTATTGACGCACTTGGTCATAAGTTTTCAAACCTGTGGACTTATGAAATGATAAACAACAACTGCCAGAACGGTGGTATAAGATACCATAAATGTGAGCGATGCGATGAGAGAATTGACGAAGAAAAAGTAGATAAAACCGAACATGTATATTCCGAAGGCTATGTTCCGATTATTCCCGCAACCTGTCTTAAAGGCGGAACGGAAGGTATTTGCTGTATCCGTTGCGGAGTTTATACCACAAGCCGTCCGACAGAAGCTCTCGGACACGATTTTGGCGATACATTTGAAACAGATGTTGAGCCTACTTGCACAGAGAAAGGCAGGATGAGTATTCACTGCTCCCGTTGTGACGCAACAAGCACTGAAAAAGAAATACGGGCTCTCGGACATGATTATGTTTTAACGGAGATTATCACCGATTCAACTTGCTCTCAATTCGGTGTCGGTACAAAAACCTGTACTCGTTGTAAAGATGTAAAGCCTGCTCAGGTAGAAAAGAAAGCTCATACAAGTGATGCTCCGGGAATTTTGGTAGAACCAACCTGCACAAGTTTCGGTGCAATATATTATCAATGTGCCGTCTGCGGTGAAGTTTATATCACTGACAGAAAAGAAGCTCTCGGACATCGTTGGGATAAAGAAAAGACGCTTGAAATTCCGGCAACCTGCACTCATGACGGTTCAAGAAGTCGAACTTGTGCTGACTGCGGATATATTGACAATGAAGTATTAAAGGCAAAGGGACATTATTTTTCAGACTGGATGCTTGCAGAAAGTTCCACCCTTCTGATTGCCGGTTACGAAATACGCACTTGCAGAACTTGTCAGGGAACGGAAAGAAGAGATCTTCCCAAACTTGCCGGCAAGGTATTAAAAGACGAAGCCACCGGCATTGTTGTGTCATATCAATCCGATTTACACAAAGGCGAAATGACTCTTGTAATAAAAGATGTTCTTGACGAAAAAGATAAATACAGCAAAGTCCAGATTAACGGTGTCACAAAACTCTGGCAAATCACTTTACTGGAAGACGGAAAACCCATTGCAGATGATGAGCTTTATCTCGTTTCCGTTCCCAAAGGGGAAATTGCCGGCGGTCTGCTTCAAGTATATATGGTAGACAGTTTAGGTTATCCTCGCTCAGTTGAATATACACTTCAATTCGATGAGGTTGTCTTTGAAACGACAATAAAAGGCTGTGTCGCACTCGCATCGGCATTACCCGATGAAGCGACAAAGGGATTTATAAAAGGCGATGTCAATTTTGACGGCAGCGTTAAAGCAACAGATGCAAGACTTGCTCTTCGTATCGCCTTGGGGCTTGAAGAAACAAATCCTGCAATCTTAGAAGTCGGCGATCTGGACGGTGACGGGAAAATAACGACACAAGAAGCAAGAAAAATTTTAAGAGTTGCTCTCGGGCTTGATACATTTGAAGGAGATAACGAAGAATGAAATTGAGTGTCTTGGGCTCTTGCGGTCCCTATCCTTCAAAAACGGGTTGTTTAAGCGGATATTTAATTGAAACCGGCGGCAAGAAAATTATGCTCGATATGGGTTCGGGCAGTCTTCACAACTTGACAAAAGTATGTGATTTAGACAGTTTGGATGCTATATTTATCTCCCACCTTCACTTTGACCATACAAGCGACTTGCTCCCATTCCAATATTATTTAGATGTTCGAAAAAATCCTGTCACGCTCTATATTCACGAAAGTGACAGTGAATACTATAAATTACTCACGGGACATCCGAAATTTAATATTGTCAATATAAACAACGGAGATGTCAGAAAATTCGGTCCCGCAAGCCTCTCATTTTTTGAGTTGGAGCATTCGGCTAAAAATTTTGCAATCAAAATCACAACTCATGATACCGTTTTCGTCTATACGGGAGACACCGTATTTACCGAAAAATTATATGATATTTGCGAGGATGCCGATTATCTTCTTGCCGACTGTGCAAAACCGGATACTTTTAACGGATCTCACGCAAAATTATCCGAAATGTTCAATATGTGCAAAGAATTAAACATTCAATTATTAGTAACGCATTTCAGTCCGAATACAAATCCCAAAAAGGATTTTTCATCATTCAAGGAAGTAGAAATCGTTGAAGAAATCAGCGTTTATGAATTATAGGAGGAAATTATGTACAGTTCAATTATTATCGGTCATGTAACTATGGATGAAAACATCGACCATCTGGACAACAGCGTTTATGTGGCAGGCGGTGCTGTCTTATATTCATCAGCCTCAGCATATGCTCTCGGTCACAACGTTCTGGCAATTACCAAACTTGCGGAGAAAGATAAAGACAGGGCAAAAGAATTCACTTTGCCTCCGGAGAGAGTTATTGTATTACCCTCAACCGACTCTTATCTTATGTATAACAAGTATTTAACTCCCGACAAAGAACGCAGAATTTGTCGTTGTGATGCTCATGGTGATGGTTTTAAAATTGAAGATATTCCCGAAAATTTGGAAGCACATATTTATCATCTTGCAGGTCTTACCTACGGCGATTTTGACAACGATTTAATCAAAGGACTTGCTAAAAGAGGCAGAGTAGCGGTTGATGTTCAGGGTTTCTTACGTCATCGTGCCGATGACCATTCAATGTATTTTGAAGATTGGGCAGACAAAAAAGAAATGCTCCCGTATATCTATTATCTTAAAACCGATGCAGCAGAGGCGGAAATTATGACGGGCACTTCCGACCGCAAAAAAGCCGCAGAAATTCTTTATTCATGGGGCTCAAAGGAAATTGTTATTACACATAACACCGAAGTTTTAGCCTATGACGGCAAGGATTTTTATATCTGCCCCATTAAATCAAGAAATTTAAGCGGCAGAACAGGTCGCGGAGATACAACTTTTGCCGCATACTTAAATGAACGGCTGAACAACAATATTGAAACGGCTCTTTTATGGGCAACCGCAACCGTATCCCTCAAAATGGAAACCGTCGGTGTGTTCAAAGGTACAAAAGCCGATGTTCAGGCATATATTGATGAGTTTTACAAATAATATAAGACTTTTTAATATTCAATTTAATCTCAAAACAAACGAGGAATTATGAGCTTCTTAAAAAAGTTAAAAGGCAAAATCTGGTACGGTGTCGGTGCAATCGGTCTTGATTTAAGTTACGGAATGTTTTATTCCTATCTCGCAAAATATATGACCGATATTCTTCAACTGAACAACACATTCTTACTTTTGCTTACTCCCATTGCCCGTATATGGGACGGAATCAACGACCCGATGATGGGAACAATCGTTGATAACACAAATACGAAGATGGGCAAATATCGCCCGTGGATTATTATCGGCTCTTGTGCAAATGCTATTGTTTTATCTCTTGCATTTACAAATCCCGGTATACCGCTTGGCAGTGTTTGGCTTTATGTCTTTATGGCTGTGATGTATGTCAGTTGGGGTATGACAAACACAATGGCTGATATTCCCTATTGGTCAATGGTGCCGTCTTTTACCAATGATCCCGATGAGCGTTCAATTATCGCCACCGTTGCCCGTACATTCTCAGGTATCGGTCAGGGGATAATTTCAATCGGTGCACCTATTCTTATTCCTCTTCTTTCAAAAACATTGGAATTAGATAAAAATGGAAACAAAGTTTGGGACGCAACGGGATATTCTCGCCTTGCCATAATTTGCAGTTTTTTCCTTGTTTTCTTTTCGGTACTGTCCGTTGCAAACACAAAAGAAACTCAGGTTGTTGCTCCGAGCGAAAAATTTACATTTAAACAGATGTTCCGCACGGCACTCAACAACGATCAGCTTCTTATATTTATGCTCTTTGCAATGCTTTCCAACACGGGCTTCTATATGTTCTCCGGTGTCGGTGCATATTTTTTTGATGTAGCCGTTCGTAATCCGTCAGCACAATCATCATTCCAACTTTTCCAAGCCGTCGGTTCTATTTTGGGTCTTTTGGTTATCCCGATAATGATGAAGTTCACGACTCGTCGCAGAACATATCAGTTCTCCTTAACACTCGCATTGGTATCATATATTGGGATGTTCATCTCCTACCAATACCTCAATTCCCTTATTTTAATGAATGTTTTCTATCTTTTCAGTTCAATCGGCACGTCATCCATGTTCGTATCACAGACAGTATTTTTAGCGGATATTGTTGACTACGGCGAAGTAAAAATGGGTTATCGTGCAGAATCCATCACATTCTCCATGAAGGGATTTTTGCAAAAAATGGCATATACCATTCAGACAATTATCCTGTTTTCCGGTCTTGGTATATCAAACTATAGCCCCGACAACAAATATACTACTTTGACAGCAAAAACCACTACATTTATGATGCTTGTCGTTCCGATTATTTTTATGGCACTTTCCATTATTGTTTTCTCAACAAAATTCAAACTGCACGGAGAATATATGGAAGAGATTACTGCCGAAGTTGACAAGAGAAAAGCCGAACGAGCTGCAACAAACAATTAAGAAGGTAAAAATATATGAAAAAAACAATCAAAATTATTGCCCTGATTACCTTATTGGTATTTGTATTCATATTTTCTTCTTGCGGTGGCGGTGAAAAATTTGATGCCGATGCTGCATATAATTCACTTTTAACTGAAGTTCAATTCGCCGAAGAGCTTATTGATACAAGTGCACAAGCAAACTATGTTTTCTATGACTTGCCTGAAAATACAACCGTAAAAATGCACACAACAGCCAGTCAATATCCAGACTGCGTAATAATGTTTACCGTTGAGGATAAAACTCAAGTCAATTTGGTAAAAACTTCTATTGATACATATTTGGACGAAAAACTCAATCAAATGCAAAACTATCATCCTGATGAAGTTATCAAAGTTCAAAATGCTGTTGTGTTCACAAATGATGTAAATGTATTTTTAGTTATCACCTCAGATACAAATACCGTAAACGAAATTCTTAAATGATGATGAAAACAGCTTTATTCAATAAAAGCAAAAAATGCAGATTGTCCGCAATTTGCATTGTTATATTTTTATGTATTTCCGTATTTTTCTCCTCCTGTGCAAAAGAAAAAACCAATGTACCAAAAGAAACAAATATATCGGATGAAACAACTATACCGGACAATACTGCAAATCCTGTTATTGAAACAACTACACAAAAGCCTGCCCCCGTATACCCGACGGTTTTAAGCCAAAGCGGAACTTATCACGACTATCAAAACGGCTATATTCGTGTTGACAATGCGATTTTCAGTATTTGCGGATATACCGACTCCGTAGCCTCATCTTTTGCCGCACTCGTTACAAAAACTGCCGGAGCTTTAATCGGCAAAACTTGTGTATACTGTCTTCTTATTCCGACTGCCGATGGGATTATTTTCCCTGATGACATCAAGGAAAATTTTTCCAACTTGTTAAATCAAGAGGAGATAATTGATAAAGTTTTTTCCAAAATGTCGGCGGTTGTTTATCCCGTTCGTTGCTATGACAATTTGATGGCTCATCGTGATGAATACCTCTATTTTCGCACCGACCACCATTGGAACGGCAAGGGCGCATACTATGCCTATGAAGCTTTTTGCGAAACCAAAAATATCACTCCATACACATTGAACATGCGTAAACTTACCGAATTTGATGGATTTGTAGGAACTTTGTACTCAAATGCAAACAAAGATTCCGCCCTTCTGCCCGGAGATACGGTTGAGGCATATCACCCATATTGTTCGGAAGCCACAATAAAATTTACAGACCAAAAAGGCAATACATATGATTGGGAAATAATTTCCGATGTTTCAACTTCTCCGGCAAATGCGAAGTATAATACATTCGCAGCAAGCGACAGTCCCTATGTAGAATTTACAAATACGCAAGTAACCGATAATTCCGTTTTGGTTATCGTAAAAGATTCCTACGGCAATGCAATTATGCCGTTTTTAGCCGACCATTACAGCAAAATTTACGAAATTGACTACAGATATTGGAGCGGAAATGTAATTGACTTATGCAATGAAGTCAATGCTACTGACCTGATTTTTGAAAGCAGTATTATGTTAGTCAGTGCAGGAAGCAGTGTCGGACAATTAAGTATGATAATTGAGTAATGTTATGAAAAATCTTTTTGAAAAACTCATTGAAATTAAGCCGATAAAGGCATTAAGAAAAATCGGGATAGTCAACAAATTACTGACTTGGGAAATATTTTCATACCTCCTTTTCGGCGTGCTGACCACAGCCGTCAGTTTTGTATCTTATTTCATTGTCGATAAAATACATTTTGCTGCAACGGACACCGAATTGACAGACAATTTGCTTTTTGTTCTCGGAACAGATAAATTCTCTTGGGACTTGACTATGGCGGTTGTAGCTAATATTATTTCTTGGGTTGCAGCGGTATTATTTGCATTTTTCACAAACAAAGCCTTCGTATTTGAAAGCAAATCTTGGGCTGCAAAAACCGTGTTCAAAGAGCTTAGCGGTTTCGTATCGGGCAGAATACTCACCCTTGTGTTATTTGAAATATTGCTTTTCGGCTTACTTGCAAAATTCATAAACGACTATATTGCAAAAATACTTATATCTGTATTTGTTATCATATTCAACTATGTTTTTAGTAAATTACTTGTTTTTAAGAAGGAGAAAAAATGAATTTTACAGAACTTCCCAACGGCTCTTACGAAGGATATGTTTTAGTTAAAAGTGTAGAAAAAAAGACCGCCAAGACAGGAAAGGATTATCTTGACTTTGTTTTGAGCGACAAAACCGGTGAAATAGTTGCGAAGATGTGGAACAATGTTCCTGCCGATATGCCATTTAAGGAAAACTCAATCATAAAAGTCCGGGGCAAACTTGGTGAATATAACAATGCTCCGCAATTTACTGTCGATATGGCTCGTAATATCGATGAAAGAGATGATGTTGATATTAACGATTTCGTAGCATCAAGTGAATATACCGGAGAATATATGTTTGACACCTTACACAGGATAGTCGAAAAATTCAAAGACGAAGATCTTAAAAAGATTACACTTGCAATTATGGACGAATATCGTGAAGATTTGCTCGTGTGGCCTGCCGCTTTCAGACTGCATCATGCCATTCGGGGTGGGTTGTTGTATCATACCCTATCAATTGTCAAGATTAGTGAATATATTGCGGCACTCTATCCGACAGTTGACCGAGAGCTTCTTATTTCCGGTGCAATATTACATGACGTAGCAAAAATTTTCGAACTTACACTAAATGATGCAGGCTTGGTAGAGAAATATTCCCTTGAAGGCAGGCTAATCGGTCATCTTGTTAAGGGAGCAATGCTTGTTGAAAAATTCGGAACAGAACTTAATATTGACAGAATGACGGTAATTCTTCTCGAACATATGCTTATATCACATCACGGAGAGCCTGAATTTGGAGCTGCAAGCAGACCTTTGTTTTTAGAAGCTGAAATTCTTTCTTCACTTGACTCGCTTGATGCAAAAATATATGAAATTATAACAGCTACTCAAGATATTGAGGTCGGTGAGTTTTCTGCTCGCCAGTGGGCTTTAGATAACAGACATCTGCTTAATCACGGCAGAAAGCCCATTGAGCCTATCGCAAACTTATAAAATCACAAAGATAATCGCACTCTTTTAGGAGTGCGATTTTTTCATTATCAACATATTAAATCAACCGATAAATACAGGTTTCTTTTCTCTAATCTCCAATATTCACGTATAAATATGTCAAGTTCTTA
>LSQX01332436.1_pt1 | contig 13130 bp, 15 predicted proteins | sample 654561 | NCBI WGS metagenome assembly LSQX01 (sample SAMN04489861, study PRJNA283612) | anaerobic digester metagenome | isolation source: 4 biogas reactors fed with cattle manure at either 37C or 55C with and... | place: Denmark: Kongens Lyngby | collected 2014 | reverse complement strand
GTATATATATAGAATATATTAAAAGGAGTAAATTGAAATGGTGAAACTCAAATTTTATTGGAACTTAATTAGGAATTCAAGAAAAGATAAAATTAAATTCAAAAGTGATGAAATTGTACATGAGATAGATCAAGAATCTCAACTTTTCAAACCATTATACTTTCTAGTTTACACGATGCAACGTTTATATCTGCGGGTGTATATGTTTGTTATAATTCTAACCGGACTGAGTTTTAGAGATGTATATTGGCTTTCAGCGGGTATAACATTACTAGTCATCATCGCATGTAATTTTGTTTTGCCACTTGTAATCATACCAAAAGACTTTAAGAGATATTTGGTTTTAGATGATAATTAAGTATTTACTTATTTTATTAAGGAAACATTGATTTTAGTGTGTATAATAGATGTAGAGAGAGCAATTATGATAGACAAAGACCTTGTGTTATGTTAAACTTTTATGGCGAGTGAATAATCACTNNATCACTATTCATTCCTTGCTCGAAAGAGCCGCTAGACCAGAAGGAGGTGTACATATGAAAAAATATGAACTCATGTACATCGTAAACGCAAACCTTGATGAAGAAGCTAGAACAGCCCTCATCGAGAGAATGCACGCTGTATTAACTGACAATGGAGCAACTATTGACAAAGTTGATGAGTGGGGTTTACGAGATTTTGCGTATGAGATTAACCATATGAAAAAAGGTTATTATCTTGTCGTAACATTTACATCAGATTCAAAAGCTATTGATGAATTCAAACGTTTGGCACTCATCAATCGTGACATTGTTCGTCACATGATTGTATCTCTAGATTAGGAGAGAAAACGCATGAATAAAACAATTTTAATCGGTCGTCTGACTAAAGATTTAGAGGTCAGAAAGACGCCTAATGGGGCATCTGTTGTTAACTTTACTATTGCGATTAATCGTATTGGAAAGCAACAACCAGGTCAACCAGAGGCAGACTTTATCAACTGTGTCGCATGGAATCAGACTGCTGATTTGATGGCACAATATTTAGGTAAAGGATCACTGATCGGTGTCGAAGGTAGAATTCAAACAAGAAATTATGAAAATAATGAAGGTCGTCGCGTCTATGTGACTGAAGTCGTGGTCGAAAGAGTCGAGTTCTTAGAATCTCGTTCTCAACGTCAGACTCAACAACAAAGTGGCTATTATGATCAAAGTTCAAACAATGACTATGACCAATATCAACAAGCCCCTAGTGATGACTTCGATGAAGAACCTATTTTAGACATTGCAAGTGATGATTTACCCTTCTAATTAAGAAAGGAAAATTCACGTATGTCATTTAGAAAACAACGTAATACAAGAAGAAAAGTATGTTACTTTACTAAAAACAAAGTTTCATATATTGACTATAAGGATACAGAGCTTCTAGAACGTTTTATCAGTGCTAATGGAAAAATTATTCCACGTCGTGTCACTGGAACAAAAGCTAAATATCAAAGACCACTCGCTGTCGCAATCAAACGCGCACGCGAAATGGCTTTAATTCCTTACGTAAAAGAGTAATCCAAAGCCGCGTCTGCGGCTTTTTATGTAAAAAAAGGAGTCCTATGGGTAAAAGAGTTTCCCACATCACACTAGCAGCTGTGTTGATAGCCCTTTTAGCAATCTTACAGCTATTCAATAACTTATTTGGCCAAGTGTTCACTAACTTTGCTCCTTTTGTCTACCCCTTAGTATTTGTAGTTTATAGCGCAAGAAACACCAGAGGTTGGTCCATCGCAATGTATGTTGCGGCCATATTGACCATCTTCATGTTATCACCATTACCACAGCTCTTATTTGTCGCTATGTATGGTTTAGTCGGTGTCTTCTTTGGTCAAATGGTCCAAGAAGGTAAATGTAATCTTCAATTAATTATCGGGTCTACCTTTTTATTGTTAATCATCAATATTGTGACTATCTTTATTTTTGGTTCCTTTTTTGGCATGGATTTACAAGCTGAATTGGTCTCATTAATTAATGTGCTGCCCTTTTTATCAATGGAAAGTGCCTTAATAACATACTATGTCGTGATTTTAGCTGGTTCATATTTAGAAGCAGTGGTCATCTATATGATCGCTCTTATCTTATTTGCCTATTTAAGAATGAAACCTATACTACGAGTCAAATGGTGGCAATATCCTCAATCCAGTAAAGAAAAACTGTGGGTCTTTATTAGTTTAATAGTGTTGATTGTTGTTTATATTTTATTAAGAAAGATTGAAGTCTTATTAATCACTATCTCATTATTTATTTATCTACTCTATTTAATCACTGCTGCGATGGCCTATCAACTTTATAGCACTCGCCAATAAATGGTATCCATGATAAAATAAGACAATAGATTGACTAAAAAGAGGAGAGCTTATGTTTAAACAATTGGAACAATTTAGAAGATCCATACTCATCTTCTTTGGTGTGGAATTACTGTTAATAATCTTGAGTTTTGTCTATTTTGATTCCCTATTAAACTTAATATTTGTTGTGCTATTAATTCTTAATGGTATCTTTTTACTATCTTCATTCATCTTATTCTATCAACAACTCAAAAGTCGCACCCTATCCATCCAACGTGTCTTAGGTAAAGAAGCTGCCGATGGCTTTGTCTACGGTGGTATTGGTTTAGTCGCCTTTAATAAGAACTTTGAAATCACTTGGCTCAATGAGCTCTTTAGTGATAAACAACTAGAGTATGTCGGTGAAAAATTGACCACCTGGCTCAACGAATTACATCCATTATTACGTAATAAATCAGATGTCGTCTATGTGACATTAGAAGATAGATATTATCGNNCAATAAGATTGTCTTAGGTCTCATTCACTTTGATAACTATGAAGAAGAGACTGCCTATGAAGATGAACAAAAAATCGCAACTATCGATTTACAATTAAGACAACCAGTCGTTAATTGGGCCAAAGAAAATGGTATCTATTTAAGAAGAATTAGAAGTGATCGTTTCCTGCTCGTTTTAAGCGAAAAGATTTTTAATAAGCTACAAGCAGAAGGATTCTCAATCTTAGGTCAAATACGACGCAACTCAAACAAATATGATTTAAGTATTACCCTATCCATGGCCTTTGCCTTAGGAACAGACGATTTAATTAAACTAGACGAAATGTCCAATCGTGCTTTAGAATTATCACAAGGTCGTGGTGGTGACCAAGTCGCCGTTAAGGTAGATGGCGAAGATATTCGTTACTATGGTGGTGGCAGTGAAGCTCAAGAAAAAGGTTCAAAAGTAAGAGTACGTGTCTTATCACAAACCCTACGTGAACTCATTATCAGAGCTAACAATGTGATTATTGTCGGTCATAAGACCATGGACTTCGACTGTTTTGGAGCAGCCATAGGTATTTCACGAATAGTTCAAAATTTAAAGAAACCTGTCTCCATCGTAACTTATAGTGGTGGAATAGAGAAGAAGTTAAATCAAGCGATAGAATTATATCAAGATGATTTAAGTTCACTTCATACACTAATAGATGAAGATAGAGCCTTAAGTGAATTGAAACAAGATACATTAGTGATTCTAGTCGATCACCATAATAAATCACAAACCAATGCGTCAAGGGTGATCGAAAAGGCAAGTAAGATTGCGATTATTGACCATCATCGTCGCACTCAAGACTTTGAATTCAATCCTATCTTTGCTTATATTGAAACCTCAAGTTCATCTACATCAGAGATGGTCGCTGAATTCTTTGTCTATCAATCATCACAGATAGAACTCACTGACATTGAGGCAACTATCATGTTTACAGGTATTCTAATTGATACCAATCACTTTAGCCAAAGAACAGGATCGCGTACTTTTGAAACCGCGGCTCACTTAAGAAGCTTAGGAGCAGACCCTGCTGAAGCAGACAACTTATTAAAAGAAGATTTTGGTGAGTTTGACTTAAGAACAGACGTCTTAAATAGAGCGCGTAAAGTAGGTAACTATATAGTGGCTCCCTATGAAGATCAAGTCTTATCACGAGCAATGATTTCTCAAGTAGCCAATAACTTATTGAAGATACAAGGGGTCGAAGCATCCTTTGTGATATCACCCTTAAATGATGATCGAGTGGGAATATCTGCTCGATCTAAAGGAAATATAAACGTCCAAGTCATTATGGAGGATATGGGTGGCGGTGGTCACTTCTCCATGGCAGCAGTCCAAAAGGAAAACACTTCTGTAGCCGCAATGACACAAGAATTAGAAGAAATAATATTAAAAAGAGAACAGATGGAGGCATAAAATATGAAAGTTATTTTATTACAAGATGTTAAAAACTATGGTAAAAAAGGTGAGATTGTCGAAGCAGCCGATGGCTATGCTCGTAACTTTTTAATACCCAAAGGTTTAGCGGTTGATGTCAATAAGCAATCAATGAATCAACTACAACAACAAAAGGAAACTAAGAAACAAAAAGAAGCTAAGATGAGAGAAGAAGCTTTAAAGCTTCAAGCACAACTTAAAGACATTGTTCTAGAAATACCGGTCAAAACAGGTGAAGAAGGACGAGTGTTTGGTTCAGTTTCAACAAAACAAATCATTGATGAAATGGACAAAAAGTTTAATATTAAATTAGATAAACGTAAAATGAAACTAGAACATGCGCTTAATACTTTAGGGATGAATCGTATTCCTATCGAATTATATAAAGAGGTCGAAGGCATTGTGTCCGTAAGACTCATCGAGAAAAACTGACATGACCATCCGTGAATTACCTCATAGTAAACAAGCTGAAGAAGCATTATTAGGTGCCCTATTAGTCTATCCCCAAGCGATGACGGTAGCGATAGAAATGTCTTTGTTACCCAAAGACTTCTTTGTGGTGTCTCATCAAAAGATTTTCCAAGCTATGTTAGATTGTTCCTATCAAAATCAAATCATAGATCTAAATACTGTCGGAACACAATTGAATGCGAACCAACAATTAGAAGCTGTTGGTGGCATTGACTATCTTTTGGCCCTCACAAGAAATGCGGTCGCGTTTGTTAATACACGTCACTATGCTCAAATGATATTAGATAAAGCCCAACTAAGAGCCTTAATCGAACAGTCTCAATTGATTATAGAGAAAGCTCAAAGTGGTGAAGGCTTAGATGATATTTTAGATTTCTCTGAAGCAGGACTTCTAAATGTGACACGTCATCGACAAACCTCAGATTTTAGAGAAGGTGCTCAAGTTGTCAATGAGGTCATCAAAAGCATAACTCATTTAAGTGAAAATAAATCATCGGTCACAGGCTTACCCACAGCTTATCGTGCCTTAGACAGTATCACTTATGGATTACAAAAAGGTGATTTAATTCTTTTAGCAGCCCGTCCATCCATGGGTAAGACAGCGTTTGCGCTCAATATTGCGATGAACTCCGCTATAGTTTCCAAGAAAGCAATCGCACTATTCTCACTAGAGATGCCAGCTGAACATTTAATTCAAAGAATGTTATCCGCGAAAAGTATGGTTAAAAGCGATCATTTAAGAACGGGTAAAATGACCAACAACGATTGGAACGCTCTTCATGAAGCAGCAAACGATTTACGTCAGACAAAAATATTTATCGATGACTCCGCCACTATTCGGATGTCTGAAATATTCTCTAAGTGTCGTAAACTTGCGGCAGACCATCCATTAGGATTAATTGTTATTGACTATATCCAATTGATAAGTTCCACAGGCTCCAATGAGAATCGTCAACAAGAAGTATCACTTATTTCTAGACAGCTCAAGGGTCTGGCAAGAGAATTAGATGTACCAGTGATTGCGTTATCTCAACTATCTCGTCGTGTAGAACAACGTGATAATAAGCGTCCTATCTTATCGGACTTAAGAGAATCTGGTTCCCTAGAACAAGATGCGGATATCGTTATGTTTTTATATCGTTCAGAGTACTATAACCAAAACAAAGATGGTGAAGAACAAACTACACCTAACATTGTGGAACCTGTTGAAGTCTTAATTGCCAAACATCGTAATGGGGCGACAGGTACCGTGAATTTACAGTTTCAATCTAACATTAATAAATTCTTTGAATCCGCCATGAGAAATGAATAGAGAGGTTTTATGAAGTTTACAGTTTTAGCGAGTGGCTCAACGGGCAATGCGACCTTGATTGAGACTGCTTTTTCCAAAATATTAATCGATTGCGGGACGACCAAGCGTTACTTATCGTCTCGTTTTGATGAGCGCAATCTATTGCGCACTGATTTAAATGCCTTAGTCTTAACCCATGCTCATGGGGACCATATCCAACAATTAAAACACTTTAAGGAAGTACCCACTTATTCTCCATTTGAATTTGATCACTATCCAAGAGACTATGATGTAATTCCTTATCAAAGTTTTGAAATCAATGATTTAAAACTAACGCCTATCGAATTGTCACATGATACAGAAATTACCGTAGGTTATGTCATTGAATCACCTACCAAGAAACTAGTTTATATTACGGACACTGGCTATGTGAAAGTGAACGATTATGATTTATTAAAAGATGCTGATTACTATATTGTCGAAAGCAATTTTGATAGTGAACTATTGATGCAATCCAATCGTCCCTATATGACAAAACAACGTATTCTATCGGACACTGGCCATCTTAGTAATGAGGCTTGTGGAGAACTCTTAAGTGAAATCGTATCCAATAGAACTCAACACATTGTCTTGGCACATATTTCTCAAGAAGCTAATACTCATGATTTGGCCATTTCAACTGTAAAAAGTTATTTAAATGGTTATGCGGGTATTATTGAGGCAGCCCATCCTTTTGATTTAATTTCAGGTGGCGATTTTGATTAAGCTTCTCTGTGTCGGTTCAATGAAGAAAAAAGAGATGAAGGCTCTTCAAGATGATTATCTTAAGCGTTTGTCTCATTACATTAAAATTGAACTGATTGAAACAGCTGAAGCTAATTCCAAATTAAAGAATCCTGATCTGATTCAAAAAGAGGAAGCTATCCACATCTTAAATAAGATCAAAGAGTCTGACTTTGTGGTTCTTTGTGACCTTAAGGGCACTAATATCGATTCCGTTACTTTGTCTAAGAAAATTGAACAATGGTCCAATAAAGATATTGTATTTATTATAGGAGGTTCTTGGGGTGTGAGTGAAAAGGTTAAAAAAAGAGCCAACTATAAGTGGCAACTTTCCTTGTTAACTTTTCCTCATCTATTAGCTCGCATTATGGTCTTAGAACAACTCTATCGTAGTTATAAAATTATTAACAATCAAGAATATCATAAGTAGTCTGTTTGTTTTATTCTTAAACTGAGGAATTCTTAGTATCAATTTCTTATAGAATTGATATTTTTATTCGCCCGACTACTTTAATGTTCTTATAAGTCAATTGAAGCAAAACTTATCAACGTTGAGTACACTCATGAGATACTTATAGCGTTAAATAAAATAGTATATGAATAATTAGAAAGGAATCTTAGATTCACTATGTCAAATCAAAAGAAAGAACAACCTAAATATACTGAGGTCTGGGGAGACACGGTTGTCTTAAAAGAGTTATTACTAGCTTGTCTCATTGGTATTGTAGTTACTATGACATTCTTTTTAGTTGGCCAAAATGTGTTTCACAACATTGAAGGTTTAGACAAAGGAATGGCCGATGGTTATGCCTTGTTGATGGGTCTAATAGGTTGTCTGTTCTCCGGAGTAGTTAATGCACGTTTATTTAAACCAAAACGTTCCTTTGATGGTCGTCTACAAGGTGACAGTATTGAAGCTATTTTAGAACAAGCAGGTATGACAGTTGAGGAAGAAATAAAAGCCTTAGCGACTGTCGATGCTGAAATCATTGCTGAATTGGAAGATTTAGAAATGTATTCATTACTTGCTTTAGTTCCAGAAGATTCACCAAATTACAAAGCCGAATATAAAGAAAAAGCCCAACAACAAATCAATGGGCAAGAAGGAGAATAACACATGGTTATAACAGCTACTGCACTTATTCAAGCCCTTGTCCTATCAATTGCTGGTAGTTTCATCTTCACTGTTATCGGAATTATTCCAGGAACAGATGAAACAGCGACAATGGCTCCACTTACCCTAATTCTAGTTTTATTAGGAGCAGAACCAATTGCTTTGTTGGCATGGTTTATTGCGATTGCTCAAGCGATTCAAATCGCTCACACAATCCCAACAGCAATGTCTGCCTTACCTGGTAGTACAACATCTGTACCGATGGTCCACTATACTTCTTTAGCAAAACAGTTAGGGATTCCACATATCTCGATGCGTAAATTGGCAGCAGGTTCTGTCATTGGTGGACTGGTTGCCATTCCTATCGCAATCGTCATTGCTTATTTCTTAGCACCATTCGCAAGTCATATTGAACCCTATGTAGGACTTGTCTTTACATTAGGTGCCATTCTTATTGCTTATATGTCCAAAGCAAAATGGGGAGCCATTATTGCTTTAGTACCACTATCATTTTTAATTCAAGGATTCCAAAGTATAGCTCTTGATGCGGTGGGACATACCTTATTTATTTCAATCTTTATGGGAATTACTATTGGACCAATGATCACTGAATTATTTAGTGTCATGATTCCAAGTCTACGTAATAACCAAGCTCGTGAGACCAAGAAGAGTGTCTGGTTGGCTCCAGAGCCTAAAGAGAAATTACCATATTTCCCTAATCCACTTAAACTTTTGACTAAGAAACAACGTCGTAGTACGGTAGGTTTCGCGGCCGTTACCGCAGCTGGCTTTATCTTCTCACCAGTAGGACTTGTTGTCTTGATGGGTGAAATTGTGGCCGGTCGTAAAGATGAACTTTATGATAAGATTACTTCCACATTAGTGGTACAAGATGCCGTATCAAATGCGACATACATGGGTGGATTCATTATTCCAATGTTAGCCTTTGGTTTACCATTATCTGGTGTGGCCATTGGGCCAGCAGCTCCCTTATTTAATGCTCCACCAAGATTCTATTTAGAGCCTGAAATTCATAACCTTTCAAGTTACTTACAACCTTGGCACTATCTTGTGTTTGGGTTCATTGCGATCTTGATAGGTTCTATGTTTGCTTATCCAATTGCGATAAGAAAAGCTCGTCAATGGACTGAATTCATGTTTAAGTACATTAGTCATGAAGCGCTTGTAGGAACTTTCTTAGGTCTTATCTTCATGTTAGCTTTCTATGAAGCAGGTTTCTTAGGTGTCTTGGTAACCCTTTGTCTAGGACTCTTTGGAGGTATTCTTAATAACCTCTTTGATATCCATACGGGTGTCCAGTTTATGGCTTACTATGCCTCAGGTTGGATTGTCACAACACTTCTTAGCTTAGCTGGCTTATTCTAATATTATGGCTATCTTCCTTATGGGGGATAGCCTTTTTTGTTTCATTAATGTGATATCATTAACATATATGGTAAGGGAGGAACTTATGTTAAATAGACAGAAGCGATTGATGTTGTTAATGGTTTTGATATTAAGTTTTGGTTTGATACGATTTGTTTTATTCTCACAACATGGTATGAAAGATTGGCCAGTGGTGATGTTAGTCGTTGGGTCAGTCCTGTTACTTATTTCTTTTCTATTAAAGCTAGATATCACGTATTGTTTGATGAGTGTTGGTTATTTGTTCTCTTATTTAATGGGCTTTGTTTTTCAAAGTGATAGTTACGATCTTGGAGGAGGATTGTTAAATGATTTATGGAAGATTTGGTTAATTAGTTACCTAAGTTTCTTTGTGGTAGGGATATTCGTCGATATAATTGCTAAAAAGAGACGATAAGTTGGACAATTGGAGTAAATCATTGTCAAAATCGTAAAAATAGTTTATCATTAAGTAGAAATGTAAATACCAAGGAGGAGTCTTGATGAAAGAAAAAACAGTCTTAGTAGTTGATCCAGTAGGACTTCACGCGCGCCCTGCTACCGTAGCCGTAAACGCTGCCAGCAAGTTTAAAAGCGAAGTGAAAATCACTTTCAAAGGTCGTTCAGTTAATATGAAGTCGATTATGGGTGTTATGTCATTGGGTATCCCTACTCAATCAGAAGTAACAATCTCAACTGAAGGTGAAGATGAAGAAGAAGCAATCAACACAATAGAAGAAGTGCTTCGTACTCAAAAAGTAATAGCTTAATATATGAAGGTCATTTTGTAAAGAATGACCTTTTTGTTTGGCCTTCACCTATGGTACAATGGTTATAATAAACAACCAATAGGAGGAAAATAATGAACAAGTACGATTTATGGGTCAAAAAAGAAGACCTTGATGTCAAACTGAGAAAGCAGCTAGTCGCCTATAATGACCAAGAGAAAGAAGACGCTTTTTACACTGACATCGCTTTTGGGACCGCAGGAATGCGCGGACTCTTAGGAGCCGGACCAAATCGAATGAATGTTTACACCGTAGGAAGAGCCAACTTAGGATATGGAAAATATCTTTTATCATTAGAAAATAATCCAAAATGTGCTATCGCCTACGATAATCGTCATATGTCCAAAGAATTCGCCACACTCTGTGCCAATCAACTCTCAGAAATGGGCATCGAAGTTTATGTCTTCGATAGTTTAAGACCAACTCCTGAGTTATCCTTTACGGTCAGAGAATTACAATGTACCGGTGGAATAGTCATCACAGCCTCCCATAACCCTAAAGAATATAACGGTTATAAGGTCTATGATGATACAGGATGTCAATTAGTACCTGAGCGAATCAATAAAGTCATTGAACTAATTGGTGAAGTAGAAAGTGAACTCGATGTCACTAAACCTGTAGGCAATCCATCACTAATTCATTGGATCAATGAAGAGATGGATATACCCTATAAAGAAGCCTTAAAATCAATACAATTACGTCCAGAATTAAACAAATCACAAATTAAAATAGTCTTCACACCACAACACGGTACGGCCTATCCTCTCATGAGCCAAGTGTTTGAGGAATTAGACTATCGAGTTAACTTAGTTGGATCACAATTAAGTCCAGACCCTGATTTTAGTAATACATTAACACCTAATCCAGAAGAGAAAGAGTCCTATGAAGAAGCCATTGTTATCGCAAAAGAATTGGACGCTGATTTAGTACTCAGTACCGATCCTGATGCCGATAGAATGGGAATTGTTGTCAAACATGAAGGAGATTATCATTATCTTTCAGGAAACCAAGGTGGTGTCATTCTCTTAGAATACATTTTAAGTACTCTGAAAGAACAAGGTAAGTTATCCGCTAAAGGTGTTGTCTTCAATACAGTGGTCACTTCAGACTCAGGTGAACAAGTGGCCAAGAAATATGGCATTAAAACTGAAAAAACATTAACAGGCTTTAAATATATTGGAACAAAGATTGCTGAAATAGACCAAGGTAGAGACGCTGAATATCTTTTCGGTTACGAAGAATCTTATGGTTATCTCATCAAGCCATTCGTAAGAGACAAAGATGCCTTACAAGCATGTCTTATGGTGGCAGAAGCGGCAGTCTATTATGAGAGTCAAAATAAGACACTCATTGATGTCCTCAATGAAGTCTATGATGAGATTGGTTACTATCTAGAAACTCAAGATTCTCTAGTCTTAGAAGGAGCCTCTGGTGCGACCTTACTACAAGAAGTTATGAATACCTTTAGAAACTTACGTCCTGAGACCCTAGCCAATGTCGATGTGGTCTATTTTGAAGACTACTTAGCACAGAAGCGCTATGAAGATGAACGTTCCTTTAATATGCCATATCCTGCAGAAAATGTATTGAAATATGGAATGGCCGATGGTTCATGGATTGCCATAAGACCATCAGGCACTGAACCTAAGTGTAAGTTTTATTATTGTGTAAAAGCAAAAACAAAAGAAGATGCACAAGTGAAATTGAAAGACTATCAAGAAGTTATTCAATCAATCATCGAAGGGGCTTAAGCTTATGGAACTCTTGGATTTATTTCATCAAGGACACACAATTGATGCTCATCATGTCTTTGGTGCTCACTTAACACAAGAAAACGGTATTGATGGTGTCCGCTTTACAGTATGGGCACCCCATGCCAAAAATGTCCAAGTGGTCGGACCTTTTAATCAATGGAATGGAGAATATTCCTATCTATTACCAATCAACGATAAGGGAGTTTATTCTCTATTTGTGCCTCATCTAGGTGAATGGACACTTTATAAATATCGAATTGAATCACAACATGGAATTTGGAAAGAAAAAAGTGACCCTTTTGGTTTCTATCAAGAGAAACGTCCCAAACATTCATCCATTGTCGTCGATCTAGAGAGTTATCAGTGGCAAGATGAAGCTTATTTAGAAAAACGAACCAAGAATTATGATCTACCTATGCATATCTATGAGGTTCATTTAGGATCTTGGCGAAAAAGAGATGATCAGTGGCTCACTTTAAGTGAAATGGCCGACGAACTCATCCCCTATGTTAAAGATAATGGCTTCACACACATAGAACTCATGCCACTCGTCGAACATCCTTTCGATGGTTCATGGGGTTATCAAGTAACAGGATTTTATTCCATTACTTCACGCTATGGAACACCTAATGATTTTAAGGCGTTTATCGATCGTTGTCACCAGGTAGATATTGGGGTCATTATCGATATCGTACCCACACACTTTGTCAAAGATGATAATGGGCTACGTGAATTTGACGGACAACCCCTCTTTGAATATCCTAATCCATACGATTCATATAATGAATGGGGAACACTCAACTTTAACTTATGGAAAGAAGAAGTACGAAGTTTTCTAATGTCATCCTTTAGTTTCTGGACAGAGACTTATCATTTTGATGGAATCCGCTTCGATGCGGTCAAGAATATGTTGTATTGGGGTGGTAATAAAGAACGTGGTGAAAACGAAGGAGCCTTAGCCTTCATACGACGTGGTAATTATTATTTATCTCAACGTTATCCTGATGTGATGTTGATAGCAGAAGACGCTAGTGACTTTCACGGGGTCACATCTCCAACTTTCCATATGGGATTAGGCTATGACTATAAGTGGGACTTAGGTTGGATGAACGATACATTGAAATACTATGGTTTAGATCCAATTTATCGAAAACATCCTCACAATCATAATCTGTTAACCTTCAGTATGGCGTACTCTTATTCAGAAAGATTTCTATTACTCTTAACTCATGATGAAGTCGTACAC
>LSQX01226386.1_pt1 | contig 13131 bp, 10 predicted proteins | sample 654561 | NCBI WGS metagenome assembly LSQX01 (sample SAMN04489861, study PRJNA283612) | anaerobic digester metagenome | isolation source: 4 biogas reactors fed with cattle manure at either 37C or 55C with and... | place: Denmark: Kongens Lyngby | collected 2014 | reverse complement strand
TGCCGGCGATGTCGGTGAGCACCACAGCGACCGGCTGAGTCCCGATTTTTTTAAAATCCGGCTCCTGCTCAAAACGGATCTCAACCGCCGATGCATCACGGACATCCGTAACAAAATCCGAAGGTTTCGCTGTTTCGCCGGGCTTCAGATCCAGTTCCACCGGCACGGCAGCCGGTGGCGTTGTATCCCGGATATCCAGCGTCACCTGCAAGGTGCGATTGCGGTACCGGATCTCAAGGTTTTGCAAACCGATTCGGTTGACATCAATGGTGGCCGGATCGGTCAGATAAATGGCGTCGGCATCCGAGTTTTTTAAAAACCGGACGGCGGGCGGCAGAGGATCACCGGCTTCGTGAATCAGTACTTTATGGTAACCGTTGGCTTCAACCGCCTTAACCACCGTGACCGTCAACAGGGCGACGATACAAAGCAGGCAAAGCAGCAATGCAATTCGCGCGGGTTTTGTTTTGAGCATAGTTACCTCGACAGGCTATTTCATGATCGGCCTCGAAAGCCGGTCAATATTATAACATGCCTGCCGGATTGGTTCTATAACAAAAGAACGATTGTAAAGGTTTCTCAATGTTTCCTTCACAAATGGCGGGATTGTTCTTTTCTTGAAGGAAGGAGAGAAACTCCGGGGAAAATTCTACGACCTACCAATGCCGTTCCCAAGGCGTGACATCAGACGTGTTGATCAACCATTTAAATGATTTAGCAACCAATTCGTTACGGATCTGCTCATACCGGGGATCAAAAAACAGATTGTGTTGTTCCAAGGGATCTTCTTGCAAGTTGTACAGTTCGTTATCGTCATTGGTCCGAATGGTGATCTTCCATTCTTGCCAGCACTGCATAACAGTCCGGCAAACGCTGTCCGGTTCTTCCTGCTGTTGAAGCATTTTCGGATAATAAACCGAATTTTTTTGATTTTCCATCAACCCTTCAGCACTGCGGCGGCCACTGACAAAACAGGTGGGTTCAAAACAATGAGGTTCACGCCGGTCATACCCGCCCTCACAGTAAACCGCACGTTGTTCATCCCCCGGCGAGCCTTCGATTTGGGGTCGCAGGGAGATACCAAACTGATCGTAATCGATGGCAACGTTCTCGTAATCACAGATTGTCGGCAGGATATCCATGCTTTGAGTTAATGTATGAACACGTAGTCCTTCGGGACATCCCGGACGGCGAACAATCAACGGGACGCGGGTTATCATATCATCCATGGCGTTGGGCCATTTTTCGACCAGACCGACTTCGCCGGCAAAATCACCATGATCAGAGCAAAAAATGATCATCGTATTTTTGTAAAGACCATGCTCCTGCAAGGATTGAATGACCTGGCCAACCATATTATCGACATAGCTGACCATGCCGAGATAAACCGCCTGTACTTTGCGATAAAGCGCCGGATCGTTTTCTTTGGTTCGGCGAAACCGCCTGATTTGATGATAAAGGTCAGGTTTACCGTCCAGCCAGCCCTCGCCGCGCAAGGGAGGAAGATCATCCGGATCATACATGTTGTAGTACTCTTCCAATGCCGTATAAGGCGGGTGAGGATTAAAAAGCGATAACATCAGGAAAAAAGGCCGACCGTCATCACGGCGACGCTGCAGGTATCCTTTGACATCATTGGTGAATCGTTGATCCTGTTCCAAAATGTTCGGGTCAATCGGTGCGGTTAGCATTGTGCTCAGACCGATCTCCTTTACGGGGGTCCGCTGATTCGGATTGGCATCGGACAGCCGGAAAGGCATCAGATCATCAAAGATCAACGGCATGGATGCCCGGTCAAACATATCATCTTTGCCGGCGTGCCCTAAATGAAAGCCGGATTTTTTCAATAAGGAAAACATGTTCGGGACTTTACTGTCAAGCAGATAGAAAGAGCGACGGGCATCAACGTGTGGATACCAGCCGGTGGCCAAACAGGCCCGTGATGGACCACAGACCGGATGCTGCGTGTAATTACGCTCAAAAAGGACTCCTTCTTGAGCCAGCCGGTCGATATTGGGTGTTTTGACCAGCGGATGGCCATAGCAAGCCAGGCTTTCGGCACGTAGCTCATCCGGGTAAATCAGTACATAATTCATGATGAAAACTCCTGTGGATGGCGTTTGGTCAGTTCGGGGATTGCCCATTCACGATCGGTTTGTTTCAGGTAGTCGATGTATTCAGGCAGGCGACCCCGGGCGTGTAACGGGCCCCCCTCCTGTATGACGGTCCACAACGGATCCGGTCGGTTGTTATGCTTCCGCATCATTTCATCATGCCAGTCAAGCATCAGGCTGCAGGCTTGGTTAACAAGATCCGGGCGCTCACCGGCGATGTTGTGCTGCTCGTAAGGATCGTCCTTGAGATTAAAGAGCATATCGCGGTCAAAAAGATGATACCAATCATGATATGTGCGAATGTATAGGTAGTCGCCAAACCGGACACTTCGTTGAGCCGTATGGGCGTGCTGTTCCACGACCAAGTATTCTCGCGCCTTGAATGATGAGCCTTCAAGTGCGTTGCGATAGCTTTCGCCATCCCAAATCGGCCGCTTTTCTTTCCCCAGCAAATCAGCCAAGGTAGGCAAAAGGTCAAGATTATAATGGAGTGAATGCTCTTTGACGCCTTTCCGGCAACCGTTCCATTTGATGATCATCGGGATGTGGCAGGTGGCGTGATCGGCGGTAGCATGCTCGGAGTAAATGCCCAATTCTCCAAAATTTTCTCCGTGATCGGCGGTTATGATGATGCAAAGATCTTCCCAGACCCCTTTTTCTTTCAGAATATCGAAAAGCCGTCCCAGGCAGTCATCGATATAGCGGATGCCGCAGTCATAACCGTTGATACATTTTTCCACATCGGCCATCGTCAGGAGTTTGCCGGGCTGGCGAGGAAGACTGGCTGACAAATCGCGCCCGTCGTGCCCATGTGCGATCTTATCGTTGTACATACCCGGCTCGAGCGGCCCGCGCGGACCGACCATTTTCAGATGGCGATCCAGTGTTTCCTGATCAATCCAGGTGTTGACCGGATCATCGGCCAAAGGGAAATCATACTCAACAGGTGTGCGATAATAGGCGTGGGCGTCCCAGAAGTTGATATACAAAAACCAGTTGTCGCTGTCGGCGTTTTCATTGAGCCACTTGGTGGCAACGGGTTCGACATCGTCAACGATTTCATTGCCGATTTTCCCTGTATTATAGATTTCGTTGAATCCCCCATTGAACCAATAGGCGCCGTGGCGTTCACTAAAAGGACTGATCAGGGCTGTGCGACAACCGCTCTGGCGAAACAGAGCCGGCAGGCTGCTGAAGTTGTATTCCGGGAAGAACTCACGGGAGGGACCCTGAATAAAACGATCCGCGGCTGTACCGCCGTGCCCGGTTATCCCGGAGTGAAAGCCGAACTGACCGCTCATCAACGCACTGCGTGAGGGCAAGCAAGGCGCGTTAGAACAATAATAATTAGTCAAGGTTACTCCTTCGGCGGCCACACGATCGATATTGGGTGACGTATTGCGGCTGCAACCGTAACAACCTAGATGGTCTGCTCTCAGGGTATCAAGATCGATCAATAGTACACGCATTTTGCTTGTCTCCTTCTCTCTTTATTTGTTATTTGTTTTTCTTACGACACTACCGGTTTTTTTCGTGCGTCATCAGGCAGGTTGCGCCAAAATTCGCTTAAATCCGGTCCGACCGCCCTCTCCCATGCTTTGACCAACTCAAAGTTGGTATGGCCTACCAAGTGATTTTGTACCAGCTCTTCCGGATCCCACTCAACCAAAGCGGATTGTCTCAATTGCTCAGCAAGGGCAGGCCACTGAGCGATCAAATTGATTGTTTCCTCCGGATCGTTTTCCACATCAAACAGCAAATCATAATCTTCATACCCGGTATAAGTAATAAATTTAAATTGCCTCCAACGAATCATCCGAGCCGGCACTGGATGCTCAGGACCGATGACAATGGCCTTGTTGCCGATGACATCATCGATCAATTCGGTGATAACCATTCGGTCAGGCGGCAATTCCTCCCCCGTTAAGGCGGGCAACAGACTGATGCCGTCTTGCCTTGGTGGTGGTACGGTTCCGGCCAGAGCACAAAGGGTCGGCCCGATATCCAAAATGCTGGTCGGCGTCTGGATTCGCTTTGCTTTGGCCACGCCATCGCCGGCGACGATCAGCGGAATCCGGGCAGAACCTTCAAAGAAAGTCATTTTCCCAAAGAGCCCGTGTTCACCGGCTTGATCACCGTGATCGGAAAAATAGGCAAAAACTCCCTTGTGCCCCTGTCGGGCCAGATAGCGGTCAAAGGCCGCGCGAACTTCACCAACCTGGGAATCGATCGTTTCAATCATGGCAAAATAAGCCGCTCTTGCTCGGACGACGGTCTCCGGGTCGACATCAATGACCCGGTTTTTCAAAAGGGGATTCAATACATCCGGCGGCCGGCTGAACGTTTCCGGGACATCAACCAGTTCTTTGTATTTACAGTAAAGTTCCGGTGGTGCTACGTAAGGAAAATGTGGCCCGTAAGTGCTGACAAAGACGCATTGAGGTTTATCATGCGGCTCGGCAAGATAATCAATTGCTGCCTGAACGACTTGCCGGTCAAATTCCAGGACAGGCGAATTGCCGCCGCCGATGACGGAAATTGCCCCCGGCTCTGAAAAAGTACCGTTCAATTCACCATTTCTCGCCGCCACTTTCTCGCGGGGATAATTCCAGGAGACCGGGGTCACGTCGCCAACCAGTCGCTTGATAAATCCATGTCGCTGATTGGTTCCGAAAAAGTGCATGCGGCCGATAAGAACTGTTTCATAACCGACCGCAACCAAGCTATGCAAAAAAGTTGCTGAACTTTCGGGGATGGCTCCATTGGTAAAAACTCCGGTTTTTGAAGGTAACCGCCCCAATAACATCGATGTCCGGGCCGGGACACAAATCGGACAAGCCGTATAGGTCGAGGTAAAAGCAACACCATCGGCGCTTAGCTTTTCCAAGTTGGGTGTTTGGGCAGGTCCGCCAACAAACGAGGACACATTGGGGCTGTGCTGATCACTCATAAAGACCAACAGATCAGGTTGATTCATGTTCGTTCCTCCCGATTATCAGGATGCTGTTTTGCTAAGTGTAATTATATCCGGCATTTCATCCGGTTTAGGCAGCCAATCGGCCAGTTTGTCGGCGAAATAAGTTGCAGGATTCTTGATCCGGCAACAAAGTTTCAGAGCGAGAAACAAAAAAGCGCCCGGTGTGACAGTTCTGACTTGTCGGAAACTTGCAGACAAAACTTGGAAACTCCATTTGGCTGCAACATGCTAACATGAATTCAGCTTTACTTTTCTTCAGCTGTGAGACTCGGCTTGCTACAGGAAGACCAGGTTTATAGAAAGATGGGATTTTCACACGCCCCGACAGGGCGGAGGTGCAGTGATGACCAAGTTTGTATTGCGAAGAGTCCTGTTGATGATACCGATTTTGTTGGGGGTTACCTTGCTCATTTTTATTCTGCGAGCAGTAACTCCCGGTGATCCGGTTGATTCACTTCTTTCCCAAAATGCTACGCCGGAACAGCGCGCGGAACTGCGAGAAGAACTGGGACTGAATGACCCCCTCGTGATTCAGTTTTTCCGCTATGTAAAAGACGTATTTACCGGGGATCTCGGCTTATCTTATTCAACACGTCAGCCCGTCCTTGGTGAGATACTCGGAAGATTCCCTTATACATTGATCATTTGTTTCGGTGCGGTGACGATAGGGTTGCTTTTGGGATTGCCGTTGGGTGTTTTCTCTGCACTGAAACAATACACATGGGTGGATAGTACGATCTTGGTTTTGTCCATGCTCTTTGCGGCCTGTCCCGGATTCGTTCTGGCATTGGTGCTGATCACCATATTTTCTGTTAATCTTGGATGGTTGCCGGCGGTTGGTCTTGCCTCAAATCTCGGCTATATTTTACCCATGGTAACCATTGGCGTCAGCAGTCTTTCCCGATATACGCGCATTACCCGCTCCAGCTTCTTGGAAGTCATTCGTCAGGACTATATCCGCACCGCGCGGGCAAAAGGTCAGACCGAAGGAAAGATTATTATACGTCACGCATTCCGGAATGCCTTTATTCCCGTGGCGTCCAGCATTGGTATCCAGATCGGACACCAATTGGGCGGTGCTTTGATCGTGGAAACAGTGTTTGGCATCCCGGGCATCGGAAAATATATCGGTGACGCAATTACGGCAAGAAACTTCCCAAGTGTTCAGGGAGGTGTCCTGTTTCTGGCCTTCGTATTCACGCTGATTAATCTGCTGGTCGATCTGAGCTTTGTTTGGATCAATCCTCGCCTGAAGAGTAGCTTTGTCTACGAGAGTGAGAGCCGGGAAAAGAGAATATTACGCAAGGGAGCAAGGGAGGAACGTTGATATGGCAAAAAGAATGACGCCCGCGATTGCTCGCTTTAAAAAGAAACACGCCGGAAAAACGATCCAGGTGTCCACTCCCGGAAAAGAAGCTTGGCGACGTTTACGCAGAAATCGTACGGCATTGCTTGGCCTTGCGATTATTCTCCTGATGCTGATTGCCGCTATTTTTGCCGGATGGATTGCTCCGTATGAGTATCAGCAACAGATCTATGCGGATGCGTACCAAACGCCAAATGCCAGGCATTTGTTCGGGACCGACAATTTCGGAAGAGACTTGTTCAGCCGCTGTGTGTACGGTGCCCGATACTCCTTGTCCCTTGGTCTGATGTGTGTGATTGCCTCATTCCTCACCGGCGGTATGCTGGGAGTGATTGCAGGCTACTTTGGAGGCCGGGTGGATAATCTGATTATGAGATTTATGGACATGTTTCAGGCCATCCCGCAGGTTATGCTGGCCATTTCCATTACGGCGGCGCTGGGCAACGGTATTCCCCAGATGATCACGGCGATTACGGTTTCCACCATGCCTACCATCTCCAAAAATTGCCGGGCAGCCATTTTGAATGTGAAGAATGCGGACTATGTGGAGTCTTCTCGCGCGATTGGTGTAGGACGGTGGCGCATGATTTTCCGTCACATGATCCCCAATTCAGTTGGCGTTATGGTTATCTTTGTGGTTGGCTTGATGGGAGCGACCATCAATATGATGGCATCTCTGAGCTACCTCGGTGTAGGGTTGAATCCTCCTACACCGGAGTGGGGATTGATTCTCAGTGACGGCAAAGGATTCTTTACCGCTTATCCTCACATGGTTCTGTTCCCCTCCCTTATGATTCTGTTTACCATTTTAGCTTTTAACATGTTGGGTGATGGACTGCGTGATGCGTTCGATCCTAGACTGAAGTAAGGCGGGACTGCATTGTGAAAAGAGAAAATAACGACACTGTTGTTTCCATTAAGGATTTGGTGGTACATTATGAGACTCATGAGGGCGTTGTGGAAGCCGTCAACGGGGTCAGTTTCGAGATAAAAAAAGGTGAAGTGCTTGGCCTTGTCGGAGAAACCGGTGCCGGCAAGACCACGATCGCCTTAAGCATTATGGGGCTGCTGCCTGTCCCGCCTGCTCATGTGATCGATGGTGAGATTATTCTGGATGGTGAAATCCTTCTTGGAAAGCAAAAAGTACAAAAAGGCAGAAAAAAGAAAGATGTTGTGGTCGCGAAAAGCAATCATGAGATGCGGCATATTCGCGGCAAGAAGGTCAGCATGATTTTTCAGGATCCCATGACAGCGCTGAACCCTGTCCGTTATGTGGGTGACCAGATCGCAGAGGTGGTGGAGCTGCATAATATTTGCTCCGCAAAAGAAGCTACTCAGCGCGCCAAAGAAATGATGGAGAAGGTCGGCATTCCTGCAGAGCGGTATTATGAGTACCCGCATCAATTCTCCGGAGGCATGAGGCAGCGCGTCATAATCGCCATTGCGTTGGCCTGTGAACCCGAGCTGCTTCTGGCCGACGAACCCACCACGGCTTTAGATGTGACTATTCAGGCTCAGGTGCTGGATATGATGCGTACCTTACAGCGGGAACAGCAAACCGCCCTGCTCATGATCACCCATGATCTAGGTATTGTGGCCGAAATGTGCGACAGGTGTGCCATTATCTACGGTGGCCAGATCGTGGAATGCGGCGATCTGGAACACATTTTTGATCGACCCCGGCACCCTTATACACGGGGGCTTTTGAGTTCTATCCCGAGTCTTGAGAAAGATGTATCTCGTCTGTCTCCAATTCCCGGCCTGGTGGCAGACCCCATGGATCTGCCTGAATATTGCACATTCTATGATCGCTGTGATAAACACTGTGAAAGTTGCAAGACGGGAGATCCTGACCTTGTGGAAGCGGAACCCGGACATTTTGTGCGCTGCTTTCGTGTGGAAAAAGGGAGTGTGTAAAGATGGCATTTCTTGAAATCAATAACCTGAAGAAATATTTTCATACTCCCAAAGGTATGCTTCATGCGGTGGATGACGTAACGCTTACCATGGAGAAGGGTACGACGCTGGGTGTTGTCGGTGAATCCGGATGCGGAAAATCCACGCTTGGAAAAACACTGATGAAGCTCCACGAAGCCACCGCCGGTGAGGTGTGGTTTGATGGAGTGAATATTGTGCCTATGACCGTCAAAGAGTTCGCGCCCTATCGCGATAAAATTCAAATGATTTTTCAGGATCCCTACGGGTCTTTGGATCCTCGCATGAGCGTGGGAAACCTGATCGCGGAGCCTTTGAAAGTCAACAGAAAAATAAAGGATAAGAAACTGCTCCATATTAAAGTGGAGGAGCTGATGGATGCGGTGGGCCTTGCCCGCCGTCTGAGAAATAGTTATCCTCATGAACTGGATGGCGGCCGCCGTCAACGCATCGGTGTGGCTCGTGCACTGTCGCTGGATCCTGAATTCATCGTCTGTGATGAACCGGTTTCAGCGCTGGATGTATCCATTCAGGCACAAATTCTGAACCTTCTTCAGGATCTTCAGGAAGAGCGTAATCTGACATATCTCTTTATTACCCACGATATGTCTGTAGTCAAGCATATCGCTGATGAGATTGCAGTAATGTATCTGGGGCAAGTGGTGGAAAAATGCGCTTCCGACGAACTGTTCAAAAACACATTGCATCCTTATTCCCGGGCATTGCTGTCCGCGATTCCCATTCCCAACATCCATGTGGAAAGAAAACCCATTTTGCTGACGGGCGAGCTGTCCTCGCCCATCAATCCGAAGCCCTGCTGCCGGTTTGTAGCCCGCTGTCCGTATGCTACAGACAAGTGCCACCAGACCGAGCCGAAGCTTCGCGAAGTTCTTCCCGGACATTTCGTTGCATGCCACCTGGTGGATGCAGCGGGTGCAAAAATATACAAGGAGTGATTAAGATGAAAAAAGTGACTTTCGCAAGAATCGGCGCACTGATCCTGGTGCTGGCGATGCTGTTTGTTTTGGTTTCCTGCGATAAGCCCGGTACCGAACAACCCCAACGCACCACAAATCCTCAGCAAACCACAGCTCCCGGTGAACCGACGGGCAGTGATTCTGCTTCCACCACCGGAAAGGAGAACACCGAGAAGTCCGATGAGACCATTGTTATCATGTTGGCTGCAGAACCAACCACTTTGACCGGCCTGACCGGTATCACCGACCAGGTTGCATGCATTGTGGAATATGCCATAGGCGGCCATCTGTTTGAGTTTAACCGCGAAAAGGGCGACGTTGATTTCTCTCTGGCTGAGAGTTATGAGGTCATTGATGAGCTGCACTATCGAATCAAACTTCGCGATGACATTCATTATACCGATGGCACCCCCGTTACCGCCGCCGATGTGGTCTATACTGTTTCCTGCTGTATTGATGGCAAGCAGGACTGGACCAACAACATGGACATCGAAAATTTTGTAATTGAGGATGACCGGACGTTGGTGGTGGCCTATAGCAAGTACACTCCCGGCTGGGCAGTAGCCTTTGCAGAAGCTTCTGCCGCGATTTACAGCGAGGCCAGTGTTCAGGCCGTTGGTGGCCTGGACAAGACCGAGCGCAATGCGCCCTTGGGTTGTGGTCGCTATAACGCTGTTGAGTGGAAAGCCGGCGAGTATATTTTATTGGAGCGTAACGAAAACTACTGGGATAAGAGTTACAACGGCTACTACAAATACATCAAGCTGATGTGGTCCAGCGATGCCGCGTCCCGTCTGCTTGCGGTTAAAAGTGGTGATGCCCAAGTGGCCGACACGATTTCCATCAGCGAAGCAGTGACACTTCAGAACGATCCCAACACACAAGCCGTGCTGTTCAACAGCGGAGCAACCTTCATGGTCTACTTTAACTGCTCCAAAGGCGTCTTTACCGATCCCAAATTGCGTGAAGCTGTTTCCTACGCCATCGATTCCGAAGGCATCAATCAGGTGGTCAATATGGGATTAGGCACAGTTGCGCAGGGATTTGTGCCCGCGAGCAACAAGTACTATCATGAGTATCATGAGGGCGGAATCAACCCCTATGATCCGGAAAAGGCCAAGCAGCTGATGAAAGAGGCCGGTTATGGCGACGGTCTTGCTATCGAGTGTAAGTGCCTGAGGGGTATGGTACCTGCCGCTACCTTGGTACAGGAGTCTCTGCGTCAACTGGGAATCACGATGGAAATTCTCCCCATGGACCCGGGCGGGTTTGTTCCCGAGGCCCGTGCCGGCAACTACGACCTCACTATAGGAAACACTGATAATAGCTATATCAAGCCAGACAACTTCAACTTGGTGCGGCCTAACTTCGAGGTCATCGGCGGCCCCAAAATCACCGATCCCGCCATGACCGAAATCCTCAGCCGAGCAACTTCGAGTAATCCTGAGATTGAGGCCCAAGGCTGGTACGATGTGATCGAGTACATTTTCGACAATCACTGTCTGGTCGGTTTGTATAACAAGCTGGTTTGCCACGCTTCGTCCCGTGACATCGAAGGTCTTGATTTGATTAAGCGAGACTACCTCAATATTACAAAATTGCGTCCTGTACGCTAGTGTTTTATGGGTGGCTGCCGCGGGTGTGAAAGCTTCCGCGGCAGCTACACCTGTTCAATTCCGAAATGCAAAAACCATATTTCTTCGGTCAGCTCCTTTGGCGAAGCGTTTTGAAAGCGCGCCTCTGTTCGGCAGGCAATTTTTTGAAAGCAATTGATGTATGAAATAACAGTCAAAAAGGAGAGTTGAATAAATCCATGAACGAAAACAGTGACTATGAAGTATTGATATTTATGAGTGATCAGCATGCCGGTCTCATAACAGGCTATATGGGTGATCCGGTAGTCAGAACACCTAACCTGGATCGCCTGGCTCGTCAGGGTTCGGTCTTTACCAATGCCTATACGCCGTGTCCCCTTTGTGTCCCTGCTCGAACTTCATTTGTCACATGCCGCTATCCGCTGGACGTTGGCGTGATCACCAATGGCAATGCCCTGGCCAGCCATGATCCGACTTTTTTACATAGTCTGGGCATTGCCGGTTATGAAACCGTACTCTGCGGACGTATGCATTTTATGGGTCTGGATCAACGGCACGGATTTGAGAAACGGATTGCGGATGATATTACGCCAACCCATTGGGGCATGATTTTCACAGGTGAGCCGGGTTTGCACAAGACTCGCGAAGGCGCCAGTGTCAAAAAGCTCTTTTCTGCTGATAATGCTGCTGCATTGCATTATGATCGGTATGTTGCCGATGCCGCAAAAAAGTATTATTCGGAAGATCATGAGCGAAAAACAGCGGTTGTTGTGGGCACATATATGCCGCATTGGCCCTTAGGTGCCGATACCGAAAAGGTTGCCTATTATCGTCCCCGGATTGCCGAAACGATGAAATCCTGGTCAATGAGCTATCCTTGCGATGGCATTACCAGAGTGCGTCAGAGATTTGGTTTCAGCTCTGACGAAAAAGATTTACTATTGGATTGCCGGGCAACTTACTATGCGATGGTCGAAAGTGAGGACGAGCTGGTTGGCGAAGTTTATGCAGCATTCAGAGCTTATCTTGATCGAAACGACAAGAAGGGTATTTTTATCTATGTGTCGGATCATGGCGATCATGTAGGCGATAAGTTGCTCAACGGCAAACAAACATTTTTTGAGCATTCTTCAAAAATACCGTTGATCATTGTGGCGGACGGATTTGAACCCCAGATCATTGATACCCCGGTCAGTTTGCTGGATATCGGCGAGACCATCTGCTCCATGACCGGAGCACCTGCTTTGCCTCATTCAGCCGGCCAGGACCTCAGTCCCGCGTTGGTAGGCAATCAGTTGCCTGCGAGACCCATTATTAGTGAAGTGCTCGGTTCCGGGCGTCAAGGACAAGGCTGCGCGTATGGTCTCATGGTAAGAGAAAACCAATACAAGTTTATTACATATCAGGGTTTGGAGGATCAAGATCTGTTGTTTGATCTGCAGGACGATCCACAAGAAACCCTGAATGTTATTTCTGAGTTGCCTTTGGTTGCAGACCGGCTTCGAGGGATCTGCGCTGAGCATGCTTCCGATGCTGACTACAAGGTCAAGCGTGCAATGGAAACCGGAGAGCCATCAAAAAACCTTCAATTACTGAGTCAATGGGGACAGCTACACCCGGAAATCAATGAAACCTGGGTATTCAAAGGCAATGCTGCCGGTTTATAATCAAAAACAGTCTTGGATGGATTGCCGACGTACTGCTATTTTAAAAAGGAAGTCTAAAGTGAAACCTAATGTTATTTTTGTATTTGTGGATGACCTGGGAATAGGTGACGTTTCCTGCTTTAATCCGGAATCTCAAATTCAGACACCAAACATTGATGCGCTGGCACGGCGCGGCATGCGCTTTACTGATTCCCATGCCACCTCCGCGGTGTGCACGCCCTCTCGTTATGGGTTGCTGACAGGCCGGTATAACTGGCGTTCCCGGCTGAAACAGGGCGTACTGATGGGTGAGGGAACACCGCTGATTGAACCTGGTCGCATGACCATGGCCAATGTGTTCAAGAAGGCGGGCTATTTTACCGCCTGTATTGGAAAGTGGCATCTTGGTATGGGTTGGCAGAAGCTGGAGAGCATCGATGGATCTATGTATGGAGCGGAAGATGAGATCGAGGCTTGGAAACAGGCCGACACTCAGCCGGAGCAAGGCAGAAGAAGAGCAG
>LSQX01000812.1_pt1 | contig 13131 bp, 13 predicted proteins | sample 654561 | NCBI WGS metagenome assembly LSQX01 (sample SAMN04489861, study PRJNA283612) | anaerobic digester metagenome | isolation source: 4 biogas reactors fed with cattle manure at either 37C or 55C with and... | place: Denmark: Kongens Lyngby | collected 2014 | reverse complement strand
CGGGCCGCTGCCATCGCCGGGGAGCTCGCGTCCGTTGCGAGGTCGCAGCTGGACTCCCTCTCCGGGGATGCCCGGAAAGACGTTGAGAGGGTTGTCCGGGAGCTGGAGAACGGGGCTGAGCAGGTCCGGAAACTTCTCGCGGATTCAGGACCGGGAGAAACCCTCGACGCGGCCGCCGACACCCTTGAAAAGCTGCTCTCCGGAATCATCGCCGATTACCGCCCCGATCCTCCACAACAAAGGGAAGGGAGCGCATCTCCGTGACGACGAACGAGGAAACGGTCCGGCTCGCCCAGAGGGTGAACGGAATGGTGAAAGCCTACATGGCGGTTCAGGACGACCTGTTCCGGCCGTCCCTCAGGAAGATTCTCAGGATTCCAGGCATTTACAAACCCGTGGATTACGGGAACAACGGGAAGATCCTCGAGGGACTCCTGGATGAACTCGGCGGAGTCAAGTCGGCCATACGGCACGACGTTCCGGACTCCTCCCCGGAGGAAACCCGGTTTCTCGGCGCTCTCAGAGGGTACGTTTCCCTCATGACGTCCGCGGTCGAGAAGCTCCGGCTCATCTGCGGCAGGCTTGATGAGCGGAGCAGGGGGGCAGCCTACGGAAAAGAGGACTACAGGAGCGACATGACGGAGCTGAGAGTCATCCAGAAAAAGCACCTCGATGCCGGTCTGAAGCTGAACGGCATGATGAAGGATCTGGCGGCCGGCCAAAAGGAAGAAGGAGCGGGAACCTGAGGTTTTTCCCGAACATCGGAAAAGAAAAAAAGTCCCTTTCCGGGAACTCCCGGAAAGGGACTTTTTGTTCATTTTTCTTTTTAAGCTTGACATTAATGTTCTTATGAGGGTATCCTATCAAATGTATATGGGTTGTATTTTCCCTGCATACAAGAAAGAACGGCCCCCACATCCGCGAGAGGAGCGTTCCGAGTGCGCAAAAAAAAGAAAGACCTGGCGTATGAAGAAATCCGGAAGCTGATTCTCCAGAGACGCTCCACCGACCGTTTCACTCTGTCAGAAAATTCACTGGCATCAGAGATGCGCATGAGCCGTACCCCCATAAGGGAAGCCCTTCAGCGTCTCCAGACCGAGGGATTCATCGAGATTCACCCGAACCGCGGGGTGGTCATTCCCGAGGTGTCGGTGGTGGAGGTGAACGAAACCTTCGCCCTCCGCATGGCAGTGGAGGAGTTCGTCATCCGGGAGATGGCGCCCCAGATGTCCCCTGAACAAATCGGTGAGATGGACATGTTCCTCGGCCGCCAGAAGGAAGCCATGGAACGGAACGACGTTCTGGAATACCTCCGGCACGACAAGGATTTTCACGACCTCTTCTTCCGCCTGTACGCCAACACGCTCATCTTCAACACCATACAGCGGGTTCTTGACAGGTTCTATTCCATGGGAACCAACGTGCTCCGGAGACCGGGGAGCGTCCAGCGCTCCTTCGCGGAACACTGCGCCATCGCCGACGCAGTAAAAAACGGTGACGGCGGGAAGGCCGCGGCGGCCATGCACGACCACCTCATCACGGGAAAGAATAACGTGCTTTCCATTCCGGGAACTATCGAGATCGTCGTCTGACGGTCCCGTTTTTTGAACAGTCGCACCGCATTTTCTATCGAAAGCAATTCAATACCGGGTTCAGCTTCAGAAAGGGGGGGGCTTTTCGCCGCTCCGGAATGCAGCGGGGAGCGGTGCACGGTGGGCTTTTACCCGCCGGGGCAGGAGGAACCAAGACCAGAATTTTGACGAGGTGATCTTCATGTGTGCATTGCCGGTACGGAAAGAGGCGACTCTTCCTCTGACACGGTACGATAAAGAAACGCTGAAGTATTTTTATGAAACCATGGTGAAAATCCGCAATTTCGAGCTTACCGTGGAGAAATTTTTCTTCGAGGGAGAGATCCCCGGGTTCGTTCACCTCTACATAGGCGAGGAAGCAACCGCCACGGGCGTCATGGCGAACCTCAGGAAAACGGACTATATTCAGAGCACCCACAGGGGACACGGCCACACCATCGCCAAGGGCGCCGACCTGAAGCACATGATGGCCGAGATCTTCGGGAAGATCACGGGATGCTGCAAGGGCAAGGGAGGTTCCATGCACATCGCTGATTTCAGCGTGGGCATGCTGGGCGCCAACGGGATCGTCGGCGGCGGCTTCACTCTCGCTACCGGCGCCGCGCTGGCCCAGAAAATGCAGAAGACCGACGGCGTTGCCGTGGCATTCTTCGGTGACGGCGCCTCCAACAGGGGAACCTTCCACGAGGCGGCCAACATGGCTGCAGCCTGGAAACTGCCGGTGATCTTCCTCTGTGAAAACAACCAGTGGGCTTCCACCACTCCCTACCGGACCACCACGGCTGTTGACGACATATCCGACCGGGCGCAGGGATACGGCATGCCAGGCGTGATCGTGGACGGCAACGACGTGTTCGCCGTGTACGAAGCTGCGAAGGATCTCATCGAACGGGCCCGCAGGGGAGAGGGACCGGCGATTCTCGAGTGCAAGACCTACCGGATCAAGGGCCATTTTGTGGGCGATCCGGAGATGTACCGCACCAAGGAAGAGGTCCAGAAGGTACTCGACGAGACGGATCCCATTCCGAGGTTCGAGGCGAAGGTTCTCAAGGCGAAGGTCATGACGAAGAAGGAACTTGAAGCCATCAGGACCAGGGTCGAGAAAGAACTGGCCGAGGCGCTGGAATTTGCCCGCACGTCTCCAGAACCGGAAGTGTCTGCCCTGTTCGAAGGGCTCTATGTGTAAGGCGGTGGACAGAATGAAGACAATCAGTTTTTCACAGGCGACGCTTGAAGCCATGCAGGAGGAGATGTCACGGGACGAACGTGTGTTCGTCATGGGCGAGGACATCGCCCGACAGGGGGGCATCTTCGGCCAGTTCAAGGGACTCCCGGCGCAGTTCGGGAAGGAGCGGGTCATGGACACGCCCATCAGCGAGACGGCCATTGTGGGTGCCTGTATAGGCGCTGCCCTTGCCGGAATGCGTCCCGTGGCGGACATGCATTTTGCCGATTTTGCGGGAGTCTGCTTCGATGAGATCTACAACCAGATGGCCAAGATCTACTATATGTTCGGCGCGCAGAAGCCCGTCTCCATGGTGCTCAGGGCCCCGGACGGACTCGTGAACCAGGCGGCTGCCCAGCATTCCCAGTCCCTGGAGGCCTTTTTCTGCCACATCCCGGGCCTGAAGGTGGTCATCCCCTCCAATCCCGCGGATGCCAAGGGACTCCTGAAAGCCGCCATCCGGGACGATAACCCGGTCATCTACTTTGAGCACAAAGCCCTGTTCTCCATGAAGGGAGAGGTCCCCGAGGAGGAGTACCTCACCCCCATCGGCAAGGCGAAGGTTGTGCGGGAGGGCAGGGATGTCACCCTCGTATCGTACTCCATGACCATGAACCTTTCGATCAAGGCCGCGGACATGCTGGAAAAAGAAGGTATCAGCGTGGAGCTCATCGACCTGCGGACCATTTCTCCCATCGACAGGGAGACGATCCTGAATTCCGTGGCCAAGACATCCAGGCTCGCCATCGCCCACGAGGCGGTGAAGCAGGGAGGCGTAGGCGCCGAGATTTCTGCCATCGTTGCCGAAGAGGCCATTGACTGCCTCGATGCCCCCATCGTGAGGATCGGGTCGCCCTTCACCCCTGTGCCCTTCGCACGGCCGCTGGAGCAGGCCTATCGCATCACCCCCGACAAGATCGCGGCGGCGGTCCGGGGGATGATGTAAGCCCCGGGGAGCCAGACGTGGCTGCGGAGAGAGTCTCCTCTGCAGAGGGCCGCATTTCCTCGACGGTCCTCGGGAGGGTTTCGCCGGGAGAGGATATTTTTTCTGCCGTCAGGGAAATCTGCGCACGCCACGGCATCCGGTCCGGCCACATCGGCTCCATGATCGGCAGCCTCAGATCGGCGGACGTGGTCTGCGTGACCCCCGACCCCGAAAACCCCGGGCGGGCTGTCTACCTCGAGCCGCTCCATCTGGAGGGCTGCATAGAACTCATCACCGTCGCAGGCATTATCGGCGTGGACGACAAGGGAGAGCTTTCCGTCCATCTTCACGGGGTTCTTGCGGGAAGCGACATGAAACCCGTGGCCGGGCATCTTGCCGACAAGGGAGAAAATCGTGTCCTCGCCACGGCGGAAATAGTTATCAACGGCTTTTCGGGAGCGGAATTCATCCGGTCCCACGACGAGGAAACAGGTTTCGTGCTCTTCAAGGTCCGCTCCTCCGGTTCCTGAAAGGGCCGGGGCGCGGGAACATCCTGTTGCAGCGGGAGGTGATCGGCCCCGAACGGCGACCAAGCACCGGAAACTGCGCTGTAGGAAAAAGGTTCCATACCACATACTCAGGAGGTTGAGGGAATGAAAAAGATCGTTGCATTGCTCATCGCTGTTGCTGTTCTGTGTTCCGTGTCCGTGCCGGCGTTCGCCGCGTACAAGGACGAGTACAAGCTCGACATCGTGCCGAGCCTGACCACCGCATGGGGAATGGGTGCCCAGTACTTCACCGAGCTCGTGAAGGAAAGAAGCGGCGGCAAGATCAACATCAAGGTGTATCCCGGATCCCAGCTTACCACCGGAAAGCAGACCAACGCCTTCCTTCTTGTCCGGAACGGCACCATCGACTTCGCCGTCCAGTCATCCATCAACTACTCACCCCAGCTTGTCCAGCTGAACCTTTTCGCCCTTCCCTTCTTCATCGCGAACCAGCCCGACCGGTACGTCGCTCTTGACGCCGTCAAGGCAGGGGAAGCCGGGAAAATGGTCATCAAGGCCATCGAGGACAAGGGAGTCACGTTCCTTGCCTTCGGAGAGAACGGATTCCGTGAACTCACCAATTCCAAGAAAGCAATCAGGACCCCCGACGACCTCGCCGGCATGAAGATCCGGGTTGTGGGCAGCCCCCTCTTCCTCGATACCTTCCGGGCACTGGGCGCCAACCCCGTGAACATGAACTGGAGCGACACCATGGCTGCTATCCAGCAGGGCGTCGTGGACGGCCAGGAAAACCCCATCAGCACCTTCTACCCCGTGAAGATGCACGACTATCACAAGTTCATGACCGACTGGCACTACGTGGTTGACCCCACGCTGTTCGTTGTGAACCCCGGTGTCTGGGGCTCCTTCTCCGCAGAGGACCAGAAGATGATCCAGGAAGCCGCCGTGGAAGCGGGCAAGTACCAGATCGCTCTCGCCCGCATCGGCCTCGACGACGGCACCGCCCAGAAGTATCTCGAGGGCATCGGCAAGGTTCCCGAGATCACCGACTGGTACGGCACCCTGAAGACCGCGGGCATGGATGTGGCCATCCTTACCGCCGAAGAGACGAAGGCTTTTGCCGACAAGACCGCACCCGTGCTTGAAGCATGGAAGTCCAAGGTGGGCGAGGATCTTGTCAAGGCCGCCGAGGCCGACATGGCCGCAGCGGCGAAGAAATAGCGGACGGTTCGAGTGACTTCCGGGGGGAGGGGATCCCTCCCCCCGGTTCCGCGCGGGGGCTTTCTCTTCTCCTTCCAGGAGAAATGGGGAATTCTCCTTGTCTTTTCTCAGAAGGGATTGTCCGAAATGGCCAAGAAAATTTTCGATCATTTTGAAGAAATTCTCGGATCAATGATCCTCATGGTGATGGCGGTGATCACCTTCGCCAATGTCATCACCCGCTATTTCATCTTTCAGGCCCTGGCATTCACGGAGGAAGTCACCATCAACCTCTTCGTCTGGCTTGTCATGCTGGGCACGGCCATCGCCTTCAAAAAGGGAACGAACCTCAGCATGACCTTCATCTACGATCTCTTTCCCAAAAAGGGAAAGAAGCTGTGTTTTCTCATCGGCACGGCCATGTCTCTCATTTTCTTCGGCCTCCTCGCCTATCTCGGGTATCTCGAGGTCATAGATGAAATCGACCTGGGCGTCACCACAGAATCCCTTGAAATACCGGTCTATTACTACACCATAGCCCTGCCGGTCTTTTCCGTCCTTATTTTTGTGCGTATCGTGCAGGCTGCGCTGGAAACAATCCGCAGGAACGAATACTAGGAGGGACGAGAGATGGAGTCTTTGCTTCACGAACCCGCATTCTGGACGATCGTCCTTTTCATCGTGCCCCTCCTGCTCAGGGTTCCGATCGCGGTAGCCCTCGGCATGGGAACTATTTTCGTGGTCTGGAACTGGAATATGGGGTACCAGATGCTGTCCTACAGCTTTTTCGCAGGCATCGCGAAATTCCCTCTCCTGGCGATTCCCTTTTTCATCCTCGCCGGGGTCATCATGGAAAAAGTCGGCATCGCCGAACGGATCATCAATCTCATCAAGCAGCTCGTGGGTGACATGACCGGAGGCCTTGCCGTGGCAACAGTCATAGTGGCCGCATTCTGGGGCGCCGTGAGCGGTTCGGGCCCCGCAACGGTTGCCGCCCTGGGGCTCATTCTCATCCCCGGCATGGCCGAGGCGGGATACGACAAGGCTTTCGCCGCCGCCACGGTTTCAGTGGCGTCCGGGCTGGCCATCATCATCCCGCCGAGCATCTCCTTCATTGTCTATGGCGACATCATGCAGCAGTCTGTTGGTACGCTCTTTGCTGCCGGAGTCGTTCCGGGCATTGTGGTGGCGGGATTTCTCTGCGTTGCGGTTTTTCTTGTCAGCAAAAAACGGGGCTACAGGGGCCAGCCGCGGGGCAGTGCCTCCGTCGTTCTCAAGTCCCTGTTCGATGCCTTCTGGGGGCTTTTTACGCCAGTCATCATCCTCGGCGGCATCTACGGCGGCGTCTTTACTCCCACTGAAGCCGCGGCGGTGGCAGTCTTTTATGGTCTCTTCGTGGGCATATTCGTCTACCGGACGCTCACCTTCCGGGTGCTCTACGAGATCCTCGCCGAGACCGTGGCGGGCACCTCGGTGGTCATGATCGTGGTCACCTGCGCGGGCCTGTATTCCTGGCTCGGTGCCACTGTGGGCCTCATCGACAAGGTTGCCGCCCTTCTGCTCGGCATCTCCGAGAATCCTGTGGTCATCCTGCTGATGATCAACATCATTCTTCTCTTTGCCGGGATGCTCCTCGACGCCATTTCCATCGCTTACGTCTTCCTGCCGATTCTCGCTCCCATCATCATAACCTTTGGATGGGATCCCATCTGGTTCGGCGTCATGATGACCGTCAACATGGCCATCGGGCAGGTGACTCCCCCTGTAGCGGTCAACCTCTTCGTGGCCGCACGGATCAGCGGCCTGACCATGGAACAGATCAGCAGGCCTGCGATCCCCCTGCTCATAGCATCAGTCATCGCACTCGTCATCATCACCGCTTTCCCGGGAATCACGCTTTTCCTTCCCAGGCTCATGGGGATGATGTAGCCGGTTTTTTTGCACCAAGCGTCACGATCTGAGCGCTCAGCGCCGTTCTCCAGAAGGAGGGTTCAACAAATGGCAACACCGGTAACCATGCCNNTGCCCAAGCTCGGGCTGACAATGAACACGGGGGTGATCTCCCGGTGGAACAAAAAGGAAGGGGAATCCGTCGCGAAGGGCGAGATTCTCATGGTGGTCGCCACTGACAAGCTGACTTTCGACGTGGAGTCCCCTGAAGCGGGTACACTTCTGCGGATTCTCGTTCCCGAAGGAAAGGACGTTCCCGTGGGTGAACTGCTCGCCTACCTCGGTCAGGCAGGGGAAGCCGTTCCCGGAGCTCCGGCTCCGGAAGCCGCCGGGTCTGCCCCGGCACAGGCCGTTTCTTCGGCTTCGCCGGAGAAGCCTTCTGTCCGCGGCGCGGCCCTGCCCGCAGGACTGCGGGCAACTCCCCTGGCACGGAAGATCGCCCGGGACGGGGGGATTGACCTTTCGGCCGTGGCAGGATCAGGGCCGGAAGGCAGGATAGTCCGGAAGGACGTCGAGGCCTTCGCAGCCTCCGCCCCGGAGAGCAGGAAAGTCAAGACCAGCCCGGCGGCCGCGAAAGCCGCAGCAGAACTCGGCGTGGACGTTTCCTCAATAACGGCGGACGGACGGGTCATGAAGGCCGACGTGCTCAAGGCCGCATCTCCCGCCGCCGGAACCGCTCCCCGTGATGTCCGTCTGCCCCTGACACCCATGCGGAAGGTCATCGCCGAGCGCATGACCCTGAGCAGGGCCACCATTCCCTCCGTGGCCTACGACATGGACGTGGACTTCACTGCGCTTGCCGACTTCAGGGCGAAGGTGAAGGCCGAAGGGGCGAAGCGGGGCGTCAAGATTTCCTACAACCACATCCTCATGAAGATCTGTGCGGCGGCAGTGAAGGACGTCCCCCTGGCGAACTCATCCTTCGACGGGGACGCCATTCTCCTCCACGGGAACGTGAACATCGGCCTTGCCGTCGCTGTGGACGGAGGACTCCTCGTTCCCAACGTGAAGGCCGTCCAGGAAAAGAGCCTTGTCGAAATAGCGGAGGAGACTGAACGGCTCGTGGAGCAGGCGAGGTCAGGAAGACTGGCCCTGGAAGACATGCAGGGCGGAACCTTTACCATCACGAACCTCGGCATGTTCGGTACTCAAAGCTTCACCCCCATCGTCAACCCGCCGGAGGCGTGCATCCTCGGCGTGAACACGATCACGGAAAAGCCCGTGGTGGTGGGCGGGGCAGTGGCCGTCCGCCCCATGTCAGTGCTCTCCCTGGTGGCGGATCACCGGATTCTCGACGGGGCCGAAGCGGCCCGGTTCCTCGCCAGGGTCAGGGAACTGGCGGAAAACCCCTGGCTTCTTCTTCTGTAGGCCGGGAAGACGAAATGCGGATTGCCCGGCGGGAGATTTTGTGTCCCGCCGGGTTTTTTATTGAACAGAACGGGAGGTTTTAGAAATGGCTGTTGTGACGATGCCCAAACTGGGCCTGACGATGAACGAGGGGACGGTCTCCCGGTGGAACAAAAAGATTGGGGACCAGGTGGAGAAGGGGGAAATCCTTCTTGTGGTGGCGACCGACAAGCTCACATTCGAGGTTGAGGCCGCAGAGTCCGGCGTGCTGTCCGAAATCCTGGTGAAAGAAGGGGAAGCGGCTGCAGTGTCGGCTCCCATAGCGCGGATCGGCGGGGGAGGGGCTGAAAATATCCCGGTGACCGGTCCTCACGCTCCCGCTGAAGAAAAAACGCTTCCGAAGACGGCTCCTGTACAGGCTGCCCCCGCCGCTCCCGGCACGAAGAAGGTTGCGGTCATCGGAGGCGGTCCGGGAGGGTACGTGGCGGCCATCAGGGCGGCTCAGCTTGGGGCGGAAGTCACTCTCATCGAAAAAGGCGCCCTTGGCGGCGTCTGCCTCAACGTTGGATGCATCCCGACCAAGGTGCTGCTCCATACGGCGGAAGCCTATACCGCGGCGAAGGAAGGCGCAATGATCGGTCTTCAGGCGGAGAATGTCTCCGTTGACTGGAATGCACTCATGGCGAGGAAAAAAGCCGTGGTGGACACCCTTGTTGGCGGCGTGGGCACCCTTCTGGCGAGCAACGGAATCACCGTGCTCCGCGGAACGGCATCCTTCGTCTCTCCGAAGGAAATCGACGTGGCTCTCATCGAAGGCGGCAAAACGACGGTCCGGGCAGACGCCGTGATCGTCGCCACTGGATCGGAGCCAGCGATGCCCCCCATCCCCGGATTTGATCTCGATGGCGTCATCACCAGCAACGAGGCTCTCTCCCTCGACGGGCTGCCGAAATCGGTTGTCCTTGTGGGCGGCGGCGTCATCGGCATGGAGTTCGCTTCCATCTTCTCAACCTTCGGGGTGAAGGTCACCGTGGTGGAGATGCTCCCCGAGATACTTCCCATGATCGATTCCGAAATTGTTGCGATACTGAAAGGGGTCCTTCTGAGGAAGGGCGTTGTCTTCCATACGTCCTCGAAGGTCACCTCCGCGGCGAAGAAGGGGAAAAAACTCGCGGTCTCCGTGGAAACCCCTGAAGGACCTGCGGTTCTTGAGGCGGAGAAGGTGCTCGTTTCCGTGGGCCGGCGGCCCGTGACGAAGGGGCTCGGCCTGGAGGCGATCGGTGTCGCTGTGGAGCGGGGACGGATCAGGACGGACAAAAGAATGGAAACCGCAGTGAAGGGCGTGTACGCCATCGGAGACTGCGCCTCGCCCATCATGCTGGCCCATGTTGCCTCCAGGGAGGGAGAGGTCGCGGCGGAGAACATTCTGGGGCACACGGTTGAAATGGATTACAAGACCGTTCCGAGCGCCGTTTACACTGCTCCGGAGATCGCTTCAGTGGGCCTTTCCGAGAAGGAGGCCGCGGAGAAGGGATTCCGGGTGAAGATCGGCCGGTTCCCCCTCATGGCCAACGGAAAGAGCCTCATCATGAACGAGACTGACGGCATGGTGAAGTACGTGGTGGACGAGAAGTACGACGAGATTCTCGGAGTCCACATCATCGGGCCGAGGGCCACGGACCTCATCGTTGAGGGCGCCCTGGCGCTCCGTCTCGAGGCCACCGTGGACGAAATCATTACGACCGTCCATGCCCACCCGACCGTGGGAGAAGCCCTGCTCGAAGGGGCCATGGCGGTCCGTGGGCAGGCCCTGTCCCTGCCGAAAAAGGCATAGCGAATCACGGGCGGCCCTCCAGGGGCCGCCCGTTTCACCGTGTGACAGCTTCGCCTTACCCGAAAAGAAAGGCCAGGAATTCCTCCAGATCAGCTCCCCGGAAGAATCGTTCGATCTGAAGACCCGTCATGCGCTCCCGCAGGTCCCCTTTCCGGAACGGACAGTCTGCCAGAAGTGCTTCCAGCTCCTCCCGGTTTTCCACCCCGAAAAAGTCGCCGAAGAACGTCACCCCGGAAATGGAGCCGTTCTTCACGTTCAGCAGGGCCTCCACCTTCCCCCAGGGAAAGCGGCGGACCTTCCTTTCGGTGTACTCGGGGGACTCGCCCCAGTTCCACTCCCATGTGGTGTACTTCCCATCCCTGAGTTCTTCTATGGCCCTGACCTCGTCAGCAGAGAGGGGGCGCTGTTCCGTTCCCGACAGGGAGTCCCGGAGGGCGGCGATGAACTCCGCCATGGAGAGTTTTCCGGGGAGATGGGGGAGGATGTTTGTCACCCTGCTCCTCACGGACTTGAACCCCTTGGAGGTGAACTTCTCCTCGTCCACGGCGAGGGCCTGCCCGAGTACGGAAAGGTCCGAATCGAAGAGGAGGGTCCCGTGGTGGAGGAGCCGCCGTTTGTCCATGTGCTGGGCGCTCCCCGAGAATTTCCGGCCGTCGATGGCCAGGTCGTTCCTGCTGTTGAACTCGGCTCTCACGCCGAGCTTTTCCAGGGCCCGAACCACGGGCATGGCGTGCCGGGCGAAGTCGAAGGGGCTGCCCTCGTCGTTGGGGACGATGAAGGTGTAATTCAGGTTGCCCAGGTCATGGTAGACCGCCCCTCCGCCGGAGATCCTCCGGACCACGCGGATTCCCCGTTCCTCCACGAAGGCGCGGTTCACCTCCTGGGCGGTGTTCTGGAAGCGGCCCACGATGATGGAGGGTTCGTTCTGCCAGAGCAGGAAGTAGCCGGGGTGTCCCCCGTCCACGGAGCGGTAGAGGTGTTCCTCCATGGCCAGGTTGAATGCGGGATCGTGGCTCTGCCCCTCGATGTAGTACATGTGGTATTCTCCCCTCTCGTCCATTTTTGTTTTGCAGCATGGAAGCTGAGGGAGGGTTGCCGGGCATAATGTGAATTCGCCCCCCAAGGCGAAGAGATCTCGCTCCGCGTACTTTGCGGAGATATCCCCTGGGGGACAGCGCCCGGGCCTGGAAACCGACAGGGATGTCGGTTTCAGGCGCAGTTGTCACGGATGACAATGTGCGCCGTCAGCCCAAGCGAACACCGGTAACGCTCCACGCAGTCCGGTGGTTTTGATGATAAGAACCTCTTGCCAGAAAGGCCGGCAGGCTTCATTATACAAAATATCCTGCAACGGAGGTGGTGCCGAAATGCTTGATTCCCTTGAAATTCTCACGCTGGTGGAGGATTCCGTGCCCATGCACGGTCCCTTCATCGCCGAACACGGCCTGTCCTTCCTTCTGACCGGAAAGAAGGAAGGCACAGTCGTCCGGGGACTCCTGGACGTGGGGCAGAGCCCCGAGGTGCTTTCCCACAACATGAAGGGCCTCGGGATCCGTCCTGAATCCATTGATTTCCTCGTTCTCTCCCACTGCCATTATGACCATACCGGAGGGGTGGCGAAGTTCGTCGCCTCCACGGGAAAGGCCAATTTCCCCGTGGTGGCCCATCCGGCCCTGTTCCGTCCCCATTTCAAGGCGGACCCCGTCCTCTCCTCCAAGGGCATCCAGACCGGGGACGAGCGGGAGTCCATCGAGAATGCCGGAGGCAGGCTGTTTCTCTCCTCCGATCCTTTTCCCCTCGCCGAAGGCCTTGCAACTACGGGACAGATACCCCGGGTGACGGATTTTGAAGGGCCGGGAAAAGCCTTTCTCACCCTTGAGGATGGAAAAGTGGTTCCCGATTCCCTCCCCGACGACATGGGCATCACCGCCAGGGTGAAGGGAAAGGGCGTGGTGGTGGTGGCGGGCTGCAGCCACTCCGGGATCGTGAACATCCTCAAACGGGTCCGGGAACTGTTCCCCGGCGAGCCCGTGGAAGGCGTTATCGGTGGGCTTCACCTGGTCAACGGGTCCGAAGAGAAGATGGAGAAGACCCTGGCGGGAATCCGCGAGATCGGGCCGAGGTGGATCGCCGCCGGGCACTGCACGGGATTCCCCATGCAGGTCAAACTCTTCCAGGCCTTCGGGACGGCCTTCTCCCCCCTGTGCGTGGGGAAGAAGTTCGTCGTCGAGGGAGCCTAGGGAGGCTGCAAGGGTTTTCGGTCAGGCGAGCTCCAGGAGCCGTTCCTCCCGCTCCCTGCACCCCGCGGCTGCGGCGAGCCTGGCGGCGTACGCCATCCGCTCTGACGTGAACCGGTCCCGCAGGGGCGACGGAAGGACATAGGACTGCCTCCCGGGCGGAAGAAACGGGGCGGATGCGGCCCGGAAACGGACCTGGTCCGGCAGGGTGTTCCAGACCCTGCTGAAGATGCCGTAGAGCTCGAAACAGTCGCTGAGTCCGAAGTGGGGAAGGGGGGAGCCAAGCATCTCCTCTGTGTCCGCGGTGGCTCT
>LSQX01148676.1_pt2 | contig 13132 bp, 11 predicted proteins | sample 654561 | NCBI WGS metagenome assembly LSQX01 (sample SAMN04489861, study PRJNA283612) | anaerobic digester metagenome | isolation source: 4 biogas reactors fed with cattle manure at either 37C or 55C with and... | place: Denmark: Kongens Lyngby | collected 2014 | reverse complement strand
TGTCCCAGTGTCGAAGTCAGGAAAAGCAACGTAGCAGTTTGGCTTTTAAGAGACAAGTTCTTTTTCTACAATTCAATAATTTTAAATTCTGTTCGTCTATTCAAAGTTCTACCTTGGGGTGTATCGTTGGTGGCAACGGGTTTTTCAACGCCATAGCCTTGATATGTCAATCGGGATTTATCTATATTTTTAGAAATCAAATATTCATAAACGGCTTTGGCTCTGTTGAGCGACAATGTTTTATTATGAGCCACAGAACCTTGATTATCAGTGTGTCCACCAATTTCGATTTTAATTGATTTATTTTGCTTCAATAAATCAACCAATTTGTTTAACTCCAAAATAGATTCAGATTTCAGGTCAAACTTATCGGTATCAAAAAAGACGTTTTTAAGCACCACAATCTCGCCTACATTTATATTTTTCAGAGGTATATCCTTATGGTATGGCTCTGTTTCGGAGTGAACTCCAATGAGGTCGAAATTTTCGGAAAAGAATAAGTATCCAGTTTTATTCACATTCAGGGCATAGCTATTATTGGTGGGAATGCAGACCAAAAACTCACCATTAACAATATCAGATTTTATGCTTGAAAACAGCTCGCCTGTGGATAGGTCATAAAGTTCAACAATCGCTTCAATGGGCTTGCGAGTATTTTCGTCGTAAACATTTCCTTTTAAATATGTAACTGACTGAGGTCTAATACTTTCGTCCAGCTCAAACCAGTATAAGTCCAAACCACCAAAACCGCCCTCTTTATCAGAAGAAAAATAGGCAATATTTCCCCTTGCATTTACAATCAGATTTAGCTCATCGGCAATGGTATTTATGGGATAGCCCAAATTTTGGGGTTCGCTCCATTGACTGTTGTCCATCAAACGGCTAACAAAAAGGTCTTTGCCACCCATTCCCAGATGCCCGTCACTGGCGAAATATAGTGTTTTTCCATCGGGGTGAATAAAGGGTGAAACCTCATCGGCAGGCGTATTTATTGGTGCTCCAATATTTTCGGGGACGCTGAACTTATCATTTTTACCTATTATTGTTTTCCAAATATCAATTCCGCCTACACCCCCGGGTCTGTTGGAGGCAAAATATACTGTTCGACCATCGGCTGCAAAAGCTGGTTGCGACTCCCAATGGGGTGTATTTACTGGGGCTCCTATATTTTTTGGCTCAGTCCATTTTCCACCCACACGCTTGGAGAGGTACAAATCGCAGCTACCTTTGCCTTCCGGTCTATCACAGGCTGTAAAAATCAGATATTTTCCATCGGGTGAAATAGATTGTGCCCCTTCATTATAGTTTGTATTTATGGGCGGACCAAGGGGGTTTCGCGGAAGCCAATTTCCAAAATCATCTTTGTGGCTGATATAAAAATCCTCTTCATGCTTACAGCCAGCACAGGCAGTATATCTGTCGCGGGGGCGACGAACTGTAAAAACAAAAGTCTCCTCATCGGCTGTGAGACTGGGCAAATATTCGTCCCACTCATTATTGATGTTAGCTCCAAGATTTATAGGGTTGAATTTTACTGGCTTCGACATTAAATCAGCTCTAAAGTTACAAACATCAATATAGGTATCTATTATTTCTATTTGTTTTGGATTATCGTGATAAACCATTTTAGAAATTTCGTAATATTTAGCAGCTTGTGAAAACTCGCCACAATTCATCAATTCTCCGGCCAAACTATAATTTATATATGGGAAAAAATCTTTATCTATTTCTAAGGATTTTTTGTAAGCTGGTACAGATTTTTTGCAGTTTTTAGATATGGAGTATATATCTGCCAACATTACCCATGCTTCAACAAAATTATCATCAATTAGAATTGCAGACTCTAAACTTACAATTGCGGCATCTAAATCTCTATTATTCATGGACTTAAATGCCTTATCAAATAACTTTTTAGCCTTCTTATTTTTAGTTCTAAGTTCCTGTTTTTGGGCCAAAGAGAAATTTACAAATAGCAATATAAATATGGTGTAAATAAGTTTTTTCATAGTTTAGGGTATTTTCATAAATTTATGACTTTGCAAGGAAATTTCCCACTGTGGATTTTGCTTCACAAACTCCACAATTTGAGGAATAATTTCAGAATACTTACTCCACTCGGGTTGTAGGTATAATTTGCAAGTTTTTTTCACTCTTTTTTCAAAAGATTTAGCCCAATTGAAATCATCATCTTCAAAAATAATAATTTTTATCTCATCGGCCATAATCAGCTGATTCTCGATGGGAGGGAATTGCTTTTTTGGCGAAATACAAATCCAGTCCCAATATCCTGAAATTTTTTCCGAACCTGAGGTCTCAAGAAATGTTTCCACTCCTCTTTTACGCATTTCTGATGTTAGATATTCCAAATTGTAAGAAGCTGGCTCTCCACCAGTTACAACAACGGCTTGGGCTCCAATCTTGTCAATTCTGGAAATAATTTCATCAGTTTTAATTAATGGATATTGACTTGCGTCCCATGTATCTTTGGCATCGCACCACGAGCAAGCTATTTCGCAGCCACCTATTCGCACAAAATAGGCAGCTTTTCCGGTGTTGTAGCCTTCGCCCTGAACAGAGTAAAACTCCTCTGCAACGGGTAGTGAATCTGTTTTCATTTTCAATAAAATTATCTTCAAAAGTAATACTTTTGTTGTTATTTAAAGCATAAAATATTTTAAAAACTAAGAATCAAGTGATATGCTTAATAAATTGCAATTTCAGAGACTAAAGTTTAGAATGATTTTATTTAAAATAAATTAATCGGAGTAAATTTTATCGTAACACCTAACAAGTCAAATATAACACATTGACAATCAGGACATAATAAACTATTTAGAATCGCTATAAAATACATAACGGACAACCAAAAAAGCACTTTATTTGTCTTATTTATAAATTATTTGTACATTAGTGCCTTGAAAACACAACCTAAGAACCAACATTTACAGTTATATGCTTAAAAAGTTAGCGATTTCATTATTAACACTTTTTCTAGGACTCAATCTTCTTTTGGCACAAAGTGGCGAGATTACTGTAAACAAGAGCTATGCCGATGGCGATATTAAGATTTCTGATGAGCATATTTCATTAATGGAAATTCCTGACAGCGTATATTTTGACGGTTTAAGTGCAATAAAAATTGAGGGAACAGATATTTATATAACTCCTCCAAAAGCCTTTAGACTTAAAGATGGTAGTAATAATTTACTAGTGCAAGATTGGACAAGCAGTAATATTTTGATACAACAGATGCCAGTTTCGTACAAATCGATGATTGCAAATATAAGTGCAGAAACCTTTACAAAACAGGGTTTTGAATACATAAATAAATATGAAGCATTCACAAAATCTGGCAACGAAGGAACGGTTTATGTTTTGGGGTTTGTTAGCGGAGAGTGGGAATATGAACGTCTTGTTTTGCTTTCGGGCGATGGAAAAAAAACTGCATGGATAAGTGCCAATTATCCAGTTATGATGAAACATTTATTGTTTGAAGTGCTTGAAAAATCTATTTTAAATATTGAATTTTAACTGAGGAATGGGAATGAGAAAAGGCTTAATAAAATATATTCTACCAATTTTCCTACTACTGTTTTTGGTGCTTCCCAAACTCAAGTCTCAGGACGGCGACCCTCTTAATAAAACCGAATGTGGCTGGTATTTTGAGGCAATGAATAGAAATATGTGGGGTCCCGAGGGACAGCCTTTCAACATTGATATTGACTATGATTTATTTTGGATAGAAGAGAGTTTTAATCAATCCATTGGTCAAATTTGGACAGACCCACTTTTTGGCACACGTTGGGGTGCACTAATAGAAATTGATTTTTGGATGCTTGCAGGGATGCGATTTAGCATGCATGGGTTCAGCACAGGCTCCATAGATGTGAGGTATGGCGGAAATATTGTTACTGATTTTCCCGATGATTTAACTTTTAACCCTGGGCAAACCATCACCGTTGAATCGCAGTGGACACCCACCAACGACTGGGAGCTAACGACACACTTCCCTACTGCTGGCTGGGTTTCTTTAGACTTTTTCTGGGGCGTGCACTTTATGATAGATGCACAAATTTGCGTTGGGGCATGCATGGAATTTGACTTTGGCATAAGCAATCCAACACATCAGTACGACTCTATTAACATTTTCTATTTAAACACTTTTACGGGGGAATACAATTATCCATGTATTGAAAACGGTATTCCTCAGTTTTGTAGTGGCGATTTTCTGCCAATTATTATTCCTGACTTTTTTGGCATTGGGCTAACTGGCTTTATAACAATACCTTATGTTGAGACAGAGTCGTGGATGGGACCAGGACCCGATTTTTGTTTGTATGCCAATGGCGACAGTATGTGGTGGGGTTTTCAATTGGATATTATCACATTTATCGGATTTGTAGCTCAATTTATTCCGCCACCTGCTGGAACAACTATAAGTCAAATCCTTAGTTATATTAATGGCTCTATAGAGTTATTGCCTGGGGTTACAATTTCGTGGAATTTAATATCTATGGAAATTGGGATGGATAGCCATATGACTCAAGATTTCACCTTCTGTCCTGATATAAAAACTCGACTCACCTTCCCAACACCCGTCAACTACACTGAAGTGGATGCCACCGGCACGGTGGTTTCTTCAGGCGTTGACAACACGGTAGTCTATCAAGTGAACAATGATTTAAACTTTGATTATCCCTGCTTTGATTGGCCCCAAATGCCAGTGCAGGTTGACCACCTAATTGGAAATAGCATTACAAACCACACATGGGATAGCTTAGCTTTTTGGTTTCATATTAGTATTTTGTCTATAACCATCGAAATACATCTTGGACCAATTGACGATGCTTTGCCTGGCGGCGAAATGCCTCCTTTGGTTTTTGATATACCCGTTGAATGCGAAGATAATCCAGATTCGATTTGCTTTGTGAGCGTGTCGTCGGATACATTAAACATTGAAACTGTTCAAGTTCCTGAACTTGATATTTCTCAAACCATCGGACCACTTTATGAACAAACATGGCACTTGGGCTATATTCCGCTAACATGGTTTAATCAAACTTGGACACTTCTGCCAACCTACGACACTCTGTGTGGATTTGTAAATCTTATTCCCCTACCACCCATGGAAATGGAGTTAGATTTTTGCCAACCACTCATTTGTTATGGCGATTCCATAGCCTGTATTATGGCTGTTGTACAAAATGGAAATCCACCATATACATATGAATGGAGTACTGGTGAAATAAATACCCACGAAATGCAAGTTGATAGCCTTCAAAACCTACATGAAGGATTCTATTCCGTTACGGTTACAGACATCACTGGTTGTAGCATCACCGATACAATAAGCGTTTATCCACTAAATCCACCCTTATATTTATCAATTGCTAAGATTGATGTTACTTGCGAAAGAGGAAGTGATGGCGTAGTTAGTGCCCTACCAAGTGGTGGTACACCTCCATACACATACTACTGGGAACCAGGTGCATACACTTCTCAAACTGTTGCCAACTTGCCGTCTGACAAATATTGCGTTACAGTTACAGATGACGTAGGCTGTACCATTACCGACTGCGACACTCTAATTGAGCTACACCCCATTCCACCAGCAGACTTCATACTTTCACCCAAAGAGGGGTGCCAGCCATTGGAGGTTTCTTTCTACGAAATTAGTCCAGACGAGGGACAAACATATCAATGGTGGTTTGGAGATGGCGGAACTGGAGATGGACAAAACCCAACATGGACATACCACGAAAATGGAGTTTATGACGTAACGCTACAAGTTACTTCCATTTATGGCTGCGACTCAGTTATCACCAAATATCAAGCTGTGGATGTGTGGGAAAAACCTGTGGCACGATTTGATGTATTCCCCAATAGGGTAGATTTATACGACCCACAAGTCTTCTTCACGAACCAATCTTCGGCTATTTTCCAAAACTTCTGGGACTTCGGCGATGGAGGTTTTTCATATGATGTACACCCCACGTACAGATACCAAGAACCGGGCAAATACACTGTTACACTGATTGTGAGCTCCGATAGGGATTGTAAAGACACTGCTCAATATGAGTTTGTTTTTGTGGACGACTGGTGGAGTGTTTACGTACCAGGTGCATTTACCCCCACTGGAGATGGGAAAAATGAAACTATTAGACCCATTCACCGAAACTTAACACCACGCGGATATAGCTTCCAAATATACGACAGATGGGGAATGTTGGTCTTTGAAACCAAAGATCCATACGAAGCATGGGACGGGAAAGTAAGAGGCAAGCAGGTTACAACAAACACTGTTTTTACCTATATCTTGAGATTTAGAGATTTAGACAACATTAAACAGGTCAAAACTGGAACTATAACCCTTTTTGTACCGCATTAAACACACTTTCATTTTCTAATAAATTTAATATCTTTGCTAAAGTTTTGATACAATTGATATACATTTATTTGTTCAAAACATTGACTAAAAGAAGCTTAATGCAGCCAATAAAAAACAAAAAATCATTGAGAATAATTGCAATAATTATAGCAAGTCTCGCATTTTTAATTTCTCTCTTTTTCAATGAACTAAATCTATATCATCTCAGAAAAGATAGCCTTGAACTGCGTCATAATTCCACAATCATAACTGCCGATGATGCCAGTTATCTAAATCCAGCAAAAAACTTTATAGAAAAGGGTGAGTTCAAGGGAAATATGTTGGGACGAGGAGCATATTTTCTACGTCCACCAGCATACTCTTTCCTAATAATTGGACTTAGCTATATCTCAGATTATCAAAGCAGTATAACTCTACTAAAATACTTACAATTAACATTATTCTCTATTTCAGTTTATCTGCTATTTTTTATTGCCATAAAGTATATTGGTTCAATAAAAATTGCCATCGTTATTGCACTGATATACGGAACAACAAATATAGCATCAATTTTTTTGTACTACACGCTAACTGAGGGAATTACACCTGCATTATTGATTTTCTTCATCTATTTTCTGATTAAGGCAAGGGAAGAAAAGAGAGAGAAAAACAAGCTAATATTCTATTATATTTCGGCTCTAATTTTCTCATTTATGTTCATTACACGTCCATTCTTGGGAGTTTTGGGCATAGCCTTTCCATTTTTTATATTCAAAGATTTTTGGAAAAAACAGAAAAAACTCTGGATACAGCTATTTATTATAGGGATAATATCAAGTTCGGGAATGATTTTTTGGCAAATTAGAAATTACAAAATCGCCGGAGAGTTTGTGGGATTACATCCAATTTATTATGCAGAAAACAGCCAATCGAGCTTCCGACCCACCCATCAGGCATTTTGGAATTTAGCTAAAGGCTGGGGCGAAACGGGCTCAAACTTTCATTCTTATATGGATAAATTTTGGGAAAACACCATAAGTGGAAATGCAGACAATTCAAATGTAGAAAACATCATCAATAGCCTGCCTAATGATGTTACAGAAACTCTTGGACGTGAACGATTTAGAGATATGTTCAACAATTATCAATCTTCCATTCTTTATCAAAAATATTATATTGAAAACAACTTAGCCATGCCCAATAAAATTCCAGAATTAGAACTGAAAACAATTTCACAAATTGAAACTCTGGAAAGGGATTTCAAAAGCAAATTTTGGTTTAGATACTATGTTGTAAGCCCGCTCAAGGCTTTCAAAGAGATATCTTTTCACTCAAACTTATCACTCTATATTTTTCAAAAAACTTATCGGGGGAATTGGCTTATGGAGGCTTTAAGACTTTTCTGCTTTAGCGTTCACTCACTGGCATTTATCCTACTCATATTCAGCCTATTACACAAAACACCAATGGAATATAAATCTATTTTTTCATTTGCATTACTGATTTATGTTTTCTACCTAATTTTTGTTCAACGAGGCGTTGAAGAGCGGTACACCCTACCAATTTTGTCATTAGTTTTAATAAGTTTTGGAAAAACCATCAATAGTATATATTTGTGGGTTAAAAAAGATAGATTAATACGGATTGGAAAAATATTATAGCCTAATTTTTCAAATCTCCTATTGATTAATTTTCCACCAACTATTTTTGACATCATTACCAATATCAATAATAATAAAGGGAGTCCAAGTTTGGACTCCCTTTTGCAAGCCATGAAGGCGATTTAATTATTGTTTACAATTTAATTTTCTTACCAAATCTTCAGCTTTGGGGTGCTTTAATTCAACAGCTCTTTCGAGATCCTTACAATATGATAATCCTTCCACTCCTTCGGAGACTTTAGACAGAGCAAAAGCTCTTTGGTAATAGGCCTCGGCATAGTTTGCGTTATGCTCTATTGCCATTGTAAAAACTTCAACAGCACCCATAAAATCTCCTTTTTCAAGAAGATAAACTCCTCTTACATTATATTGCTCTTCAAGTGGTTTATCAATTTGTGCACTTACAAAACCAACAAAAACGAAGAGAACCAGCGTTAAAACTATCTTTTTCATATTTTAAAATTTTAATACATAGACAAATATACAATAATAATCATTGTATCAACATGATAATGACGTATTTATTTACTAAAAAGTTGCTTTAGAGGTTAAAAAAGTGATAATTGAGACTTAAGATGAAAACTTTTTCGGTGATAGGGTGAAAAGCCATGTTCTAGAATTGCCCTTTGATGCTCCTTTGTGGGGTATCCCTTATTCTTTTCCCACTTATAAACAGGATACTCTTCCGAAATTTTCACCATATACTCATCTCTAAAAGTTTTAGCCAATATTGAAGCAGCTGCAATGGAATAGAACTTATCATCACCTTTTATAATACACTTATAGGGTATTTTGAGCTTAGTTCTAAATCTGTTTCCATCAATTAGCAAAAGTTCAGGAGTAATTTTAAGTTTTCCCACAGATTTTTCCATGGCAAGAAATGAGGCATTCAATATATTAACCTCGTCAATCACCTTATTATCAAGCTGATAAACAGCCCAATCTTTGGCATATTTCAGAATAAGCTCACGAGCTTTTAACCTTTTATTATGGCTCAATTTTTTTGAATCGGCTATCAAATCATCAGAAAAATCGGGAGGTAGAATTACTGATGCAGCAAAAACAGGACCAGCTAAACAGCCTCTTCCAGCTTCGTCGCAACCCGCTTCAATTAAACCCTCAGTGTGAAATGATTTCATAATATATGTGCAAAATATGATGCAATTATTAAAGCTACAAATACCAAAGATAGTACTTCATTTATTCTTCCCCAGTTACGTAATTCTGATGAAGAAGCTAAGATTATAGATATTGGAACAAAAGCAAATGAGTAAAAACTTATCTCATTATGTACTAGAAAAACGGAAAAAAATAGACTTATAAACAAAAATAAATTTAAAAATTGTAGTTTTTTTCTTACTCTAATTAGTTTTTCACCAGAAGTGAGAATATTTTTCACCATATAGTAAATTACATATAGTAAAATTAGACCATAAAATAAAAAATTGACATCTAAATTTGGAATTTGAAAAGTGTATGAGAGGTTCATAAAATCAGTGTAATATGCCGAAGCCTCATCAATTCTATCCACAAAAAAATAGTAGCTAAAGAGGTATAGGTATGTGAAGGACAGACCCAAAATTGAGGCTAAAATATTTCTTAGTGACACATGCGAAAACAAGAAAAGTGATATCCAAATTGAGAGGATAAATATTAGTGATGGGAAGAAGAAAAGTGCAGAAATAGAGATAGTCATAGAGGCTATAAAAGTCATGTTAGACACCATTTTTTGTGAGTAAATTTTGAGGATTACATCAACAAAAAATATAAGAAACAGATTGGTAAAAGCTATTGGACTAAAGATTAATTCTTGAGGAAAAGCCAACATCAAAAGGCAGTAGATGTATGACGCAATAAAGGACGACTTATGCACAATTTCGTGTCTTTGTAGCACCAGAGAAAGCCATATTGACTCATACAAAACTAATAACAAAAGTATAGATTTCATCAATATTGCTGTATGGGAAATATTATGTACAATAAAGTTATAGAAGTACGACGCATCTACAAATTTTATCAAGTCATAATCGAAAAAGAAGATTGTAAAAGCAATAATTATCCACAGAGGTATCAGCAAAAATATTTGCGTGAATTTATCTAAGCTAAATATCTTGCTAATCATAATCTATTATTTACAAGTCAAAACCAATATCTTTTCTGAAAGATGAGTTTTTGAATTTTATCTTTTCAATTGAGTTATAAGATTTCTTCAAAGCCCCGTCCATGGTTTCATCTAAGCTCGAAACAGCCAAAACACGTCCACCAGAGCTTACAATTTTATTATCGTCAGACAAGCTGGTTCCAGCATGAAAAATTATGGATTCTTTTATATTTTCTAATCCTGAAATTTCGTATCCTTTTTCATAGTCGCCGGGGTACCCACCTGAAACCATAAAAACTGAAGCAGCATATTTTGAAGATATTTCTATTTTATAATCATGTAAATCGGAATTTACTGTTTTGAGGCATAGATCCAAAAAATCGCTCTCTATTCTTGGCATAACAGACTCTGTTTCAGGGTCTCCCAAACGAGCATTATACTCAATAACAAAGGCTTCGTCTCCAACTTTTATCAATCCAAAAAATATAAACCCACAATATTTTATCCCATCTTTTTGCAATCCCATTATTGTGGGCTTTATAATTTCATCTTCAACTTTTTGCATAAAATTAGCATCGGCAAAAGGTACTGGCGAAACAGAGCCCATACCACCTGTATTGGGTCCGCTATCGCCCTCACCAATACATTTATAATCTTTTGCTTCGGGAAGAATTACATAATTTGCTCCATCGGTAACAACAAAAACTGACAACTCAATTCCACTTAAAAACTCTTCAATTACCACCTTATTGCCTGCTGTTCCAAACTGTCCATCAAAAAGCATATTTTTCAGCACTTCAGTTGCCTCTTCAATGGTGTTGGGTATAACAACGCCTTTGCCTGCGGCTAAACCGTCTGCCTTAAGCACATAGGGTGGATTCATACTTCTTAGAAACTCTATTGCTTCATCAAATTGTTCAGCATTAAAAGTTTGATATTTAGCCGTGGGAATGGAATGTTTTGTCATAAATTCTTTGGCAAAATCCTTACTACTTTCCAGCTGTGCAGCCTCTTTTGATGGACCAAGAATTTTTATATCTTTCAAGTCATTATTTTCAGAAAAGAAATTCACAATTCCTTCTGCAAGTGGCAGTTCAGGACCAATTATTATCAATTTTATACTTTCTTGTAAACACAGTTTAGCAAGGGAGTCGAAATCCGTTTCTTTTATTTTCACATTGGTTCCATACTCGTTGGTACCAGCATTTCCGGGAGCTATAAAAAGCTTATTTAGAATATTGCTTTGCGATATTTTCCACGCCATGGCACTTTCGCGACCACCCGAACCTATGAGTAATACATTCATCTTTATTTTTTTAGCAAAAATAATAAAAATTGAGCTTAAATGAAACGATTTCGCTCTTTTTCGTATTATGTTAATTCATAAGAGTATATGTTGGTGCAAATTTTGTAATTTTGTGCAAATTTGAATTATGAGCAGAAGTTTTGATGACAGGTTAATTGCCAAATCCATGTCGGGTTTGGAAGAGGTATTGGAAAATGAATTAAAAAAACTTGGTGTAAAGCACACCCAAGTATTTAGGCGTGCGGTGGCATTCAGAGGGGATAAAGAGCTAATTTACAGAGCTAATTACACATGTCGCACCGCCATTTCCATATACAAACCCATCAAGCATTTTTTCATTCGAAATCAGGAGGATTTATATAATATTCTCTCAACTTTTCAGTGGGAAAATCATATGAATATCGATCAAACTTTTGCCATTGAGTCTATGATTTCTGGCGAACTTTTTTCACATTCGCTTTATGCTTCACAGCTTACCAAAGATGCCGTAGTGGATTATTTTAGAGACAAATTTAACCAGCGTCCCTCTGTGAGTGTTGAAAATCCAGATATTATTTTTGCCATTCGCATTAGCGGCGATGTTTGCACACTCTTTTTAGACACTTCGGGCGACTCACTTTACAAACGTTCTTACAGACTAAAACATGGCTCGGCAAATCTGAACGAAGTTCTGGCAGCTGGCATGATAATGCTTTCGGGCTGGCACGGGCAGTGCGACTTTTTCGACCCCATGTGTGGCTCGGGGACATTAGCCATTGAGGCGGCTCTTATTTCGCAAAACATCCCTGCTGGATACTACCGCAAGCACTTTGGATTTATGAATCATATGGATTTCGATAAAGATTTATGGCAAAAGGTGAAAGATGAAGAAGATGGTAAAATTGTTGAATCTGAATGCGATATATATGCCTCCGACATCAGCGACATTGCTTTAGACGATGCCAAAGCCAATGCTAAAAATGCAAAACTACATCACGATATTTATTTTCAAAGGGCAGCCTTTGAGCAGTTGGCTTTTCCTGAAAAAGATGGCATAATTATTATGAATCCACCCTATGACGAAAGAATTAGACTCTCCAATGCCAGAGATTTTTACACTAAAATTGGAGACCATTTAAAAAATAATTGCAAGGGATATTCTGCTTGGATTATCCTTCCCGGAAAAGAGAATATGAAATATATTGGGCTTAGACCCAGTAAAAGAAGTACACTCTATAATGGTCCAATAGAGTGTACTTATGCTAAATTTGAAATTTTTGCAGGTCGAAGAAAAGAGTTTCTAAAAGATAGAGAAAACTAATCTTTTTTGCTGCTTATTGAATAACTTTCAGGTCTTTTCCTATTTTGATAAAGGCATTTATGGCTTTGTCAAGATGTTCTCTTGTGTGTGCCGCCGATATTTGTACACGAATACGAGCTTGGTCGCGAGGTACAACGGGGAAGCTAAATCCAATAACATAAATCCCTTCTTCTAATAATCTATCTGCCATAATTCCTGCCAACTTAGCATCATATAGCATCACTGCACAAATGGCTGACTCTGTGGGCTTTATATCAAAGCCAGCATCAATCATTTGTTTGATAAAATATTCAGTATTTTCGTGTAATCTATCTTGTAGCTCATTGGTTTCGTCTATCATAGAGAAAGCTTTTACTCCAGCTGCTGCCACCAATGGGGGTATTGAGTTGGAGAAAAG
>LSQX01273317.1_pt2 | contig 13136 bp, 7 predicted proteins | sample 654561 | NCBI WGS metagenome assembly LSQX01 (sample SAMN04489861, study PRJNA283612) | anaerobic digester metagenome | isolation source: 4 biogas reactors fed with cattle manure at either 37C or 55C with and... | place: Denmark: Kongens Lyngby | collected 2014 | reverse complement strand
CAGGGGCAATACAAACCCAAACAGAACGGATTAGGCCGTCCTAGAGGATCCTAGGTAAGGTGATGATACACAGCTTTTAAACGCTCAAAAGCTGTGCACTCAAGAGATTAAAATGAATCGTAATTTTTTGATTTTTTGATTTGTCGTTCCCTTGGCTGAGAGTCACTTTGGATAGAAGGGTTACTATTAGATGTGTTTTTACTAAGGTTGTCAGTAATGGAGTCAGCTATTTGTTGAGTTTTTTGACTATAACCCACTTCTATCTGAACGTATTTTTCAGGTACGTTAATATCTTCCTTTACAACGATTACGCCCTTTAAAATTGCATCGGCATTAACCTGTATTCTTTCCATGTAATTCTCAATGGTTTCTCGATTAACAGTCGAGCTACTTCCATCATGAGTCGAAATGGTCTTTTCAATGTTAGACATAACTTCTTCAGAGGTTAAACGCTCATTCAAAAATTTAGCGATATTAGCTTTAGCTCGTAAAGTTGCTTTTTGCTTAGCTGTGGTGATGTCACGTCGGTCACCAATTTTTAAATCTGCTTCACCTGTAGAGCGTAAGCGTTCAAAATTGCCATTTTCATCTACATCATAGCTAACGCCAGTAATGCTATCAATAATTTCTTCTGCATGAGCAGGTACTATCAGAAGGTTGACGCTGCTTAGCGTTATTACTAAAAAAGAAAATAGTTTTTTCATTTTGTTATCCTTATTTATATGTTGAAAAGCTAACACGAATTTGTTTTAAATCAGAGATGTCATTTTTAGTTAAAAATAGGATGGTCCTTACTTTTTTACTGCCTATGTAATACCTCATTGAACCATCAAAGTAGTCTGGTAATAAATGAAATGAAAACGCTTTTTCAAAGTCTTCGGTGTTCATGAGGAAAGTATTTAAGGGGATGGTCTTCTCGCGAGGTGTAGCGGTGCCGACTAAATTGGTTTTTCCTTCTTTGAAGACTTCATTTGTAGAATCAACTAATTCGAGATGGATATAATCAAAGCTTGCTATTGCCAACTTAATATCATCTTCCCAAAAGGAGGATTCGATAAAAAAGTATTTATCTTTATCAAAATACATTGTTGATATTTTTGACCGCTCTGGAACCGTAAGATTGCCCACTGAGACTTTCGTTTCTTTGCCGTTAGTTGCACTAGCTTCTTTTAAAATTCGCTGAAGACCATCAGTATAGTTTTTATTGACCCCAATTTCTAATGTCAATTCAAAAGCAAATAGATCGCGCTTATTTTCATCATATATCTGTTTATATGATTTTAAATAATAATCATCATGAAGTTGCTCTGTATCGAAAGGCTCAAGCTTACCTACAGTATTTACAAAAAGGACATTACGATCATGAAAGAAAGGTTGTAGAAGCAATTCTTTAACTAAACTTTCAAAGTTTTCTTCATTTGTTTTTTCTATATTTTGAGCCTCAAAGTGAGTATCTACTTTAAGTAAAGTCTCTTGATCTATCGGACTATTAATAATGGCAACTTGTTTTTCTTGTAATAATTCGATTAACTTTTGACTTTCTATTTCTACTGTTACAATACTTTGATAATCACCACTAGGTAGTTGAGTTTGAGATTGAATCTCTATGCTCTTAATGTATCCATTTGTGTATCCGATCATTTGTTGTGTAAAAACATCGTTATTGAGCTCTTCTTTGCTAACGATGAACTCACCTATACTTTTTCTGAGGGCGTTCTCGATAGCATTTTCTCTTGCCTGACTTGGTGAGCTGCCGATACCTTGAGCGTCAAATTTTTCTGTATATACAGTAGATGCGATTGCTGGTATAGATATTAAAGCTGTAACAACAAACATAATCATTGTAATAACTTTTTTAAGTCTCATAGTTAGTCCATTCATATCACTAAAATATTTTAAGCATTAAGTATAACAACCAAAATCTTTTTAGTTTTAATTATTAACTTTCAAGTGCAACGTAGGTAACGTATGGACAAATCTCACCCATCCGCCTTTATCTCCAAATTGGCAGCATCATTGGTATAGAAAAATTCCACAGGTGTGCCAATGGCTTTAAAATGTTCTCGGCCGCAAGTAATTTTGTCTTTTTCAGGGTCTCGTAAATCTTCTAGGAACAGGTTGCCTTTGGTTTCTACTACAAAGTAGAGCCGGTCTTCGCCTTCTCGTTGAAATAATATAGCCCAGTCAGGGTTGTAGCTACCTAAGGGAGTATCTATTTTAAACCAGCTTGGTAGCTTGCTATAAAGCTTCACGTTGTTATTGGCTTCTAGTGCTTTGGCAAAATCTGATTCTATGGTGGAGTCGTAAATGATGTGACTATAAACGCTTTTGTTTACTTCCATCAGGTTTTGTTCTAGGTAACCCTTTAACTCGTCATTTAAGAAACACTCTTGAGTGTAGTAGGCGTGTTCACCAATTTTTTCGTATTTAATGCCATCGACTAAGGCGTGCATTTTTTTCTTTTGAATAATCGCTAATACGTTTTGCACAAAACGCTGTGGATTTTTAGCAAAGTCATTTAGTCTGTTGCTTTGGGTTAGAATTTTTGCGATAGTGCGCCGAGTAAGTTGCGTTTCGTTTTGTAGATACGTAAGTATATCAGGCAACTGTGTATATTCTGCATCGTAGGTTTGTGCTACTAGGCTTTCATCTTTAATGCCAACTCCACTGCGGTCAATGGTGATATTGGCAAGGCCGGTTAAAAACTTAGGCTTGCTCACTAGCATGTGTCTTATTTCGTTGGTGCAAGCATCCACCAATCTATCTAAATCAAAGTCCACTTGGTAAATGGTTTTGTGTTTAATGGTATCCCATAGTGCGGTAAAATCTGCACCTAAAATGATTTCTTTTTTAGGTTTAGCGGTAAACGCTTTGCTGGCATCCTTCACATCCAGCCCACCAGCGATTTTCTTGAGTAAATTGTTTACCTGTGGTGCTATAGGCTCATAAGCAGTTGGTAGAGCAAGTAAATCGTGTTTTAAAACACGTTTAAGGGAGTCTTGTACTCGTCCGATGTTATCAATGAACCCCTCAGCTTTCAAGTGCTCCCACAGCTTTTCAGAGTCTTCAGTGCCTAGGTATACCATGTTTTCGCCTTCTTGTTTCACAATCAGGTTAGCGAAAGAGTGGGTTTCTACAACGCCAAAGCGAATACCATCAGCTTCCTCAATTTCTTTTTGTAGGGCTTCAGTGAATGCCTTGTAGGACTCGTTAGCTACTACGGTAAGGGTATTAATGGAGAAGTTGTTATCGGTAACACGGTTGCCGGTTTGGTCTACGGCTAAACGCAGTCCACGTCCAATTTCTTGCCGCTTTTTAATAACGGACTCTGTCTCATTGAGCGTGCAAATTTGAAATACATTTGGGTTGTCCCAGCCTTCACGTAAGGCTGAGTGGGAAAAGATAAAGCGTAACGGGGTCTCAAGTTTAAGTAGGCGTTCCTTATCTTTCATAATGAGATCGTAAATAGATTCATCAGCAGCTGTTTTACCGCTAGTATCTTTAAATCGACCTTTAAGTTTTCCTGTTTTATCAGCAGCAAAATAACCATCGTGAATTTGGCTAACATGTGTGCTTAAATCCATCTCATTAAACAGGGATTGGTATTTAGGATGTTTAGCGAGTTGTTGGTATTCTTCCTCAAAAATTTGGCCGTAAATACCGAGTTTGGGCTCGCCATCTTCATTATAGATACGGTAATTAGCTACCTTATCTATAAAGAAAAGCGAAAGCACCTTAATACCTTTAGGCTCCAGTAGCAGTTGCCTGTCTAAATGAGTTTCAATGGTTTTACGAATCTGTAAGCGCTTTAAGGCAAGCTCATCTACACCGCCAATGCTTTTACCAAGCTGTATTACATCGGACTTAGATGTGAAATCAATCCACTCGTTGCCTTCAACCGCGCTAATGTCTTTAACGATGTAGCCTTCGTATAAATCCCGTTTGGTTATTTCATATAAATCAGCACCTTGTTTTACCCACTTGCGTTCTCGTTTTATACCACCGCTACGTAGGAGTGAATCAATTTCAATACGGGCTTCAATACCATTTTGATTGCGCACTTCTAAGAGCTTAATATAGGGGTTATTGTGGTCGTCTTCTGGTAGCACGGGGAGTACAGCAATTTGTTTTACCAGTTTTTGATTGTAGGCGTCAACGGCATCAAGCTTATAAATAGGTTGATGCTTGTCTTTATGCGTAGCAGAAAATCGTAAGGTAACCAATGGGTTTAATGATGCAATAGCTTCTGCGGATTTTGCCGTGGTATCGACACTTTGTGGTTCATCAATAATCACCACGGGGTTGGTTTGAGCAATCAGCTCAATAGGACGCATACCCTCTAAGCGGTCGTTTATACGGTGAATAATGTTAGCTGCTGTTTCTTTATTTGGATCAGTAAAACTACGTCTAAATGAATCAATGTTAATAATCATAATTTGGATATGACTTGATTCAGCAAAGCTACGTACTTGTTCTAGGTTGGCGGAGTCATAAATAAAGGCATCTACACTGCTACCTTTATAGAGCTTGGCTAAGTGCTCTTTTGTCATTTCGATGGACTTTTTTACACCCTCACGAATGGCTACCGATGGCACCACGATAATAAATTTTGTCATGCCGTAAGCTTGGTTCAGTTCATAAATGCTGCGCAGGTAGACATACGTTTTACCCGTACCAGTTTCCATTTCCACGGTGTAGTTAAGACTATCTTTATCAAGCCTGGTAGCAGGCTTTAAGCCATGTTGTAACTGCACTTTTTTAAGGTTAGTTAGTAATTCATCAGTACTTAATACTAAACGATTTGCTGTACCCAGTTCGTTAGCACCTAATTCTAGGCTGCCTTGGCCAAAAGCTTGTACTTGAGGCATGGTGAAAGGCGTATAACAGCTTTCTTGGCCTTCAAATAAAGCGACGATGGCTTCCCATGCTGCTTTTTGATGAGGGAGGTCACTGTCAAATTTAAACTGCATGTTACCACCTAAATACTCAAAATATCTTCAATGTCCGCTTGCTTTAAGCGCTGTATGGCGTTTGTTTTTACGATGTCATCCTTAAAGCCATTGTCTCGAAACACAACGCGTAATATAGGGGCATCATCGGTTGCTAAATCGATAATAGCTTGCACAGTTTCAAGTGTGATGCTCTCGTCGAAACAAGCAACGAGTGAACCCATTGCTACATTAAACGCAGTGTGTTTACCAAGCTTGATTTCTTCTACAGGTAGAGTAAGGGACAAGCCATATTTAAGCAACACTTCGTAAAGTAAGTCGGCAGGTGTGCGCTCTTGAGCAATGTTTTCCACAGCTGCAAACAGGTCATCAGCTAAGGTTTCAACAGATGGTTGCCATTTTTTGATATTAGAGGTATCCAGTTTGAATACTTTGAAGCCCAAGTCGGCTTTAGTGTCTGGATGCTCTTCACGAATTTTCGCAGCAGCGCGACGAATGCGCTCTTTACCAATTTCTGCAATGGTGTTGTAACCGGCTTTGTGAGTTTCTGAATTTTCAGGGGTATGCTCAGGAATTTGGACCATAATGAATTTGCGCTTGCCATCATCCTCGGCATTGAGTTGCATGACTGCGTGTGCGGTGGTGGAGGAGCCTGAGAAAAAATCCATTACAATATCTTCTTTAGATAAGTTTGCGACTTGCATAATGCGATTTAGTAATCGCAAGGGTTTTGGTCCATCAAAATAACCTTTACCATCAAACATTTTTTTGAGTTCTTGTCGTCCTTCTTGATTATGTCCCACCTCATTGAATGTCCACAAGCTTATGGGTGTCATTCCATCTCGAACTTCATTTAAAAACCTTTTTAATCGAGGAACATTATTGCCATCCTCGCCGAACCAAATTCGATTGTCATCAACAAGCTCTTGAAACTTATCTTCGGATATTCCCCAACACCTACCATCTGTAGGGTATATCACTCTTCCGCTCGGAGTAGTAATATAGTAATCAAGCTTTGCAGAGTATGTTTTGACAGAAAGGTCTCCCGAGACCCAAGGACCTCTAGGATCATTATCAGGGTTAGTGTATCTTGCATTTGCTTCTTTAGTTCTAGGAAGCAAACCAACTTTATACTCATCTAACTTTTTTCCGTAAATTAAAATATGGTCATGACTATCAGATATAAACTTAGCATCATTTTTTGGAGAAAATGCGCGCTGCCAGACAACATTAGCTATAAAATTCCCTTCTCCAAAAATCTCATCACAAATCTTACGTAAGTTATGTACCTCATTGTCATCAATAGAGATAAAAATCACGCCATCATTGCGCAGCAGGTTGCGTGCCAGTTTCAAGCGCGGGTACATCATGTTGAGCCAGTTGGAGTGATAGCGACCGGAGGAATCGCTATTGGTAAATAACGGATTACCTTCCTCATCACGTTGACCTGTGAGTCGCTGATAGTTCGCTAAGTTGTCTTTAAAGTCATCCTTGTAGACAAAATCTTTACCCGTGTTGTAGGGAGGATCTATATAGATCATCTTTACTTGATTGAAGTAGCTTTTTTGCAATAGCTTCAACACTTCCAGGTTGTCACCTTCAATATAAAGGTTTTCAGTGCTATCCCAATCTACTGAGTCTTCAGGTGCTGGGCGCAACGTGCCTAGGGTAGGAGTGGCAGCGATGCGCTTAGCTTGCTCCTTACCCGCCCAAGTAAATTGATAGCGCTCGTCACTGGTCTCAATATACTCGCCCAGCTCACTTTTAAGTGCATCAAAATCAATTTTCTCTTCAGTAAATACGTTGGGGAAGAGTTGTTTAAGCTGTTGAATGTTCTGCTTAACGATATCGAGGCTCTCGCCTTTTAGCTCTGTAATGTCAGTGTTTTTAATATTCATAATGGTTGCTTCAAAATAACCGTTATTGCGCGTATTTAATAATGAGCTCTTCTTCAAGTTCGAATACTTCTAGTGCCTGTTTTAATCGGTTAAATTTGTCGTTACTGTTAAGGTTACCTTCAACAAAATAATCTGGACCGATAGCGTTGGCAGTACGAAGCTTGCTGGCAGCGTCTTCACCCTTCACAAGCCCTAGACGGTCGGCTAAGTTGCTAGAATAAAAGGTTTCAGGCTGTAGTTCAAACAAGGTGCTTAACACTGTCGTGTAGAGTTGGGAAACTTGTGTGATATTGAGCTTTTGATCCAAGAAAATTGCATACTCAAGGGTTTTGTATTTCGGCTCGTCTGCTTCAAAGATGTTTACTTCACCATTATCAGGGGTTTCCATATTTACTGTTAATGTTGGCAAAGACCATATTTCTAGGAAACGTGCTGCAATGCTGTCATACCGTTGCTTAAGAGCTGCCACATCCCATTTTTCGAGTTTGGCTAATTGTTTGTTAAGCCAAAAGCCACTGTCTTTGTAGCCTACATTTTGGATGTCGCGTTTTTCTGTGAAGCTTTTATTGCCAAGTTTTCCGTTGTTGCCTGAAAGCGTTAGATTGGCAGCGGTATGCAAATACGTGGCTAGCATGGCGTGGTAGTCTTCGTTAGAGAGCTCTTGCTTCCACTTTAAATCTGGGTTTTGAGGGAAAATATGCTCAGTAGTAATATCTGAATTACCACTCACTTGAATAATCTCAGTGTTGTTGTGGTGTTCTAAACGTTCTAAGAAATACAATCTGTTTTTATTTTTGATGTTATACATGTCTTTCGTACGTAGAGCATCGAGAACTTCTTGATCACGTGGCATGCGCCCAGTACCAGTACGTTGCATTAACGCAACTTGAACTGATTCCACATAGTTATCGAGGGATACTTTCTCGTAGAGACTCATGAAGATTTTGTTAAGTGCATTGGTGGGCAGCCCAACAATAAATCGTCGCCAAGTAAAGCACTGTACGAACTCTAAAATAGCAATAAATTCATTTTTATTGATATGTTGACACGCATAGTCATCGTAAACTTGTAGTAAAAATGGAAATGCAACGTTAATTTCTAGTTTGTCAATATATTCAAGTTGTTGGCGAATATCTGTATCGGGTTCGTTAATTGGGTTAACCAATTTGTTGTAGTGTATTACTAAGCGCTTAATATCTTTTAAGCTGTCCTCAAGTTCACTAATCTCTGTAAAGGGATAACGGTTTTTAAACTCTTGGTACACCTTGTTTTTATTAGGGATTTTTTTGTTCACCAAAGTGAGATAATCACGAATGAAATCAGATACGAGACTATTGTTATTGGTCTCATTCTTGGCATAGCGCTCAATAGTAGACCAATAATTTTTGTAAATACTGTTTTGTTCCTTTGAACTTAACCCCATCAGAATATAGTTGCGGATGAGATCTGCTTGAGAGAGTTCTAACCCTGTGGAGTTTAGACTTTCAAAAATACGCTGTGGATTATCGTTTTGCCTATCGAGGGATATTTCTACAAAAATAAGCTTTCTTAATCCTTGCTCTACTTGCTTATAGTTGTTTTCACCAATGCACTTTCTAAAAAAAGAGTAGTTTTCTATTAAGCGGGAAAATTCTGGGAATTGCTCACCCTCATGATCACTAAGCAGAAAAGAGAAAGCTTTATCGTTGTTTTCTGTGGGTTTCAGCTTTAGTTTTTCGTTCTCTGAGGTGAATTTGTTAATGAGGTAGGTCTCATAAATTTCCTCAGCCATTTTTCCGTCGTTTAGTTTTTGAGCTAATTTATAAAGAGCTAGATAAATAAGGGTAAGGGTGGTTAGGCGCTGCTGGCCATCAATAATGACTAACTCCTTTATGCCGGATGTGGTATATACGTCATCGTGCACATACACAATGGAACCAATAAAGTGAGCACTAATTTTGTCATCTTTGCCGGCGAATAGGATGTCGTTTAAAAGCTGTTTGCACTGTTCTTGTGTCCAGTCGTAATTTCGCTGATACACAGGGATAACAAAACGGGTTTTATTAGACGATAAGAAATCCTGCACTCGTGTTTCAGTGGCTTTCATTGAAAATCCTTATTTTAGGTTGCGTTAGTTCGTAAGGCCTTGGTGATTACGTTGAGGTGATTATAGCATTGCAGAAGCTAAACGTAACTTGATGTTACGCCGGTATCGTAGTATCTTCAGGTATGTTGCTTTATAATTGCTAGCTGCTTTTTTAGTTTTTGAACCTCTAGGTTGAGAGCTACTTTTTCATTAAATTGCGTGGTCTTGCCGCGTTTGTTTTCGAGTGCAGCAATGTTGTTCTTTAACTGCTTCACTTTTTTTAGAGTTTCATCCTGTTGAGGCTTGGTGCTGTAAGTAGCACTAGCTTCGGCAAGAGTGTTTTTGTTGAGGTTTACAGCTAATAAAAAGCCGATTAAATGCTGTACAAGGGAATCGTATAAAGCAAAAAAGTGGCTGTGGTTTTGTTGGTCTATCTTGAGCTTTCTCTTAAGCTCTTTGGTTAGAGCATCTGGTGTTGAGGTGCTTAGCCAATTACTGGTGTGAATGTCACTAAGCACCAAGAGTGCGCTTTCAGTATCGGCTTGGTTGATGCTTTTATGCGCTAGCGACCATTGCACTTGTTCTTGTTGTGGTGAGCTTATTTCAACTATAAGCGGGTAGGGAATGTGTTGGTGAAATAAGCGATGCAAAGCGTTGAGTTGACTACTACGGATGTCTGTTTCTTTCAACTCGCACTGTAACACCATGAGTTCAAGATACTCTTGATGTTGATTTTTATAGGCGGGGATGTTGCTGTTATCAGGCGTTAGGTGAGCAATAATTTGTATGTTTGCTACGTGCTCTTGTAGCAACCGTTGAGTGACGTTCTTTTGCTTTGTGTGTTCAATAAAGGCTTTTTTGCTGAGTTTAATGCAGCATTGCAAATGTTTTGGTAGTTTGAGCGCTTGCAAAATCATGATGCTATTCCATTAAGAACAGAGCGGCAACTAAGGCTAAATCGCCTTGGCTTTGAGTGACGCTAAGTTGAGTGCCGCCGCGTGAGAAAATACTATTAATACCTTGCTCCTTTTCAGCGCCTTGCAAGTGTTCAATGGCGGTATTTAAAAAGGACTTATAACGGCTCGCACTGCCGAGCTCTTTAAATAAGGCACTGTTGGGGTGGCTTTGCCCAAGGCTATGGCGTTTTAATATATCTAAAATCTTCTTCACTTGTGTGTGTTGCAGGCACACAGTGTTGTTATTGTTTACATGCACAAGGTAGTAAGGAAAGAGCGCGTAGGGTTCTTCTAAGCCTTCATCAGTTTTGGCTAGGCTTTTTAGACAAAAGATAATGCCGGGCTCAATACCACTTTCTTTAAGTTGCTCATTAAGGGTTGCTACAGAATAAAGTCCGTTAGGAGCATGCTCTAAAAGCTGTTCGTGCTTTTGCATATAGTGGGACAAATCCATCTTGAAGTCATTGAGGGTTAGGTCGGTAATAGAAAGCCCACCTGAAATATCTTCAAGATCTAATACGTTATCTTGCAGTTCTTTTAGTTGTTTTTTACGATAGTGAAGGTCGCGCATACGGCCTTCGTCATTAGAATCAATAAGGTTTTCTTCTCCAGTGGCAGATACATCTAGCAACACCATCCGTCCGCTTACCCGTGCTTCTAAATTAATGTATTCATCAAGCTCAATGTTTGGCCAAAAGTTAACCAGCTGTATTTTGGTGTTGGTGGATCCCAGTCTGTCTACACGCCCGAAGCGCTGGATAATGCGCACGGGATTCCAATGGATGTCATAGTTAATTAGATAATCACAATCCTGTAGATTTTGTCCTTCAGAAATACAGTCGGTGGCAAAGAGTAAATCGATGGTGGCATTTTCGTTTAAGTTCGTTTTGCTTAGCTCTTTTGATACGGGAGAAAAAGCAGTGAGTAAGCTGTTGAACTCAGAGCGCACCAATGGTTGGTTGGTTTTATTACCGCCAGTACCACCGACCACTAAACCACTGTAAATACCATGCTCTTTACGTGCCCAATTCGCAAGCTGTTGGTAAAGATATTGCGCCGTATCTGCAAAAGCGGTGAACACCACTACTTTTTTATTGTTAGGGTTAAGAGGGGAGTGGATTTTTTCGCTAATTTGTTGTTTTAAGCGTTCAAGTTTTTCGTCACGCTCCGCGGTGATGTTTTTTGCTGCATTAGTTAGTTGCAGCAGGTAGCGTCTATCTTCTTGTAAGTCATATAGCCAGCGGGCTTTATCCATATCTTGGATAAGTACTTTTACCTTGTTGCCGACTAATAAGTCTTCAAGTTCAGGTGAGTCGATATCTGTCTCTAAAATATTGAGACTATCAATTTCGTATTCGTCATGTTTTTCTAATTGCTCAATGCACTTTTCCACCGAAACCAGTAAGCGCTGTGTAGTGAGAAAAAAAGAATGGATAGAGCTTTCTAAGCGTTTGAGCAAATTGATTTTCATTAAGCCGATGAGACTCTTTTCTCTATCAAGTTGGCTGAAAACAGATTGCCCATCTTTTAACTGGGTATCGTATTTTTGTGTGTAAAGTTTGCGTTTATCATGAAGCACGTACTTTAGCGGTGCATAGGTGCTGAGATTCACGCGTTCGATAATGTTATTAATTTCTCTAAGGCTTGGAAATTCGCCTGCTAAATCAAAGTCAGCCTTTATGTTGATGGGAGTTAAGCGGGTAGGGAACTCGCCGATATCTTTGAGGCTATAGTACTTTTCGATGTGTTTACGTGAACGTGCTATGGTCAGCAAGTCTAAAATTTTGAAGTAATCAATGTTGAGCGAGCTAAGAAGTTGCTCTGTGGTGCGGGTATCTTCAGGGCGCTTCAGCCATTGGTTAAATCGGGTTTGTGCTTGTTTAAGCGTGTTCGAGATATTGGCAATGCCGTGTTCATCCAGAGCGTAATCATTGCCTTCTGTAACAAAAGCAATTTGATTTTTTAAATCGTTTAAGCGGTTATTAACGGGTGTGGCTGAAAGCATCAATACCTTAGTGCGTACACCTGATTTAATAATATCCTCCATGAGCTTGGAGTAGCGTGTATGCTTTTCACCCGCTACGCTAGCATTACGGAAGTTGTGGGACTCATCAATTACCACTAAATCGTAAGCGCCCCAATTTAAGGTTTCTAAGTTAATGTCACCAGACATACCAGATTCACGCGTTAGGTCAGTGTGGTTAAGCACAGTGTAGCCAAAACGGTCGTCCACTAAGATATTGCGTCTGTCGTTAAGTGTGTAGAGAGTCCAGTTTTCTCTCAGCTTTTTAGGCGCAAGCACGAGCACCCTGTCGTTACGTCGCTCGTAATAATGAATAACAGCCAAGGCTTCAAAAGTTTTTCCTAAACCTACGGAATCTGCTAGAATGCAGCCGTTATAACGCTCTAGTTTATCGATAACACCGAGCACTCCATCTCTTTGGAATGGATAAAGCTTTTGCCAAACTTGGCTGTCTTTAAAGCCGATGCCTTGTTTGATGATTTTGTCTTCATCAAGTTCGTTCAGTAAATCATGAAAAATGCGCTGAAGAATTACGAAATAAATAAGCTCAGCAGGTTGGTCTTGTGCTAAAAAAGCAGCCCCTTTGCAAAGCTCAGTATGCAAATCAGGTAGGGTGTTGGCTTGTTGCCAATTTTGCTCGAACATCATTTTTAACTGTGCCCGAAGCGACTCTTCTTGCATGGCGGAGTTGAGGTGAATGACATCACTATAAATTGTGCCAAGTCCGGCAGCAGTTAAGTCAGAAGAGCCTTGGATGGCAATAGGTTCTTCGCCTTCGATGTTTAAAATGTTTTGTACCACGCGCGCTTGTGGAATGCCTTTTGCTGTCACAGATTGCTGGAGCCAATTGAAGAAGCTTTTAGCGTGTTCTTTTAGCTGCATTTGATTGGCAAGAACCTCTTCTCCTACAGAGTTAGCTAAACGCTTAGTTAGGGGCTCTTGGTTGGTGGCTAATAGGAGGTGTGTTTCAACGTTAGCTACTAGGTCTTCTATTTCTGCGAAGCCATGTAAAGACAGCTCTTTAAGCAGCAGCGAAAATTGAGTGCTATTTTTTAGGTGTTTTTTTAAAACGTCGCCAAGTTTTGTGTCTTTGTTATTAATGAAAAACGTCATTTTCCTTTCCACCCCCCTCAATTGAACAGAGTTTATATTAAAACTTATACTTTTAAACTTCGGTAATCACCCCATTTTTAACAGCAGTTGGCAGTAGAATTATTTAATTTATGTTGATGTAATTTTTGCCTC
>LSQX01007167.1_pt5 | contig 13136 bp, 9 predicted proteins | sample 654561 | NCBI WGS metagenome assembly LSQX01 (sample SAMN04489861, study PRJNA283612) | anaerobic digester metagenome | isolation source: 4 biogas reactors fed with cattle manure at either 37C or 55C with and... | place: Denmark: Kongens Lyngby | collected 2014 | reverse complement strand
TCATGGCTCAAACCCCGGGTCGCCCAATTAAGGCTGAAGTGATCCGGGAAATGCTGGTTGATCCAGCATGCCAGACGGTAACGATCGAGTTCCGTCAGGAGTATGTTGCGGCGATCCGCCTGTTTTCTGACAGGCTGACTTAAAAAGTCATCCATGGTCAACACCAGACAAAAGAACGCCGGCGTATCATGGTCCGGTTTGAATCCGGCTCGTACAAAAGCACGTAAGGAGCGTATGTTGCTGCGCTTGATCCTAGCTATGACCCGTGGCGTGCGCAACTCATAAAAGGCAATTTGCAGGGCTTCGTTCAGGGCGCTTGAACCAAGGGAACAGCCCCATTGTTGTTTTTCGCCGATAACCAGCACAATTTCTGTTTCCAATTCGCCGATAAGCAGGCGAATAAAACCAACAGCTTGGGCACTGTTGGTGTAAATCATGAAAAAACGGCCATTCTGATTGAAAAGATGGGTGAGAACTGGCAGATTGACTCTTTCCAGCACACGCATGAGGCTGAAAGATACATCCTGCGTGTCGCTCAGATACTGACGGACCTCATTGTCCTGTAACCAGTAAACCAGTTTCCAGGCTTCCTCCCGGGTGATTTCCGGTTGCAGGCTGACTCGTGACGACAACATGCTCGATACCTTCCTGATTTGCTGGCTTTATTATAGATGACCCAGGAAGAAGTGGCAAATCCGCCTGTCACGATACGGGGCTTGCCGGGCAGTCAGCTACGGGTGATCAGCTCCAGATAGAACGCGACTGCCTGGTTGATGACGGGTAGCGGAACCCGTTCATCGTTGCCATGGATGGTCTGACGCAGCTCGTTGCTGATGGCCATGGCTGAAAAGCGATAGACATGGTCGCAGATGCGGCAATAATGGCGTGCGTCTGAACAGGCAATCATCAGGTAGGGGCTGACAATGGCCTCAGGCCAGACAGCCTTAACCGATTGGGTGATTTTCTGCCAGCCGGCGCCTTCTGCCGGTGATACCGGTGAAGGCTCATGGCAGGAAACGCTGCGGAGCTGCAAAAGAGGATCATGAACGATTTTTTTCAATTCAGCCAGAACACCTGTGCAGGTGTCTTTGCTGTTGAGGCGCAGGTTGGCGCTCATGCTCGCTCTCGGCGGCATCACATTGGTTTGCGATGACCCTTCAGCTTGCGTCCAGGCTACGGTGGTGCGCAACAGTGCGTTCAGTTCTCCACCCCGTTTTTTACAGATCAGGTCCAGCAGGCCGGCAAACAGCCATAGATTGGCAAAAATCATACGGTAAACCAAGGAGGAATGCCGGCCAAGCGTACGGAACATGCCGGCGACTGGTGGTGTCAGATGACGCTTGAATGGTGTATTTTCCACCCGCAGACAAGCTTGTGACAAGCGGCCCAGACTGGAACGTGGTGGTGGGGCAGATGCATGCCCCCCCAGGGAAAGGGCGGTCATCTCAAAATGCATCATGCCTTTTTCTGCAGTTCCGATGACAGCGCATGGTTGTCGAACGCCCGGAAAAATCCCCTCAACGACAGCGCCCCCTTCATCGAGAACGAGCACCGGTCGAATACCCTGGTCCTTGAACCACGCGACTGCTGACGGAGCGTCTTCACCAGAGACTTCTTCATTGCCGGCCAGGGCCAGCCAGATGTCCTGCTGCGGCTGAAAGCCCCGGGCAATCATGGTTTCTGCTGCCTGAAATAAAGCGTTAACAGTCAATTTCGTGTCCAGAGCGCCCCTGCCCCAGAGTTCTTCGTTAACAATCTCCCCGGAAAAAGGTGGATGTTCCCACTGTTCAGCATCAGCTGGCACCACATCATAATGTGCCATGAGCACAGTCGGCTGATCGGATCGTATGCCTGGCCAATGGTATAGAAAACCATGATATCCTGTGTGCACACAAGGGCAGGTTTTGTGCACCAAAGGGAACAGCTCCTGCAGCAAACAGGAAAACCGCTCAAACTCAGCTTTATCTTCGCGGTGGGGATCATCACTGGATACCGTCGCGCAGCGCAACATCTGCTGCAGATCATGAGCAGCTTTGCTTTGATCGAAGGCCGGCGCAGCCGGGGCTATGGGCTGTCTCCTGACCGGGTGAAACGCCAGTGTGCGGATGATCACGATGATCGCCGGCACACTTATGGCTACCACAGGGATGATCCAGAACAAATCGGTCATGGGATAACCTCCTGTTGACGGAAAGCTTTTAGGCTGCTTTGTTGACAGGCGACAACGGGTCAGTTTGTTTTATATGCACCTTTTTTATAGAGGATGCGGGCAACAGCGATGGCGATCACAACAGATATCGTTACAAACAATGACCCTACCGTCCTGGCAGCGGCGCCGCCGAAGATGAAGAAGAGGAGTGAGACAACCGCCGGCGCAACAGCGGTCTTCCAGTCTTTAGCGATAAAAACGACACCTAAGGCCCCAAACAAGGCCGGCATGATGTTGTTGAATGCCGGAGCCAGGGCATGGCTGGCCAGCAGGTTGCCAAATCCAGATACAGCGATCAGGAACACACCAACCGCTATGATGATAACCGTTACAATAGAGCTGGTGGCAATCGCGATTGTGGAGATCAGCTCGCCTTCTTCGCTGTCCGCAGATACACCCGCTTTATCCATGGCATTCAACGCGCAGGGGATTTTTAGATTGGTCAGGTTACCGGTTACAAAAGCCAGATAACTGCCCGCGGAACCCAACATAGGTACAAAAGTAAAAAACTCAATAAACGTTACAGGAAAGAATATAACCGCTGTTGCGATAAATCCTGAGACAAAAGCCGGCCATACGATGCCGGTTCGGAAAAGAAGGCCGCAGGCAAAAGGGAAGGCGAGAAACAAGGCCAGCGCGGTGATATTCCAGATTCGTCCGTAAAGGTGTGTTCGTTGTTCATAGGATTTTACTTTGTTCTGACTCATAACACACTCCTCAGCTTATCCAGCCAGTCAGCGGGATGGCCATAAGCATGCCGGTCAGCATCGAAAGGGGCAAGGCATATTCGTTAAGCCAGCTCCATTTCAGCTTCTTAATCAGCAGTGCGCACAGAGCCATGCAGCTTGCGGAAATCAACATGACGAAAACAGGTATCCAGCCGGTCAGTCCGGCAGCAATATCCTGAAAAACCATACCCAGAAACGTGGCGATCATGCCGAGAAACAGGGCGGACATCAGGATTTTGCTCCATTGCGGGTCTTTGGCGCCGATTTGCGCCATGCCTTTTTTATATTTTTCGACGAGAAAGGTACTGAGAGCCAGACCGCCGACCACACAGAAAGACATGACAGCGGAGATCGTGACAAACTGGCCGGCCGTCAGGCTTGCTGCCGTCAGGGATGCCGCTTCGGCAAGTTCTCCTGTTTTAACAAAACCCTCTATGGCATTAGCCGCCGCAGCGGTTTCATACGTCAGGGCACCAATGATGGACAACCGCAGCCAGGGTAGCGGGGCACCCAGTTTCCCGGCCAGGGCGACCACACCGATCAATATGGCCAGGGCAGGGGCGATGGTGAATACGGCTGCGTTTATGATGGCCTTTGTCACTTTGCTTCCCGGGAGGTCAAGTGCCCTGGCCCGGCGGATGGAGCGGACCAGAAAAAAAACAGATTGGGCCAGTACAAATAAAATCAGGATACCGGCAAGCAAGTACAAAGCGGGACTGTTTGCAGAAAAAGGCATGTGCTTCCTCCCGTTTATGGATGCCGTTTAGGCATGAATGCTGCATCCCGATCTGTAAAAAGTCCGGCTCGGCCCAGCTGGCCCAGCCCGGTGACCCCTTCTTTGCTTCCGTCAAGATCCGGATTAACGTAGCGGCGGTACCACTGTTCGAGCTGGCAGCGTAGCGCAATAGCCGTTTCTCTCCAGTCCGGATGATCAATCAGGTTATGGGTTTCGCCTGGATCGCTGCGCAGATCATACAGTTCATGCGGCCCATAGGGGTAGCGATGCACATATTTGCATGTTTCAGTCCGAACCATACGGACTGGGCCATATTCCTCGCAAATGACAACAGCCCGGTCACAAGGCGTAACCGGTTCGCCGCGCAGTTCGGGAAGCAAGCTGCGTCCTGGCAGAACACGTGTCTGGGGATCGGATATGCCAGCCAGATCCAGCAGGGTTGGGTAAAGGTCAAGGGCGCTGGCCAGGCTGCTGACAACACGGTCGCTGCTTCCGGTCACAGGTGGATAAGATAAGATAAAAGGCACTTTTACGGATTCTTCATACATGTTCTGGGGAAAAGTTCCGTTGCCTTTTCCCCAGATACCGTGATGACCCATGCACATGCCGTTGTCAGAGAGAAAAACAATGACGGTATTGTCCCAAAGACCAAGGGCTTCCAGTCTATCTAGAAGGCGGCCGACCTGGGCATCCATTGCCGTGATGGCCGCAAAATAACCGCGCAGATTGATGTGACGCTGTTCGGTGCCGTAAACCGGACCTGTGGTGCAGTCCGGGTGATCCGGCTGATCGGGCATGTTTGGGAAAGCGCATGCTTCATACCGGTTGATGTATTCCGCGGGATGGTGTTCAGCCGACCAGGGAGAATGGGGTGCTGTGTAATGGACCGCAAGATAGAAGGGCTGTTCGCCTTCAGACAGGTCATCCAGCCACTCAAGTGCACGGTCTGTGAAAAGATTGGTGATGTAGCTGTTTTCTATGTGGATGGATCCGTTGTCAATGATGTCTGGATAATTGTAGTAGGCACCGCCTTTGCCGATCGTGTACCAGCGGCTGAATCCATGTTGTGGCGTGAAGCTGTCACCCAGATGCCACTTGCCGCTTAAAGCGCAGGTGTATCCGGCTTCAGTGAGGGCATCGGTATAGGTGCGCATGCCGGCAAGATACTGGATGGGTCGTGTTTCATCAGCATATCCGCCGTAAGGATTCTGGATGCCGAGCTGCGCCATTTTTTCCTTGTCGACATTGCCGCTGCGCAGCCAGTCATGCACACCATGTGCCGAAGGAATGGTGCCGGTCAGGATTGAGGCTCTGGCCGGAGAGCAGACTGGTGACGCGCAGAAAAAGTTGTTGAAACGTACACCCCGCGCGGCCAGCCGGTCCAGGTTAGGCGTGTCCAGTTCTTCCGTGCCGGCGCAGTGCAGGGCCCAGGGCCCCTGGTCATCCGTCAGTATAAAGAGGAAATTGGGTCTTTCAGCCATCTTTGCCTCCTTCATCTGTGTTTTTCAACAGGATAAGCGTTGACCATTGAATGATCTGATCTGCCATTCATTTTAACAGATAACAGAAAGAGCGCCTAGCAAAAGGACAGATTGCCACGAATTTCATATTGGCCCGGACGATCTGCGTGATATAATGTTGGCGATACAGCAGCTTGCTGTTGAAGAGGAGGCGTATTTATGGAAAAGGCTTTTGATTTCAGGACGCGTCTGCAGATCGTTCATAAACCTCATCGTTACAACCCTGCAATCGCTCAAAGCAAAAAAGGTGTCTGGATCGACCGTACCTGGCAGATTATCTTGCCGGCCGACGCCGGTATCGTTCTGACCAATGCGGCGAAAGACCTGGCGGATTATTTTCTGGTTTCCATGGGCCTGGATGTAGCGCAGCCTCGCCAGATCACAGTTCAGGAACAGGACAAGCTTGTGGCTGGTGATCCCTTGCCCAAACGGATCTATCTGACTTCTGCAGGTGAAACCTGCCGGGAAGGTGAATTTTATGTCTATCGTCTGAACATTGCATCGGCTATCATTGTTACGGCGACAAATGAGCGGGCAGCAGCCAAAGCCTGTTTTCGCCTGGAAGAAAAGATGAATTTAAATGAAGGGCCAGTCCTGGACCAAGGTGACTTTCGCGAGAGTATCCTGTTTTCACCGCGGAGTGTGTCAACGACTCTTGGTGACGGTTTCTATCCGGATCAATACCTGGCTTTGATCGCGCACTACGGTTTCGATGCAATAGGTATTGGCACAGGTGGTGTACTTGAAGACCCGGAACGCCGGAAAAGTGTCAATGACCTGATTACACGGGCTGCTGCCTGGGGGCTTGATGCCTATACGGTCAATCCATTCAAGAACAACAAGCATCCGGACGATGATGGGGCGCTTGCCTATTACCGTTCCCGTCAGGGCGAGCTCTTCCGGGCCTGCCCGGGGCTGAAAGGCATCAAGTTTATAGGAGAGTCGTGCGAATTCCCTTCAAAGGACCCGCGCACCACAGGCAAACCATGGCGTGAATCACTGCAGGACAGCAAACCGTCACCAGGCTGGTTTCCCTGCTCGGATTTCCCCGATTTTATGAAAATGATGTGCACGGTTATCCACGAAGTCAATCCGGACGCCGATGTCATCCTGTGGACCTACAACTGGGGCTTTGAAAATGAAGATCTGCGTATCAGCATGATTGAAAACCTGCCACCTGAGTGTGTCCTGATGGCAACTTTTGAGATGTTCGAGCAATTTCATATCAAGGAAAACGTCACAGAAGTCTGCACAGACTACACCCTTTATTTCCCCGGTCCCGGTACGTATTTCAGCAGTGAAGGCGCTGCAGCGAAAAGGCTGGGCCTCAAATTTCACTCAATGACCAATACAGCCGGGAATACCTGGGATATTGGCGGCGCGCCGGCTTTGCCCGCCCCGCAACAATGGCTCAAACGCTGGCAGGCCGTGAAAGATGCCCACGACCGATATGGCCTTTCCGGCTTACGGGAAACGCTGTCGTATGGTTTTTATCCGGGCTTTTTGCCGGAATTGGCCCTTTCTGTTTTCCGGGGTCCCGGTGAAAATTTCGACAAACTGATGCGGGCGATCGCCGTAAGAGACTACAGTGAGCAAACAGCCGATCTGGTGCTGGAGGCCTGGCGTCTTTACAGTGAGGGCATGACGCATTGCATCCCGACCAATGAAGATCAATACGGTCCTTGTCGCATCGGACCGTCCTATCCGCTGTTCTTTGAGCGCCATGAAGCGATTCCCAAACACAGTGGCAGCAAGAAACATCCAAACAGGATCTGCAATCCGGTTTATCGCTACAATCTGGATCTGCAGGATAAACTGGTTTTTGAAACGGAAGAGTACGCGAAGATGGCTCAACGCTTTGCCGCCGGCAGCGCCTTGCTGCAGCAGGCAATCGATCAGATCGAGGATCATAAAAAAGAAGAAGCCAAACGTATGCTGGGCATAGCCCGTTTTATTGAACGGACCGCCAGGACAACCGTTCATGTGAAACGCTGGCATCTGCTCAAAGGCCGACTTGGTATTTATGTGGATACTGAAGCGATCTGGGTTGGCGGCCGCAAAAACATGCCGGATGCCGCTAAAGCTGTCAAGCCACTGGTGAAAGATCCTGATCCGGAAAAGATTCTGCTTGAACTGGTTGACATCGCTGAAGCAGAAATTGCCAACGCAGAAGCGACCTTCCCGCTGGTGATGGAAGACTCAAGGCTGGGCTTTGAAGCTGAGTTTGACTATGGCTGCTCTGTTGAACAGCTGCAATGGAAAATTGACGTCACCCGCAGGGCTCTTCTGGAAGAAGTTTTGCCCCGGCTGAAGGCTGTTCAGACGACTAATGCAACAAAACAGTCATAGCACGGCACAGACGCGCTGCTGGAAAATTATTTTTGCCAGCAGCGCGAAAGGGTTATGTGCATGTTGACGACATACTTGATGACAGCGCTGATCAATATGACGGCGCTGGGGTTATTGGCCGGGCTGCTGCGCAACAACACCAGTCTGGTTCAAGTACGCAGAAAACCCTTCACGTGGGGGATTGTCCTGACTATTGGGGTTATTCTGGCAGAAGCGGGAACATTGGTCGCCCAGGCGTACGGACCTTCCTGGCGCAGCCTTAATCTTGTCTGCAACGTGCTGGGATTCATGCTCAGTCCTTTGATTCCACTTATCTTGATCGCGATTTTTGACCGACGCTTCTTACGACAGCATATCTTTCTGCTGTTCATTGCCGGGCTTAACGCGGCCGCTGCCCTTCTTTCACCATGGCTTGGTCTGATTTTTACTGTAGATTCCACGAATCGCTACCAGCGTGGTCGTTTTTTCATTATCTTTGTGGCCGCCTACAGCATTCTTCTTGTCTTTCTGGTGATTGTCACACTGCGGGCGGCCCGCAAATTCCTTTATCCGATGCAGAGCCGCTTGATCGGCCTTTTGCTGTTCACACTGGGGGGCACCTGTGTGCAGATTGTTTTTCCGACTGTCTATGTGACCTGGCACTGCGTCACGCTGGCTTTGTTTTTGTATTTCCTGTTGTTGTCTGAGTTTGACGGTAGCCTGGATGTCCTGACAGGCCTGTTCAACAGGGCTGCTTTTGAAAAAGCGGTCAGTCGGTTATCCGGCCATAAAAAACTATCAGTGATGCTGATCGATATCAATGATTTCAAAAGGATCAACGACACCTATGGACATGATTATGGTGATGCGGCTCTGCGTAAAATTGCGTTGGTCATAAGGAATTCTTTTGATGGCTCCTGTTGTTGCTACAGGATTGGCGGTGATGAGTTTTGCATTCTTTGCCGACATGCAGATCCGGTAAGGCTTGAACGGCAAATCAGTCATATTACCGGCAAGCTGGCCCATGAACGGCTAGGCGACATGCATCTGCCAACCCTTGCCTGTGGGTACAGCCTGTTTCGGGGCGAAAAATTGCTGGACTTTCAAAGTCTGCTCAAAGAAGCGGATGCGCAAATGTACCGCTCAAAACAGCAGAGAGAACAGGCACTGGCAGCAGAGAAGTGGGCATGACCATAAAATGCATGAGCCTGGGGCATAGGGCGTCTTCATGTCAGCCGGGCTGTTCCCGACGTCTGATTTGTGTTAGAATGTTGTCTTGTGTTGCACACATCAGAAGGAGACCACATGACTTTTCAAGCACTTGAACTATCACCCGCTTTATTGAAAGCGTTGGAAAAAGAACAATACACAACCCCAACACCGATACAGGCACAAGCGATCCCGCCCGCGCTGGCAGGAAGGGATCTTTTAGGCATTGCCCAGACAGGTACCGGCAAGACTGCAGCTTTTGCCCTGCCTGTTTTACAGAATCTGGCTCAGCGCAGCCAGCCGGTATCACGCCGGTCACGCCGGGTGATTCGCGCCCTGATTTTGACACCGACCCGCGAACTGGCTTTACAGATCCATACCAGTTTTCAGTCTTATGGGCTGTTTACACCGTTGCGTGCCCATGTCATTTACGGAGGTGTTTCACAAAAACCTCAGGAAATGGCGTTGCGCAACGGGGTTGATATCCTGGTGGCGACTCCGGGCCGTTTAAAGGATTTGATGAATCAGGGCCTGGTGGATTTATCCCATATCGAGATCCTGACGCTGGATGAGGCTGACCGTATGCTCGACATGGGCTTTATTCACGATGTCCGCCACATCATCGGCTGCACCCCCCGAAAACGGCAGACCCTGTTTTTTTCGGCCACGATGCCACCGGATATTGTCACCTTGTCACGCGATCTGCTGCAGGACCCTGTGCGGATAGCCATTACGCCTGATAAGCCAACTGTTGAGAAAATTGTACAATCGCTTTATCACGTTGATAAAGCCAGTAAACGGGATCTGCTGCGTTATCTGCTGCAAGACCCGCATATTGATTCAGCGCTTGTTTTCACCAGGACCAAGCATGGCGCTGACCGGGTCGCCCGTGAACTGAACCGGCATAACATCCAGGCCCTGGCGATTCATGGAAACAAATCACAACAGGCCCGGCAAAAGGCTTTGCAGCAGTTTAAAGACCGTACCGTGCGGGTACTTGTTGCAACAGATATCGCGGCACGTGGCCTGGATATCGAAGAACTATCACATGTTGTCAATTTTGACCTGCCGGAGGTCCCGGAAACTTATATTCACAGAATCGGCCGCACCGGTCGGGCAGGACTGGCAGGAGAAGCTTTCTCTTTTTGTGATGCGGATGAGCTGAAACTGCTGAAAGATATCGAACGGCTTTGTGGGCGGTCAATAAAAAAAATCGATCATCCCTACCCGTTTACCCCGCATGTTTATGAAAACAAGGAGAACAAAGAACTCCTGCCGCGGCGTTCAGGTTCCCGGCCTGTGCAGCGTAATCGGACGAAGCGCAGTGATCATCCTGCGCACCGGGATAGAAACAGAATCCAGCCATTGGCGTAAAGGAGATGGAAAAGATGTTACAGAAGGATGTTGATTTTGCTGTTTACAGAAAACAGAACCCGACAAAAGACGGTTATTTCGGCACTTATGGCGGGGCTTTTGTCCCTCCTCAGCTTGCGGCGGAATTTGACAAGATCAGCCAGGCTTACCAGACCATCTGCCAAAGCTCGAAATTTATCAGTGAGCTGCGCCGGATCCGCAAGGAGTTTCAAGGCCGGCCGACCCCAACCTACCATTGCGAACGATTGTCCAATGCGCTGGGCAACGTGCAGATCTACCTGAAAAGGGAAGATCTCAACCATACCGGTGCGCATAAGCTGAACCACTGTATGGGAGAAGGCCTGCTGGCCAAATATCTGGGGAAAAAGAAGCTCATCGCAGAAACCGGAGCCGGCCAGCATGGCGTTGCCCTGGCAACAGCGGCTGCTTTTTTCGGGCTGGGGTGCGACATCTACATGGGCGAGGTGGATATTGCCAAACAGGCACCTAATGTAGCCCGTATGAGGCTGCTGGGTGCCCGAGTCGTACCGGTCTCACATGGCTTGAAAACACTTAAAGAAGCTGTTGACGCAGCTTTTGAAGCCTATCTGCAAGAATATGATGACGCGATCTACTGTATCGGGTCTGTGCTGGGACCACATCCGTTCCCCCTCATGGTTCGTGACTTTCAAATGGTTGTCGGTATCGAAGCCAGGGCACAGTTTTTAGAAATGACAGGCAATTTGCCGGATGCTGTTGTGGCTTGTGTCGGCGGTGGATCCAATGCTGCCGGTATTCTGACACCTTTTCTGGATGATCCGGTCGCGCTTTACGGTGTTGAACCTCTCGGCAGAGGCCCTGAAAAGGGAGATCACGCGGCCAGTCTCACATACGGTACAGAGGGTGTGATGCATGGTTTCCGCTCGATCATGCTGCAAGATGAAAACGGCGAACCTGATCCGGTTTATTCGATTGCCAGTGGACTCGATTATCCATCAGTCGGTCCTGAGCATGCCTACCTTCGTGATCTTGGGCGAGTCGCCTATCATACAATATCCGACAGCGAGGCGGTAGACGCCTTCTTCCGCCTGTCAAGGCTTGAAGGGATCATACCAGCTTTGGAAAGTGCGCATGCAGTGGCCTATGCGATGAAACTGGCCGGCGAGATGGGATCAGGATCCATCTTGGTCAATTGTTCTGGACGTGGCGATAAAGATATTGATTTTGTGCTTGAGCACTATGGCGATCGCTTGGGTGAGAAATGAGCAACTGAAAAAACAGCGTCTTTCAAGCCATGGTTTCCAGCATTTTCAACGTTACAGCAAGCTGCATCGGCTCATGACGCAAATAACGATCAAAGTCAGCGATGACATACTCCGCCATACGCCAGACTTCCCGGCCACTGCTTCCGGCAATGTGCGTTGTCAGAAAGACATTATCCAGCGACAGCAGGGGGCTATCAGGCAGAGGCGGTTCAGGATCTGTGACGTCAAGGACAGCTGTCCTTCCCGGCTCCTGCCGAAGTGCTTCAACGAGGTCACTTTCAATGACCTGTGCGCCACGGCCTGTATTGATGAACGTCGCATTAGGAAGCATCCGGGAAAAGTGGTCTTTATTGATCATGCCACGTGTGGCTGGCAGATTCGCCAGGTGGTTGGATATGGTCTGACAATGGGTAAAGATGTCGTCCAGGCTTGTTTTTTTGACGCCCCAGGCCTGCGCTTGCCCATCCGGCAGAAACGGGTCAAAAACAAGAACCTCCAAATCAAATGGCTTAAGCAGCGTGATGACACGACTGCCGATGGCTCCAGCTCCCAGCAAGCCGACCTTGACACGATGGTTACCGGGGAAAACTGCTGAATAGACCCGGGCTGTTTCCCTGTCAGTGCGAATCAGGCGTGTGTTCTGGTAAAAACCTTTATTGGCCAATAGGATCTGGGCTGTTGTATATTCGGCAACCGGAACAGCATTGGCCGCAGCGGCGCTGATGACCTGAATGCCGCGGTTGAGAAAAGGCCTGGCAAAATTTTGCACAGAACCGGCGGCATAGAAAAGCACTTTCATTTGTGGAAAGTATTGCCGGATTTCCTCTTCGCTGAAGGCGGGCATGCCCCACGTGGAAAAAGCGAAAATGGCATCATGGGCGGCTGCTTCATGCACTGCGACATTATCTTTATCGAGGAATGTCGGATAAAGGTCAACACGTTGCGCTAAGCCCGCGCGCAAGTCTTCGCTGAACACGCGAAAGACAGATGGGTTGGCAGGTGAACTGAGATAGACTGCTTTTGGTTTCATGTAAAGCGGGCCCTCCTGTTATTCAAATGAGCTTTCATTCACACAGCTTTCCCACAGACTTATCGGCGCTTTCTCCTGCTGCGCAGGCTGTNNGTCAAACAGCAGCGCCTGAAAAGTCTACCCGCTGCGCGGGGTGGTAAAGTTGTATGATTCATTGTACCAGATTACAGCTGCCCTGGTATTGTCATGATATAATATGACTTGCCTTCCAGCCGCAATGACAGGGCCGGGCAGGGTGAAGGCCAGGAGGATCCATTCATGAGACTATCGACACACACCTCTTATCTATCTGACCGGTTCGGTGAGCTGACAGCCATCAAGATCATCAAACATGCGGGTTTTGACGCTCTTGATTTTTCCATGTACACCAACCTCAGCCAGCAAGGCCACCCGCTTAATCGCGAGGACTATAAGGATTACGCCAGGCAGATGCGAGCGGTCGCAGACGAAAACGAGATTGTTTTCAATCAGACTCATGCGCCGTTCCCCACCTATATCGCAGGCGACGCCGCCTATAACAAGAAGGCTTTCTCCGACATTGTTCGTTCTCTTGAGATATCGGCTATCCTGGGCGCTTCGATCGTTATTGTTCACCCTGTTTACCTACCGGACGATGCAGAGAAAAAAACCCTGAACCTTGACATATATCGTCGTTTGCAGCCTTATTGTGAAGACCTTGGACTCAAGGTGGCGCTGGAGAACATGTGGGGGATGGATGAAAGCCGCGCGCGTATGGTGCCCAATGTCTGCAGCACTGG
>LSQX01245249.1_pt2 | contig 13139 bp, 8 predicted proteins | sample 654561 | NCBI WGS metagenome assembly LSQX01 (sample SAMN04489861, study PRJNA283612) | anaerobic digester metagenome | isolation source: 4 biogas reactors fed with cattle manure at either 37C or 55C with and... | place: Denmark: Kongens Lyngby | collected 2014 | reverse complement strand
ACCACATCAAACTGCAGTTTTAGTTCGGAAAGCATCCTGACTGCACTGCGAAGTTTGCTGTCTTCCCTGATCTCTGTTGTTTTAGCAGGAAATACAACAGCTATCTCTGTTATATTTTTTGCATTACCGAACCAGGGCTCCATAGCCTGCAGCTCTTTATAAATATTTTCAATCCTGTCGAAGACAGCATTATTAAGGTCGCCACGGGGATGAAAATGGCCGCCCACACTCGGGCGCATTCCGTTTGCAAGTCCGTAGAGCAATTCCGACTTAATGGCAGCTTCGGGCCGGAGTCCCCCAAAATCGCCCCAGTCATAAAACCTCCCTGTCATATTTATTACAGGTTTATCCCCCAGCGTTCGCAGGTAATGAGCCATGACAGGTAAAAATTCATATCCATATCCCCCGGTAGGCAATCCGATACATTCAATATAGGAACCAATTTCTGCCTGTTCTTCATACCCGGTTTCACTAAAATAGAGCAGATAGTCAGGATTAACTTCCCTGGCGGCAACACTGATATCTTCAGACAAGCGGTATGCCGAATATTCAGAAAATTTAATTACCTCCTGCTCATTGCTGTAGTCGATCCCCTTTTCTTTCATCTCCCTTACACAAACAGGACAAACGCATGGATAACTACCCAGGCAGTCGATAAAAAACCCGGTAACCGGATAATTATTTGCCACCTCCCTCACCATTGAGATCAGATGGTCGCGATATCCTGTATTATAGCACATCGTCCTTACATAAGGCGTAAATGGGGGATCACGGTATTCCCTTCCGTCGAAATACAGGGTTGTCCAGTCACGGTGAGCAACTCCTTCGGCACTGCTTATACCCCCGTTAAAATATGCAGTCAGGGCGATACCCTTTCGCTGGCATGCATCTGCAATTTCTCCAAAAAGGTCAAATTTCAATGACGGATGTCTGATCCCGATCTCTGTGTTATAATAAGCCATACCCTGGTCACAACGGACATGAAAAACCAGATGGTCTGCACCGCAACGCTTAATACGGTCGGTAAATGCCTCAACATCAAAATTTTCGCCCATATCCGGAAATGCAGCCATCGTATTATTGTCGTAGAAAAGACAATACCGGGGCTGATAAATACCATTATCTTGTTCTCTCTCTTTGACGGACTGTTCCTGTGAGTATAAGAGCAGCCCTGAAGCTAAAAAGATCAAAAAGATGAGTAATCTCATGTGAATATAACTTAATTTACAAATTTAATTAAAGCGGATTTCCTTCTCCGATAACGGTTACCTGAACACGCGGATTGATTCCTTCAGGCCCTTCGCATGTGAATGAAACTTCATTATTGCCTGGCTTCAGGACTGGCACATTGCCCTTAATGGCAACTTTTTGTATAAACTCGCCTTTTGATCCGTAAAGTACACAATCATCGGGTGAATAAAATTCGAGAAACATGCCTGATTCCATCTTCACGGGGAAAATAACAGTTTCACCCCCAATACTGAACGCCGGATTACTGATTGTTGCCGGGACCATTGGCAATGCTTTTACAGGCCCGATAACGCAGTTCACCTCCTTATCTGCAGGAAGGTTATTATACCACAACTGCAGTTTGTCAACATTATCAAATTTCACTGTATAAAAATATGAGTTGTATACATTAAAGTACTCGTCAGGCCATATATAATCATTAAACCGTGATGACTCTATCTCAACCAGTTCAAAATATTTCCAGCCCGTAAAATCGATATTGATAAAATGGTCTCCCCGGGCGCCCATAGATATATGTTCAGGACTTTCAATCCTTAAATTCAGCAGCTCCCCGTTGCCGTCACCTTTAACCCAGACTCCGAGCGCCTGATTTTTTTCAAGATTAAGCCAGGGGTCAAATTTCTTCTCCATTTTAATCCATGAACCATCGCGGGGGGATTCACCATTGCCTGAGGCATGATAAATACCGCCGCCAGTTATTCCTTTTGTAATTTCTTCATCTGACTTTTCAATTCTCCCTGACACACCCTGTGCGTTTCCCTCCATCGTAAACTCACCCGGAGCAGAAAAGTCTGCCAGCAATACATTATCCTTATGATCATAAGGCTGCACCGACATTAACGGCTCTATCCTCAGCTTCACCGGCTGACTGCCAAATTCATTGTTAACCCTCCATTTTGATGTAGGGTGGCCGGTCCCTTCAACTTTATGCCGTTGATAAGCAGTTGGTTTAAAGTTCCACTTACCATTTTCATTTTGAAAAAGTTTAAACTCTTTCCCGGGCTGACGCAGCAGTGCACATACAGAGTCACTAAAGTAGTTCTGATGCCTTAACTCTTCATATTGCCGTATAATTGGCACCAGTCTTTCGAAAAGGGGATACTCTTTCAGCGTTTTATCGTCAACACCCCCAAGCATTGACAATCCGGCATTATTGCCAATCATTTTGGAGCAGAGATATTCAATATCGTCAGTGAAAGTAGGCTCAATCTGCGGGGGATCCCATGTATAATTTCTCCACCATCCCAGGTGCAGAGGCAGCAGTAGCCATCCATTATCTGCCGGCGCAAGCTTATTAATTTTTGGTGTATGTCCCATCCATTCACCATGGCGGGGATCATCCGATTTAATAGCTGCCAGGTGGATATCAATAAATCTCTTATAGCCCCTTGTGGGCCTGTCCCATGCCTGCCACCGCGAGCTGTAATGCCAGTAGTGATGAGGCATATCGCACATCTCCATGCCGACAGGCTTTTTAAGGTTTTGGGCAACTTCAAAAACAAATTTCGTCCCGTAATACCAGGCATTCTCTTTCCCTGCAAGAAGGTCATTTCCGTCAATTGCATCAAAGTAAATACCATCAAAACCACACTCATCAGTAATTTCAGCGGTTCGTTCAGCTATCCGGCTGAACAGCGGTGTTTCCGGTCCCGGTACAAACAGACCGAACATCTCCCTCAGGTGAAATGCTTTCTCATCTGCCGGGTGGGCAGTAACTTTTGTGCCACTTATCCCCCTTTTCAATCCGGTAAATTTATAAGGTGGTGTGGCTGTTACCCCGCTAAACTCAATTATCTCACCGCCAATACGGAGAGTGCGGCTGTTACGGACAAAAAATCCGGTTATCGGGGATACATCGGCAGTTGATTCTTTAACAACTATTTCATCATCCCCGGGCTCCAGGGGTTCTGCCAGGGTAAATGAATTGAAATAGCCAAGGTCCTGGCTCGGCACGGGGGTTACATGGCTTGACCGCTTATCAATAAAAAAGGTATAGGTCAGCAAAATCGATGAGATACCTGCCTCATGGAGCCTGTCATTTATCCGTTTGAAGCTTTGCCACCCGTCGGGCCACTTTGACCTGTCAAGTTCAAACTCACCATGTTTATAAAATGCCCCTCCCCCGTGAATGATCACCTGATTAAATCCAAGTTTTTTACATTGACTTATAGTTTCACCGACTGTATTCTCGGTCAGGCTTCCAAAATCCATCAGGTAGGAACCATAGCCCTCTTTCTCAAGCTGTGCCCATGCACCTCCTTTATCCGAAAAGGGAACATCAGGGGCATTTTGCATTACATTTCGGATAGCCGGCAAAATAGCTTCCTGTGGAACACCCACAATAGTCAGTTCGGCACCTTCCATCTCAAAACGATCATAACAGCTTGCCCACAGATGGGTTTGCAGTGCGGGCAACTGCCGCACATGAGTGAAAAGGTTCATTGAGAGGGCACATGCGGCAAAAGGCTCCGAGGTCATGCCTTCAAGTACCAGGGGAATATTGATAAAGGTCAATGATTCAGCCTTTCCGCTGACATCAACCACCTTGAAATTAATATTTTCCTGGTTCCTTGCAAGAAGCACCTTTGCCTTAAAACCTGCGGGACTGAAATCGAGTAAAAGGGTATCTCCCTTGAGATCTGCATTTGTTACATTATGCTGCTTACCATCCCTGATTATATAAGCACAGTATGAAGCAGTATCTTTAAAGAGATAGTCACTTCCTATGATTTTATCTGTGAAATGCAGGTTTTTACCATCCCTGCCTATCTCATAACTGAAACCGGGATTTTCAATTACTATGCTTTGGGTATTCTTCCCTAAACAACCTGCTGTAAACGAAATAGTAATAATCGCTATAAACTTCAGGAATTTTTGTGGCATAAAAATTTTTTTTCTCATGTGTATATCTGTTTAAATAATAATCTTTTAAAGGGATCAGTCCCTGTTTTCCGTTCGCTAAAGCGAACGGCAATGAATATATCAATGAACCACTAACTGCCANNGCCGTCGGCTTGAGCCGACGGATTCTGTATCCAATACATACTCTTCATCAGAACATTTAACCATTATTCTTCCTCCCCTTTTCCCTGGCTTCGGGAAGATGTTTCTCCAGTGTTTCCCTGAGCACTTCCAGTTTTTCACTCAGGGAGTATGGAGTAAAAACATAATCGCACTCAAACTGGAATCCCAGCCTTGAGTCTCTCGAGGATGCCAGCAAAGATAATTCAGTGCGGTCAATCTCCTCCCGTAAAATGGCTTCCATCTTATCCAGCAACTCATTCATCCTGCTTTTATCACCTTCCGCAACATAGTTCATCCTAAGGTCTTCGAATTCAAGAAGTGCATGTTCACTCTCCATCATCCGCTGCAGCTGTTCGGCAATGAGTACCTCTCTTACTGCCACAGCCCTTTTATTTTCAGGACTTGCAAGGGCTGCTTCCCTGTAGAGTTTCATTCCCTCCTCCATCAGGCCTGCCGCCTTCTTAAGGTATTTAAGGTAAACCGGCAATACCGGGCCTTCAACAGAACCTGCAATTCCGGAAGAACTGCGGGCATAATCCTCAGCCCTGTTGCGGTTATTTGTAAAATCGGGATAAAAGACAAGTCGCGAGACAGTAAATGGCCACCGGGGATTAAGATTTGATCCGAAGTAGCTCATCCATTTTGAAAAATCGGTCCAGGAGTACATAAAAGTAGCAGTCCTTGCCGGGGGTTCTTTGAAAAATATCGGGCTTCCGACAGAGTTATTTGTTCCCCATGTCGGACCGGTATCCGGAACAAACCGCACAGCCTGACTGAAGTAATCCCATGCCTTCAACACCTTGTCCCTGTTACCCTTCCCGAAATTGCGGTCAGATATAGCGCCCAGCAGTTCATCAATATCCGGGTAACCGCTCCAGCAATACCAGTTTCTGAATTCTGTCATAAAATTGGGTGTGTATCCTGCACTCCAGCTTTCAAGGGTCCCGTTCACCCCAAATTTCTCCAGAGCCATATATCTTTCATGCCACTGATAAGGAAAAGGGTTATATGAAATAGTCTGGAATTGTCCGCCACAAAGAAATGTATCGGAATTAGTATAGACTTTCATGCCCCGTTTACGACACTCACCAATCTGGGCTTCTGTCACTTCGGCGGGACCTACCTGATTTATTGAATAGTCGCGCAGCGAACCCTCCATGCCGTCTATTTTAAAACTCTTGCCATTCTCCCATGTCAGCAGAGGTATAGTTTTATCAGAAAGCTGCTGAATGAAATAGCACTTCATTTCTACATTTGATGCCCTGAAATCAATGTTATATTCCCATGGCAATATCTCAATTGCAGGGTCTGCCTTATGGCACTCTTCTGCAACAACCTCAACAGCCCTGGCCCAGTTCCTGGCCCAGTTCTGCATATACTCTTTATCGGCGCCATGTCCTCCTCCCCACTTTTCATACCAAAAACCTTCAGTAAGAAGAATATAACCTTTTATATCAGGAAATTCCTTTACAATATCCCGAACCAGGTTCCTTAATTTATCCTCATCTTCTTTTGTCCCGAGAAACTGCCACAGTATCGGAGCATAGACCTTTATTCCATATTTTGAGGCACGGTCAATGAGGTCTCTCATTCTTTTGGGGTCCTGCTGGCGAACCCGGAACATAAGCCGTGCATAAAAGTCAGTTGAATTCTCCGCAGTTGTACGGTCACCATTAGGATTTGCATAGACTGAAGCAAATATGCCGTCAAAACCGTCGTGTGCCAAATGACAAAGAAGAGGATCCTGGAATTCCATCCAACCCATCCACGACAAAACTATCCTCCTGTCGTAAAGGGCATGACGGACACAATTCAGCTCTGATGGCAAACAGGGAGCTTCCCTGAGGTTCATCCTCGATTCCAGGTTATAGAGGCCATGCATGGCACCCAGGTCATCATACCCGCAAACAACTATCATATCCGGAGTTATTCTCAGTTCATAATCTTTTGAGGCTTTCAGCTCAGGACTGCAGCCTGTTAACTGATCCCTGGTACCCACAACAATTGTATTTCTCAGATCCTGCCATCTTTCGAGGGAAGTTTCCGGTCCGGCATCAACTGTAACATTATGAGATACCTTCAGATAATCCATGAAATCATCTACAGCATTATCGGTTATCATGCTGCTGCCTTTTATCCAGGTAATCTTCCACCCCACATCAGCTATTGCCATTTCGTTGTCACCCTTAACAGAGTTTTTATCCCTCCTGAAGATATGAACCGGCTCAGATGAAAGGCGTTTATGGTAATCATAGATCTCTTCAACAGGCAGGCGTTCAACTTCGGTGGCAAACGCGCTGCCTGATAATCTGTCATTTCCTGTACCATGACCGCTGCCAGTGCGGGTACAACTTACTAATCCGGGGGCCAAACTGCCGGTTATTGCAGCTCCGGCAATTCCGGCAGAGGTCTTTCCTATAAAAGATCGTCTGGTAAAATTTTTAGATGACATAAGGTTAATTTTTGATTATTATATAAGATCTGAATATTTTTAATGATAAGCCCTGCTTCTCTATCTGACCTCAAAACCTTCCCTGTAATTAATTACACACAGTTCATTTGCCTCCTTTGAATTGGTAAACGTCTCAGACTCAGGATCGAAAAATAATTGTTTGTTCCCCATCCTGTAAGAAATATTTGCCATATGCACCAGTGTTGCAGTAAAATGGCCCTGCTCAATATCACCATTTGGTAATTTTCCTGTTTGTATTGCCTCTATAAAATTTTTTTGATGACCGACATCAGGGAATAGTCCGTATTCCTGGGCAACTACCTCGCCATCATTGCTTACAACCTGCCATCCGCCGCCATGCCTGCCCAGATACATCATGCCCTCCGTGCCGTATATTTCAATCCTGGTTGCATTTAACCTCCAGTCAGGAAATTTATTTCCGTATCTGACACTTGCATCTGATTTGGCCATATAATCACCAAACTGGGAACTGACACATGATAATGAAAAATTTTTATAGTCGTAGGTAATTGATTGTATGTCAGGCACATCTCTTTTATCGTCAAACAACACTCTTCCCCCTTTACAGTAAACTGAATCAGGATGGCCGGGATCTCCTGTTGCCAGCCTGGCAAGGTCCATCACATGAGAAGCATCTCCTGCCAGGGCGGCTCCCCCGCTATATGCCCACCAGTCATACCATGCCTTATGCCTGCTCACATTATAGGGAACTTTTTCTGCCGGGCCAAGCCATAAATCCCAATTAAGCCCTTCAGGGACGTCAGAGTCAGATTTTAAAAACCAGGGTTTTCCACCGGGCAGCATACAAAAACATTTCACATGAAAAACCGTCCCCAGTTTGCCACTTTGAATATATTCACGTGCAGTCAATGAATATTCAGCGCTTCTGTTTTGTGTACCACATTGAACTATCCGTTTATATTTGCGGGCTGTTTCAATCATTTTTCTCCCTTCGGCGATATTGAGTGAAATGTTTTTTTCAACATACACATCCTTACCTGCTTCACAAGCCCATATTGAGGCAAGTGCATGCCAGTGTTCAGGTGTACAGATCAACACAGCATCAACATCCTTATCATCAAAAACCTGCCGCATATCCACAACCCGCATAGGTTTATGTTCCTGAAGCCCGGACACCTCATCGATAACCCGTCCGCCTCTCGTATCATCAACATCACAAACATATTTTATCTCTACATCAGGTATATTTTTTTTCATACTGAGGGCTACATCAGTACCCCTTCCTCCGGCTCCGATCAGAGCCAGGATGACCCTGTTATTTGCTCCTGAAATATTTTGCATCTCCTGTTAAGATTAAAATGTTAAAGCCATACCTGTTCAAATATTATTATGACAGCGCTTTATAGTAACAGATTATTCTAAAAATACGCCAGCCATGCCTGTTAATATTGGAATTTATACATACATAGTTTCATATCAGATATATTTTATTATCCTCCTGAAAGGCACCAATAAGGTATTCCAGGGTAATTCTGAAAGAACTATCAAAAATAGTATTGACGGTTCAAAATATATGGCAGCTAAAACTATTGCCAATCCGTTATTCATATATGCCGATCCTATTGTGGTAGCTATTTTACCTTTCAGGTCCTCCTTAAATCCCATAAAAAACCCAAAGAGATGTAACAGGATAAATATAATATATAAAAATCCAATCTGCCAGAATATCTTCTGGGGCTGTCCCAGTATCAGACTTTTTTGAGAACCCATAGCCGCATATACCATAACAGCCAATATAAAAACATTAACCGATGTGAACAGATAATTTTTCCGGTCTATGAAATCAGGAAAGTATCTCTTCACGATCTGGGAAATTATCATTGGCAGGAAAATGATTATTGAAAGATCTTTAAACAGATACCAGGGGTCAACCGATAATTTATCGATCCCTATTATCCAGAAGAGCAAAGGGATTGACAGGGGTGCGATTGCTGATGTTGTAATAACGATTACTGCCGATAATGCAGTATTCCCCCTTACAATATCTGTCAGGGCAGGAGTAGCAACTCCTGCAGGCATGGCTGTCAGCAATAAAATGCCAATTGCCAGATTTTCATCAAATACTTTTATCGCAAAAAAAAAGAGTACAGGTATTATTGCCATATTCATCACTACAATAAATACAATCTGCCTGTAATTTTTCATTTTATGGAAAATCTGGGAAATATCAGTTTTAAGAAATACAAGTAATAGCATAACCATTAAAAATGGTTTCAGCAATGACATAAGCAGATCATTGTATACAGGGAAAAACAGACCTGCCAGCAGGCCGGTAATCAAAAATATCCAAAAGTATCTTTCTATAAACTGATATAACTTCATAAATAAATATTCAGAACAGGGAACCCAATGATACTTTCATTCCCAATACAGACTGATATGATATGATCAGTGAAAAGATCAATGTCAGCCACAATCCTATATTCAGCCAGAGCCCTGCTTTATACTCTCCCATTATATCTTTTCTGTTTAACAAATATATTATTGCAACAACAACTACCGGCAGCACAAATATCTGGAAAAGCTGGCTTAAGAGCATTGCAAAAACCGGCCTCGCCCCCAGAATCGGTACAATCAGTCCAAACAACAAACCTGTCACAGTGAGGATCCTGAATAATGGTCCCTTATAGTTTACCGGCTTATTTTTATAATCCCCTATAAGCAAAGGAGCCAGCATAACAATTGGCAGGATTGAGGACAATGCAGCACCCAGGATACCCATTATAAAAATTGAAAGAGCAAACCTTCCAAGCAGCGGTTCCAAAAGGGTTACCATAGTTATAACCTCCTCAACCGGTTTATTCATTACATAAAGAGTACCGGCAGCACATGCCATGATGGAGCCGCTTACCACAAACATCAGAACAGATGCCACAATAGCATCCTTCCTCTGATCTTTTAGCTGGCCCAGGGCCCATTTCTTCTCTTTCATCAGGACACTGCGGACAACAAATGTCGGAGCTGTAAGGGTTGTACCTACCAGCGCAGCAATGACCATTGGTGCATTAACCTCTTTTGGTATTGTGGGAATAAGTCCTTTAGCCATTTCCGATGGCTCAGGTAATACTATGAACATCGTAAGGATAAAGCTAATTCCCATAATCGAAACAAATATTATCAATATTTTTTCAAAGAATGAGTATTCACCCAGGGTCAGTAAAATATTCATAAATATTATTATCCCTACAGCAATCCAAAGGTGATTCCATCCGCTTCCATCAAATAAGATTATTGACCATTCGTGAATTAGGTCTGAAATAATTCCCATGATTCCTATCAGGGCCATAATTTCTACCATGATCAATCCTATCAGGGTGATTATAGCAACCGGCCGGCCTAAAAATTTAAAATGTTTTTTATAACCATAAAGAGCTCCCTCTCCGGTAACTACAGCATACCGTCCATATGCTTCGAGCATTATAAAACTGAAAATACAGGACAATGCGAGGGCCCACAACATAGAAAGGCCATATCTGGAACCAGCCGATGCCATAGCAACTACACTCCCGGTTCCGATTGTGTACCCGACCAGAAAAAATCCCGGCCCTATCGATAACATAAATTTCCAGAACCGCTTCAAAATACCTGATTGATTTGCCATAAATGATAATTTAAATTGAAATTGCCATATTAACCTGTCAGAATTTTATAAATCCTTTATTACTGCTTTGCATTCCGGGGTAAAACCTCACTACTCTGATGTACTATACCTATCTTAATATTATTTTCAGATTCAATCCGTTTTTCCAGGTAGTCCTGAACATCATTAATATCAAGGTGATAGAACCCCATAATATTTGTCAGAACCGGATCCATTGTCAGGGTAGCCTTGAAATTTCGTTTAATGTGGTTAAGGTACATACATTCTGAGGCAGCAAAAGGATCTTCTATAACCTCTTCTTCAAGCATTTTCCAGAGGGTTTCATCATCATACCCTGCAAGCCTCGACATCTCTTTGCCGTGTGTCGGGGCAATTCCCTCCTCACACGGAGAGAGAAGTATTATCTCCCCTCCGGGCCTGGTTGCCAGTTCTGCAGAAAACAGTCCCTTGTCAGCCTGTGTAAGGTCATAGTCCGACGGAAATGCACTGCTGAGGGTAATATCTGCCGGTTCACTAAACTTAACGCCAAAAATCTCCTCCCCCCATCTGACAGCTTCGCGGTGGGCTTCAATAAAATGCCCTGACACAACTTTCAGTATCTCCCCTTTTTCAGTCTGCAAGACATTAACAATGAAGTGCAGCCCCACATCCCTCGCAAAATCTTCCATCTCTTCGCGGCAGGGAGTAACGATCTTGCCCAGCTGTTGTTCTGTGGCACCTAACAGGTGCATTGCATTAGTGGTCTTAACACCTGCAATTCCCGGAAGCAGCATTTTTGCACCTCCGCTCCAGCCAACAGGATGGTGGGGCAATACTCCCCCTACGGCAATGCGAAAATCAGCCTCCATAACCTCGCGGTTAACTATAATATGAGTTCCTCTTCGGGTCAATCCTCTGTCTATCAGATTATTATGACAATCATGGCCTTTTATTTCAACCTGGTTCATCAGTTCCCGGCCATATTTCAGCTCTATCTCCTCCTCTGTCATCGGCCTGTGGGTACCATATCCTATAATAATCTTAATCTGTTCATTTTTGACACCTGCAGCGTGCAGTTCATCCAGAACAAAAGGTATTATCCTGTCCTGTGGCGTAACACGCGTACGGTCATCACCCATGATAACCACCCTGGCATCCTTACTCACAATATCCTTAAGGCGCGCCGATCCGACAGGTTCAAGTATGCCTCTCTTAATCTCTTCCAGCTCATTTTCGGGAGGGGGAAATTCATTTGCCTTTAAACTGAAGGCAAGATTTTTTTCAGGAATCTGCAAATTAATTATTCTCTGCCCGTAATGTACCGGTATAGTTACTTTTTTAATATCTGACTGTTTCATATTAATCAACTTTAACAGATTAAACCACCTCTATCCCGGCCTCATCGAGAAGGGCCAGCACAGCTTTTTTGCTTTTATATGCTGCAGCATCAGGATCAGCTGTATAATCAAATCCCAATTCAACTGTCAGAAAGCCGTCATATCCCGATTTATTAAGTACCTGCAGGAATGGAATAAAGTTAATGGTCCCTTCGCCCGGGATCTTATGCTGGTCTGAAAGCCCGTTATTGTCATCCAGGTGGATATGAACAGGAATATTATTTGAATTCATTATAAGCAGGCTGTCCGTCAACGATTCTTTATTCACATGACAGTGGCCCGTATCAAGGGCAATTCCCATATTCGGATATTTCTGTTCTCTTATCAGTCTCACCCCGTCCTCAATAGTCAGCACCAGATCGCTCTCATACATATGAGCCGGTTCAAGCAACAGCAGCACACCCTTCTTTAATGAATATTCCACCAGCTGGTCAAGGCTGGAAATAAGGTCCTGCATTCCTTTGGTATATCCCTGTCCGTATAAAGTCCTGCCCGGACACAGGCTTACTTTTTTACATCCCAGGCTAAGTGAGGTGTCAATACTATTTTTTATATATTCAATACTGTCTTTTCTTATACTCTGCAGCGGACTGCAGAGGCTTGTAGGATATCCGAACTGGGCAGGAATAAAACCTGAAACTTCAAGTCCGTTTTTTCCCAGTGCCCGCTTAACTACAGATATGCTCTCGTCGTCCATATCCCTGTAATAGGCATGCGGACGGCCTCCCCAGATTTCGATGCCAGGGTAGCCGTGAGCGGCCACCCTGTTTATCGTCTCTTCCAAAGTATAATTAAAATATAATTTTGTTGAAACACTTAACTTCATTATAGCACTATTCTTTTATTAATTTTTCTAACATCGCCTTCATCTTGACGGCTTCATCCAAAATGTTATCAATACCACTGATATCAACAACCACATAACCGTCATACCCGGTTTTTTTCAGTGTAGTGATAATATTTCCAAAATCGATATTCCCCTTTCCCGGCTGATAGTGATAAGGCCTTGTGCCATCGTTATCAGAGAGATGTACCAGCTTTAGATATTTGCCAAGCTTATATATCCCCAGATCCAGATATTCACTTATGGCATGGGCATGGGCAACATCATAGACCATTCCGATATTATCGACACCACAATCGTTAAATATACTGATCACTCCGTCGACTGATGATATAAAATCACCGGCTCTCATCTCCATGGCAAAAGTAAGTCCGTTTTTACCTGCAATCTCTGATGAATTTCTTAGCTGTTCAATAACGATGTTCCTTAGTCCTGACCATTTGAATCCATCAGGTATGTCAACAGCAACAGAAGGGCCGCCACTATAGATTGAAGTCCTGGCCTTAGGAACCATTTCAGGAGGGAGATAAAAACAGTTGGTACTCAGTT
>LSQX01047722.1_pt1 | contig 13140 bp, 13 predicted proteins | sample 654561 | NCBI WGS metagenome assembly LSQX01 (sample SAMN04489861, study PRJNA283612) | anaerobic digester metagenome | isolation source: 4 biogas reactors fed with cattle manure at either 37C or 55C with and... | place: Denmark: Kongens Lyngby | collected 2014 | reverse complement strand
AATAAATAACTATTTAAATTATTTAAATTATTCTAAAAATGGTTAATTCCCAAAGTAAGTTCCACCCTCCAGTACATAACTGTGGAATTTAGTCTTACAAGGTGGAATTACATTTTTCATTTGAGCCACAAACAAAAATCGTAACGGTTTCGTATTTCATATTACGCACATGTCGGCGTTATCATAACGGAGCGCCCAATGGACGCTCCCTACAGAACATTGTTGTGGTCGAGACAATGCCGTTTTATCAAGGTTTCGTTTTTCAATATCGAATCAATCATTTAAAGTATTTCAACGCTAGCCCAGCTGATAAAAAAATTTTATTTTACACTGCATGAATAAATTCAAATCTTTAGTTGGTAAATTAGTAGCTTATTATTGATTGCTATCTACGCAAGTATGTTAATATAAAATTGGATTAATTCATTATATTGATTCTCTTATCTTGTAAATATACTGGAATTTAAACACACTAGGAGGTTAATTAATGCAAAAGACTGTTTCATCTATCGTAAAAAAATTCTGGTTTCTATTTTATCCTATGTATGGACTTCTTTCGAGTTTTATTTTTATCAACAATGTAATTCTTCGTTTTTTTCTATATAGCATCACCACTGCTTTAATATTCATTCTATTGAGAAAAAAATCCCCTGAGATATTTCTAAATAAACAACGTCCTTCATTTAAAAATGTCGTAGAAATCATCATATTTAGTTGGCTTGCCAAAAATTTAGCGGCTTTATTAGCTGTTGTTATAAATATATTTTTCCCGGTGGATTTAACCATTAGTGATAATCCGTTCTCTTTGTGGGAACAATTTTACCTTTTGTTTTTTGTTGCACCAGTTGTGGAAGAAGTCTATTGTAGAGGTATAGCTTTACACGGATTATTGCCCTTTGGTACATCTTTTGCATTCATAGTCAGTTCTCTGATTTTTTCTCTACCGCATTTGGAAAATCCGATGGTTATAGTCAATGCCTTCTTTGCAGGTTTTGTTTATTCGTATGCAGCTTATAAGTATGGGATTAAGTGGTCTATTTTATTGCATGCGTTAAGCAATGCATTTAGTTTTTTTCTATCGTATGTTTCTGATCACGATGAATTGGTTTTCATTATTAAAAATCAAAGGATTACAGTTGATTCACTGATAAGCTCTACCTTACTATTATTAACGATATTATGCTTTATCTATTATACTGCTAAAGGAATAAAAAATAGGGCCTATATTAAAGAGTTTTGGCTTCAATATAGACCCAATCTAAATCAGTTATTAGCTATTTTTAAAAACCCTTGGTTGATAGGGTTTATTATTTTTCAAATAATACAGTTGATCAACCAATAGTTTTAGTTAAATTATTGTAAAGCTAGGAATTTCCTGGGTATTAACATAATGCATCTAATTATAAGCCCAGATTAGGGCTTTTTTTAATCCGGTTGAGCTTTAAGGTTTTTCAAAGGTGCCAAAAACTATGGGGCGGCCTTTATCTACCATTTTTCTTCCTTTGGCCCAGACTTGATCAATCTGTAGATTCTCATCCATGATTAAAATATCTGCATCCGCGCCTGCTTTGATGGAGCCTTTTTGATCAGCCCAGCCAAAGAATCTGGCCTGATTGTGTCCGACAATATGCAATGCTTCGCTGATGCTCAAGCCGGCTTGAACCAACTCAACAAAATTGCGATAGACCGTTTCCACGGAGCCTACTCCCAAACCGATGTAATTGCCTTTTTCGTCAAACCTGGGCAAAGATCCGTTACCGTCGGAACTGATGGTTATTCTTTCCAAAGGAGCTCCTTCTTTTAAGCAGTAAAGTATGGCTTCCGTTGCTTTAGAACCGGCGGTAATATCCATATGACCACCCATTTTGGCTAAACAAACACCCTGATCTAAAAGCATCTTGCTTCTAGCCATGTGAGTGGGTAATAAGTTCTGAATGGGAACATCACTTTGAGCTAAAAGATCAAAGAGAGGGTTGATTCCTTCTTCTCCTGGGCCGACATGAAAGTGAGCAATTCCGGCTTTACCACCCAAAAGTCCCCCAACTCGGGCTTCCATAGCTAAACGACCTAATTCGGCTAAACTGGGCATGCTGGAGCGGTGATCGGAAATGGCCACTTCACCCACACCAATAAATTTCTCGATTAAAATGACATCGTCTCTGACGTTTTTAGTGATGGTGGGTGTTGGTACCTCGTAGGCACCTGTATAACAATAGGTGGTAATTCCCTCTAATTCCAAAGCTTTGGCTTTGGTTATCAGAGATTCTAAACTGCGAGTGGTTCCATCTGTACCCAAAACCCCTATGACAGTGGTCACTCCCCAACGGGTAATCTCAGAAAGAGTTATTTCAGGTGTTCTGGTAGCAGGTCCCCCTTCACCGCCTCCACCTAGAATATGAACATGACCGTCGATAAAGCCAGGCATTAAAATTCTACCTTCTCCGGATATCACCTGAAGAGAAGTAAGGCCTTGCGGTTCGGGTATATTATCGGCTATCTCGGCAATTCTGCCGTCTGCAACCAATACATCCTTTATACCAAGATCTTCTGGTGCGTAAACTCTAAAATTTTTAAAAAGTTTTAACAAATTGACCTTCCTCATTTCTACTATTTTTTTATCTTTCTTAAATCAAATAAATCATAGGACTGTTTTTTTAACAATCCCTAGCTGCTAACTTGAATTTGAAATTCTCGTCTCTTAATCTTTAAACCCAGAAAACATAGGATTGCGTTCGATAAATTTAAGCAAAGGCCAGCCTAAAAGATAGATGACTATGGCCTCTGAAATACCAATATAAAGAGCTGTTATTGCATAGGGCAATGAAGTCAACTTAGAAACATATAAACTGACTATAATAGCATTGCTCAAAACAGGCATGAGTAGTGCTAATTTAATATTTCGGCGAAAATAACGGGTTAATAAAGCACCAATCAATGTTGCTACTGTGCCCAATCCCCAATCTAAAATTCCAAAAGGACTGTTCAAATTGGTAAAAAAACAACCTAAAGTCAGACCCCAAATTCCTTCCGGAAAAATAATTGGCATAATCGCAAAAACTTCTGATACTCTAAACTGTAAGGGGCCAAAATACAGGGGCTGCAAGACTAAAGAAAATGCTATATAAAGTGCTGATATCAAGCCGGCTAAAGCCGGTTTAAATTTCAGTATTCTTTTCATAACCCCTCCTTAGCCAGGTAATTCAAAGTAATATAACCGATATTTTGCAAAATTTAAAGGATAAACTAGCTTTTTTGTCGAAACTTTGCAAAAATTATTGGAAAACGGTGATTATATGCTTCCAGATTTAAAACCTAAAATCAATTTGCCACAGGAATTTGTTCAGCTGCAACGTTTTGCTGTGGTCGATATAGAAACTACAGGACTCGACCCTGCTACAGAAAAAATCATAGAAATCGCCTCTGTTATAGTTTCAGAAAACAGAATCGTTGGAGAATTAAGCCTTTTACTCAACCCAGGCATACCCATTCCAGCTGTAACCAGTAAAATTCACGGTCTCTATGACGACGACGTTGTTTCTGCTTTAAGCATCGATGAAGGCCTCGCTCGCTTTGAGTATTTTGTTGAAGAAATACCCTTGATTGCTCACAACGCCAATTTTGATTTTGCCTTCATTCAAAATGCTCTTGGCTACCCTTTGCCCAACAAATTGTACGACTCAGTAGCTTTAGCACGCAGTGTTTTAGCAGACCAAAGCAGCTTTGGTTTAAATGCTCTCTGCCAACATTACGAAATCATCAACGAACAAGCACACCGGGCTTTAAGCGATACTAGGGCCACAGCCCAAGTCATTATGGCTTTGATCAATGATTTTAAAAACACGCCGGAAGACCAGAGGCTTCTCCTCTTTAAAGCATCAGCTCGAAACACCTATGCCATCAGAGGAGAATTAAAAAACGCTGGTTTTCGTTGGCACAGAGATTTGAGCCTTTGGGGCATATATTTGAGTATGAGCCAAGTCGAGAAAAACGAAAACACTTATCTTTATAAGGGTTTTCAAATTGTTCCCCACGAATTCTAAATTTTCAGGTGCTTTTCTGCTGCCAAAAGCCCTAACCAACTTTTAACATCTTCTTTGACTTGGTGACTATTCAATGCCTGCTGAAAATCCATGGTGAGTATTTCTAAATCTTCGTGTTCATCAGGAGGCAATGGTGAGTATTCGAGATTACGAGCTAAAAAGAAATGAAATTTTTCAGTCAGATATCCTGGGCTGACATAGGACTGCCCCAGGAAAACAAGATTTTCGCTTTTGTAGCCAATTTCTTCTCTTAACTCCCTCTGGGCTGTAATTTCCGGGCTTTCTCCCGGATCGATAACTCCTGCTGGTAACTCTAACATATACTTTTCTGTACCAGCTCTCCATTGCTTGACCAAAACAACTTGATTGTCTTGAGTAATAGGTACAACAACAACAGCACCGGGCTTTTTTACAACTATTCGCTTGAGTTCATATTTTTGAGGGTTGAGAACAGTTAAGCCCTGAACATCAAGAATAGGAGTTTTGACAATAGTTTCTTTTGATTTAATTTGATAATCCATAAACAACTCCAAAAAAGTTTTAAGCCGCTGTTTTCACAGCGGCTTTTGATTATTTTTGCAATGCGGCAACGCCGTCAATGATACGCTGAGTTGCCTCTTCCACCAAAGCAAATGAAGTCGCTACGTTCACTCTGATAAACCCTACTCCACCTTCGCCAAAAGTGGCGCCGTCATTGAAGCTCAATTTCAGATCTTCTACAAACCATTTCATTAAATCTTCCTGCTCCATATTCAAGCCACGGCAGTCTACCCACAAGAGATATGTACCCTCAGGCACATAGGCTTTGATAGGTGCAGCTTCTTGACTTAATCTTTCCACCATATAACGAGCATTTTTCTCAATATGTTCGTTCATCTCTTCCAGCCATTGAACACCTTGAGTATAAGCTGTTTCGGTAGCAATTTTTCCAATAAAATTAGCACTGGAGCGACCGATTCTAAAAGCTTTATAAGCTTCCCTAATTTCATCATTAGGAATTACTATATAACTGGTGCGCAAACCGGCAATATTGAAGGTCTTGGAAGCAGCTGTAATCAAAACCATATTCTGCTCTACTTCTTTACCTAATAGGCCTAAGGTTGTATGTTTGACACCTTTACGCAGGATATCGAAGTGAATTTCATCAGAAATAATAAAGCAATCGTTTTTCAGAAGTATTTCAGTCAAACGTTTCAATTCGTCCAGATCCCAAACTCTGCCGGTAGCATTATGGGGTGAACACAAAACAAAGGCTTTGGGCTTAGGGCCCGGTCCGGCAAACAAACTTTCTAGATTCTCGAAATCCATAACATAGCGCTCACCGTCCCAATGTAAGGGGTTTAAAACAATCTGACGATCGCCATTTTTAGTATAATTAAAGAAAGGAGGATAGACAGGGTTTTGAATAATGACTCCGTCCCCCGGTTCTGTTACAACTGAAAGAATGCTGAAAAAGCCATCCATGACGCCTGAGTTAAAATCAATCCACTCGGCTTCCACTTCCCAGCCAAAACGGTCTTTCAGCCAAGATTGAATAGCCGGAACCAAGGTCGGTCTATCCATACTGTAGCCGTATGCTCCCTGATCGACAAACTCTCTGATGGCTGCTATAACCTCAGGACTGGTGGGAAAGTCGCTGTCTGCAACAGGCATGGGAATTAAATCGCCCTTCTCATATGCTCTTGTGTTGTTACGCCATTTGGCAGAATTGCTGAGCAAACGATTGGGTAATTGGTTAAAGTCATACTTCATTTTTATGGTCCTCCTAAAATTTAATTACCTTTTATTAGTTCACCGTCATTAACAAAAATCCTTCCATAGACTGAATTTTAGGGGTCTAAACTTCCTAAAATTTGGCCCATTTTCAGTTTATTATTAGCTTCAAATTTATTTTCAAATTGGAATCCTCCCGGTGGCCAGAGTAAAATTACAGTGGAGCCAAAATCAAAATAACCGATTTGCTGTCCTTTGTTTATTTGACTTTGCCCCTTTAACTCTGCAGGGTTAAAAAGTGTTTTTATTGAACCAACCTGGCAAGATCCAACGAAAACCAAGGTGAACTCGTGATTTCCTTGACTCATCGTTACAATCGTTCTGGCATTCTTTTGATAAATAGCAGGAATACGCAAACGACTATAATGATTGACCGGATATCTCCTGCCCCTCAGTGTTTTAACCGAAATCACTTTGGCATCTATGGGTGCATGAATACGATGATAGTCTCCCGGTGACATATATATAGAAAGATATGAACCCCCTTCATATCTTTCAGCTTTTTCAGAATCGTCTAGAAACTCCTCTAAGGAGTATTCTTGCCCTTTGACCTGCATCAATCTGCCCTTTTTAATTTGCCCTGAGCTAGCAATTTTACCATCGACAGGACAGATAAAACTCTCTTTCCTTTTATCCCAAAAACGCTCTGACAGATTTATTTCTCTGGAAAAAAAGCTTCTCAAACTAGGGTAGGACCACCAAGGTTTGAGCATTTCTCTTTGATTGCAAGAAAATATTTTTATATAAAAAGGAATGAATAAGGTGGTCAAAGGCCATGAATATACAAAACGCAAAAGTTTTGATATAAAGGGAAAGGAAATCAAATAAAGCAAAATCTTTTCCCAAAAAAGTAAATTCAATACCATCTTCTCCTATAAAGTTTAACTATAATAGCGTAAAGCAAAAATTCCGACTTGCCCGTAAAGCCCATTTTTGCTCTGTTGCCTTATATATTCTTCCTGTTGAAAAGGCGTCATTTGCCAAACAGAATTGACCAAATGTAGGTATTGGGCTTTAACCGGAGGTGCCATCTTATCTTCTAAAACTTTGCGCTGGCTTTCATTGAGAGTCTGATAATGGGCCAAAAGCTTTAAGGACGCCTGTATGCCCTCTTCGCTCAAAGTATTACCAAGGTCTCTGTAGCCGGAATATCCCGTTTTGGCCAAAGGTCTATTATCACCTGAAGGAAAGTGAGGGCCACTGAGCCTGCTTCTTCCCGGCATTTTCTGTAATGGCCTGCCCTGTGGCTTGTGATCAACGTCTAAATATTTTTTTCTCAACAAGAAAGCTAAAATCAACATGCCCAAAGCATTCATCTCTTCACTCCTTAGAAAATAATTGTGCCGATAATTTATCTTACCACATAGGAGCATTTATGCAAGTTAAAATCATCATTTTTTGCCCTTAAGCTTGCTCTCTTGTTGTTTTTAAAGGTTCTTACCCTGAAAAACTTCCGCTCTTGACAGTCCTAAGGAAATAAGCAACAATAATGAGAATAAAGCTAAAGATGGTGACAATAAATTATGGGAAAAGACCGCTTCCAACTGCCTATGCTGGCAGGGGAAATTCTATTGAAAAATGGTGCTGAGATTTTTAGAGTGGAACAAACTATAGAACGGATGGCCCTAGCCTTAGGAGCCCAAAGAGTTGATGTCATGGCAGTTTTATCGGGAATTCAGGCCAGTTTCACCGCTGACGATGAAGTTTATACTTACATACGGCGCATTCGTAATCGTCGAACGGGCTTAAGTCTTATAGCCAAAGTCAATCATGTTTCAAGAGAGTTTTGCTCTGGCAATCTTACTTTTGAGCAAGCACAAAAAGAATTGAATTTAATAGATGCATCACCCACGCACTCTTCATCCCTTAAAAAAGCTTTGGCTGCCGGTCTGGGTGCCCTTTGCTTTTCTCTGCTTTTTGGTCTAAGAAACCCATTGCCTCTCATTCTTGCCACCTTAAACGGATCTTTAGCCAGTATTTTTGTTGATTTCTTCAGCACAAAAGGCTGGCCTGAATACTTAACAACATTCGTTACAGGCTTTCTCTTAGCTAGCCTAACCCTATTTTACCCCATAGCCTCACACTTAGATGCAGACCGAGTTCTTTTAGCTGCTCTATTCTTAATTTTACCGGGTGTCCCTCTTTCCACAACTATAAGAGAATTGACCAACGGGGACTTGATCAGCGGCACCGCTCGCCTAGCCGAGACCCTGATCACCTTGATTACCATAGCAGCCGGTGTTTATACCGCCTTTACCATCTTACAAGGGAGGTTTAACGCATGGAATTAGACTTGCTCTTCTCTTTCGGCGCTGTCATCTGTTATGCCTATCTTTTCAATGTGCCGATAAAATCAACCCTAATTGCAGGCTTTGCCGGCTCGATTGCCTGGATGATTTCGAACTTCTGGATTGCACAACCAGTTTTTGCCATAGCTATAGCTGCTTTTACCATAGGCATCATCGCTTATTTAGCAGCTCCTCGCATTCAAGAGCCTGTGACAACTGTGATTATTCCTGCCATCATAGTCTTAGTTCCCGGTATTGCTTCCTACAACGCTTTGCGTTATGCCATCGAAGGAGATTCGGCAGCTTCAATTCAAGGAGTTATCACCGTCATTTCGGCAACTCTTTCAATAGCCGGAGGATTAAGCGTCTCTGAGCTGATTATGCTGAGAATCAACAGGATTATCAACAACTATATAAAAAGAAAAGAACGACAAAAAATGAATAGGCTTTGAGCACATATAAAATTTTAACAAACTGTCAATAAAATATTAAACCGAACTAACCGCTAAAAGGAATGCTTAGCGGTAAGTTCGGTTTATTAGTGTGGTTTATACCTGTTATCATATTTCAGCCTAAAGGAGAAAGGATTGCCATTAATCGCCTAAATTTTAGCTTATAAAAAAAGCTTAAGGGATGCCAAAAATTTCTTCAGCTAAATTAATACCTGAATCTAAAGCGAGCTCCTTAATACTTTCGTGATATGGCCACAAAAACACCTCGTTTAAAACAGGTATCTCGTACACTTCGTTTTGAATTAAAAGCACCGCTTCTACAGCTAAATTATCTCTTTGTTCTTGTTCTGTTGTGCTTCTTAACTGTTCAATCAGGTTTAACAGTCTTGTGTCTTCTCCACCAGATTCTAAGTAGCTGTAATAAAAGGACTTGAGATCACCGATGCGATCAAGAGTAACAAAATCATCTAAATAATCCTGATAACCCATAATATTAGAAGAAAAGTGGTTGCGTTTCAATATTAGATGAGCATCACTATCGGTGCTTGGTTCAAGATAAATCCTATTTTTAGCAAACTCATCAGCTATGGCTTGGCTAATCTCTGAAGAGTATTCATCAGCAATAAAACTCAATGTAATACCCTCGGTTAAACCGGCTTTAGATAGTAACTCACTCACTTCTTGCGCTGGTAGAGTTTGAACAGCTTTGAAGTAAGCTGGGTTATCTTGGTTAAGCAGGCTATGCTCGTTTCTAATAAAAGCAAAATCACCAAAGCTATATTTAAAGGAAAGGGTATCTATAATATTATCGGAGCTTAAAGCAGCAACCAAGGCTTTTCTAACATCTGGAGAATCTAAGGGTGCTTTATTAAAATTCAGAGCTAATCTTACAGATGAAATCTGATTATATGTTTCTAAGTATTGCAAAGCAGGGTCGGACTTCAGTTCAGCTTCATTTTTTTTGATCGACCCATACATATCATCTCGTGTGGGCTTTAGGTATGAGTTAAAATAACTAAAATCACCATTGATTAAACCGGTTATGGTATGTTCTGCATCCCTAATGTAATCTGTACTTTTTGCTCTTGTGCCTATAATCTCGTCTATCAGGGGCTTACCACGCCAGTAGTCTTCATAGGCAATCAGCTTTTGTTCAACTCCGGCAGCGGTCACTTCACTGCTTACCATATAAGGGCCACTGCCAACGCTAATTGGGCTTAAATTATGATACTTTATATCATCTATATCAGTAATATCCCCATAAAATGTTTTTACACCTGATCCTCTCATCTCGAATTCAACTGATTCAGGCTTTTCTTCACGATTATTAGGATTAAGAGCTTTAGTAATACCAAAAGTTAAATACCGTAAAAAATATGGATCAGGCTTTTCTAACTCAATTTCGAATTGATACGAGCCTAAATAATACACATTAAGAATATTAATGAAATACTTTTGATTGTATACCTCACGCACTATTTGAGCCTGCCTAAGTAATGTATCAACGCAATCTGATGCCTCTAAAGGGGTTCCGTCGTGAAAAGTTACACCTTCTCTAATTTTTATGCTTAACAAAGTATTTGTTAAATACTCGTATTCTTCAACTAACTGGGGAACAATATTCCCGGAATAGTCGATAGTAAACAATCCGTCATAAACCAATTTGTAATAGTCTTGGCCAAAAAAGTTATCGAAAGGTTGATTTATCTTCATCTGATATAAAGAGATTGATGTTTTTGTATTTGGAACTTCTAAAGTATTACAGCCTGCTAAAAGTATTACGGCAGAAAGTAGAAAAGCGACTGCAGCTTTGAAAATCTTTCCTTTTTTCATCGTTGAACCCTCCTAATCCTTTTTGAAAACCCTTTAGAAACAATCTAAACTTAGTAAGTAAGAAATATTTCTTTATTAAAAGAGAACTTGCTTGAAACAGCTTACCTTTTAATAGGTTATCAATCTACTTGCCTCTTTTACTCCTCAGTTCTATCATTATACTTTTCTTTACCAACGAATACATTTCCTTTGTTTTATATAAATGCATTTCCTTTGTTTTATATAAATGCATTTCCTTTGTTTTATATAAATGCATTTCCTTTGTTTTATATAAATGCATTTCCTTTGTTTTTCTTTTAAATTCTTTAAAAAGACGAAAAATCATTAAAACAACGCCAAGAACATCCAAGTTCTTGGCGTTTTCTCGAACAATATACCTGTTCACCTCTTACTCAAAAGACGACTGCCAAAGCTTCACAAAAATCTGATTCGGATTTGAATGATCTACTCCGGTTAAACTACTGTTATAGGCGAAATAATTGAATTTAGCAATTAAAGGTAAAATATGCGCTTGGTCGTTTAACTCTTGCAGAGCTTTATGATAATTTTCTTTTTGTACTTCTGTATCCTGACTCGCCATCATTGCTTTTATAGCTTTTGAAAACTCAGTATCACTTTCATGCATAAGAGGATACAAAGGATAATAGACCTTTTCCGGGTTCAACATAAGGTTGTAAAAGAATTGAGGACTCGTTTGCACACCTGTGTTAAAGCTTAAATCAATTATCCCTTCTTGCTTTTCTTCTAAGCTAAAAGGCCCCCAATCTATTTGGATACCTACTTCATTAAGCTGTCTTTGAATCTCTTTGGCGACCTCCCCTTCAATCCAATCCGGGTCATCAATATAAAACCCATTGGACCTTACAGTTATACCTTCTTCGTAACCGGCTTCAATCAATAACTCCTTGGCTAACTCAGGGTTGTATTCGTAAGCGTTATCACATTCATAGTACCATTCATTTTCAGGAAGAATATACTGGCTTGTTATTTGCCCACCTGAGTCATCTACTTCTTTTTGCACTTCTAAAAGAGCTTCTTTGTCTATGGCATAGGCTATCGCTTTTCTCACATTCAAGCTTGTAATTGAGCTGTCTGGATAATAAAATAGAATCATTTGGTTGGGATAATCGTATAGATGGGGAACCAAAGTCAAATGCTCAGCATTTTTGAATTTTTCATAATACTGCATAGAATCCAAATCGTTGAATTGAACTGCTCTTGGATCTGCAATATCGATGGATTTACCAAGCAGATAACTGTTCATAGAGTCTTGGGAAGTATCAATCGACTTAAAACTTATATTCTCTATCTTAGGTGCACCTTTCCAATAATCGGAATTTGCGACTAAATCGAGAGTCATTGGCGAATCGGTAGTATTGTACGCTTGCAAGCTCTTCTCATCTATCTTCCAGGGACCACTTCCTATTAGGGAATTTCTTGTATAGGTTTCTTCAATCACTTTATTTTCTTCAAGGTCTTCGCTCAATTGTGAACAAGCCAACTCTCTTCCCGAAGTTGAGAATAAAACAGGCCATTCAGTTATTTCTAAAGAATCGGGATTGTAAGCCGGGGTGATGCCAAAAGTCAAAGCATTTAAAAAGAACATATCAGGTTCAGATAGTTGAAGCTTAAGCTGAGTCTTTCCTAAAAGCTCAATGCTTTCTAAGCTAACAAAGTTTTTAACTGCTTCGGGGTTACTTTTGCTGTGTAGCTTAATGAGACGCAGCAATGTATCTGCCACATCAACCGAGGTTAATTCCCTTCCATCGTGGAAAAAGATACCATCTTTTATAGTTAGGTTGTAGGTTAGGTCGTCTTGGCTCAACTCTGTTACGATACTCGGCTCAGGAAAACCATTTTTATCTATAATGAATAATGAGTCATAAATAAGCTGGTGTAGACCATTTTGCCCAATATTGACAAAAGGTGACCATGGGCTCCCACCAACAATAGTAAACTGTGTGCCTATTCGTAGAGCCACGCTCTCTTTTTCTATTTCCTTGTTGCAGCCACTAAATAACATCAAAACGATTAGAGGTATCAAAATCAGGGTAATTGTTTTTCTTGTTAATTTTCTCATTGCTTACCGCCATTAAATTCATACTGTTTTATCAAGAATACTTGTTTTTTTGTTTGTTTATTCTGAGCGACCATGAGGCGTTTAAATTTGGGTTTACTCGTCACCTTTCTTTAAACTCTTCTTAAAAGAGCCACAACCTATAAATGAGAATATTCCTATTTTATACAATTAATATCATTTAACTTTATTTCGAGAATTTCAAGTTCAAATTAGCACTTAATGCTTTTGAAAAGCATTCTTTTCAACTAAATCGCCCTTTTACGTTATTTACTCCTCATTATAGAAAACGGAGAAAGAGTGTGTTTCCGGACACTAAAAAGAAATATTTTTTTTCACACTATGCTTTTAAACCATATACTATGTAAGTAGCAAGGAGACTATGAGAATAACTAAAAGTGCTTTCCAATGTTTCATAATTTTTCCTCCTTGTTAATGGTTAATAATTTGTCTGGAGACTAGTTAAGCGTCTAATAAGCCTTGCAGAAAGTCAACTATTTTCACTCTTCTATAGTATACTCTTTTTACCCTCTATTTATTTGTTTGTTTATTTCTTTTTTAACCACTAAAATAAAATAATTAATAACATTTAACTGAAAATTGGCTACTTCTCCTTTTAATCTTGCCATGCTTCATCAACTGCCTAGCAATTGCAGAAGTCAAATTTTACAATAACT
>LSQX01024803.1_pt1 | contig 13141 bp, 14 predicted proteins | sample 654561 | NCBI WGS metagenome assembly LSQX01 (sample SAMN04489861, study PRJNA283612) | anaerobic digester metagenome | isolation source: 4 biogas reactors fed with cattle manure at either 37C or 55C with and... | place: Denmark: Kongens Lyngby | collected 2014 | reverse complement strand
GAAGGCCGCGGTTATGTCTTGCGCCGTATTATCCGTCGTGCATTACGTCATGGCTATCGACTTGGTCAGACCAGTCCCTTTTTCCATAAGCTAGTTGCGGACTTAGCTCAGATTATGGGTGAAGCCTATCCTGCATTACTTGAGCAACAAGACCGTATTACTAAGACTTTATTCCAAGAGGAACAGCGTTTCTTACAAACACTAGCTAATGGTATGGATATTTTGAGTCGTGCGATTGCCGATCTCAAAGAGGGTGATCGTCTTGATGGTCAGGTTGCCTTTACCTTATATGATACCTATGGTTTCCCCTTCGACTTGACCGCTGACGTTTGCCGTGAGCATGGTCTTGAGGTTGACGAAGAGGGTTTTGATATTGCTATGGATAAGCAGCGTGAGATGGCGCGTGCTAGCGGCAAGTTTAAGGCCAAGCAGCAGTTAAGCTATGAGGGTGATGAAACTCGCTTTGAGGGTTACGAAAAGTCCGAGTCCATCTCAACCGTACTTGCTTTATATGTTGATGGAACCTCGGTCGAGCAGGTCGAAGAGGGGCAGGAAGCTGTCGTGGTACTTGATCAGACGCCTTTTTATGCTGAGTCCGGTGGTCAGGTGGGTGACTCAGGTGTATTAAGTGGTTATGGTACAAGCTTCAGTGTTGAGGATACTCAAAAGATTTTGCCTCAGGTTTTTGGTCATTATGGGGTAGTGAGTTTAGGCACTATTAAGCTCGGTGATGAGCTTGAAGCCAAAATTGATATTGAACAGCGTCAGAAAACCATACGTAACCACTCAGTCACGCATATTATGCATAAGGCATTGCGTGAAGTCTTAGGTGCCCACGTACAGCAAAAGGGTTCTTTGGTTGATGCTGATAAGACACGCTTTGACTTTTCACATGATGCGCCTGTTACAGCAGCACAAATAGCTCGTGTTGAGGCGATTGTTAACCAAGAAATTCTTGATAATACTGCAGTGCAGTCAGCTCATATGAGTTTTGACGATGCAGTCGCTGGTGGCGCGGTTGCGCTATTTGGCGAAAAGTATGAGGACGAGGTTCGTGTCTTAGATATCGGCACTTCGCGTGAGTTATGTGGTGGCACCCACGTAGGGCGTACTGGCGATATCGGTTTTTTCAAGATTGTTTCAGAGGGCGGTATTGCTGCAGGCATTCGTCGTATTGAGGCGATTACTGGGACTAATGCCTTAGCTTGGGTTGATGGCTTGAATCAGCAGTTGCATCAAGCGGCCGCTGTTCTTAAAGCGAGCCCATCTGATTTGCTAGAGCGAGTTAAGTCTACACAGGAGCATGTGCGTACGCTGGAGCGTGAAGTTGCACAGCTAAAATCCAAATTAGCCTCTGCGGCTAGCGCCGATCTGAGTGCCGAAGCGGTAGATGTTGGTGGTATACAGATCTTAGTTAAATCAGTTGAAGGGGTAGAGGCTAAAGACCTTCGTGGCATGATTGACCAACTCAAGGATAAGCTAAAGTCAGCTGTTATTGTGTTAGCTGCTCCAGCTGCTGACAAGGTCTCTGTCGCTGCTGGCGTTACCGCCGATCTAACAGATCGTGTTAAAGCAGGGGAGCTAGTTTCTCTAGTTTGTTCTAGCATTGGTGGTAAGGGTGGTGGTCGTCCAGATATGGCGATGGGCGGTGGTACAGATGTCGCTGCTTTGCCTGAAGCCTTAGAACAAGTCCTTCCTTGGATCAAGATCAAACTTGACTAAGTAACAGTTGTTGCAGACTTTTTCAAAGCTGTTATACTTTGAAAATCTTTTTTCGCTAATGATGCCCTGATAGCTTATCGGGGCATTGTTGCTATTGTTTTTCTTTAAATTGTTTTGTGTTTCGGAGAGGTTCTCAAGTGACCGATATCGTCTTTGAACAAGTAGTCGAGGCTAAAAATTTACTCTGCCCGCTACCCATTTTGAGAGCAAAGAGGGCGCTCTCAGCAATGGAAAGTGGTCAAGTACTCAAGGTGATTACGACTGATCCCAAGGCGATGGGTGATTTTCAGGCTTTTTGTGCACAATCTAAAAATGAATTAATGGCACAAAGCGATTTTGGAGAGTTTGCAGAGCATTATATTAAGCGCCGCTAGCGAGTTTGGGACAATAATTCATAATATCCTATGTCCCATAGCAGCGTTTAAGAGCACCAAAAGTAGAGGGTGGAGACTAGTTTCTTTCTATTACTTGGAGCTCGTTCATGGCTGAACCTAAACCTCATATACAAATGACGCGGTTTATGCCGCGGGGCAGTTTTAAAGCTGCCTTTGTCGCTTTAATAGCGATAGCTTTGTCTGTTTTGTTGTACTTTGTTTTGCCCTTTGATAGTGATGTCAATAAGGGTTTAGCGCTTTTGCTGTTTGTTGCCATTTTATGGTTTTCAGAGGTTGTCCATATTTCAGTGACTGCCCTGATGATTCCTATTATTGCCGTCGTGCTCGGCTTTGATGGGATGAGTACTAAGCAGGCATTAAGCAATTTTTCAGATCCCGTGATTTTTATTTTCTTCGGGGGCTTTGCTCTGGCGACTGCATTGCATATGCAGAAGTTAGATCGTAAGATCGCTTTTTACCTAGTGTCTTTAGCGCGCGGCAATATGCTCGTGGCTTCACTGTTGATTTTTGCGGTCACTGCCTTTTTATCTATGTGGATTAGTAACACAGCAACAGCAGCAATGATGCTGCCATTAGCTCTTGGTGTTATGAGTCACTTGGATCGCGCTAATCACCGTAATAGTTACGTGTTTGTGCTGTTGGGTGTGGCCTATAGTGCCAGTATTGGTGGTTTAGGTACGCTGGTTGGTTCACCGCCTAATGCGATTACTGCGCGTGAGCTTGGCATGGACTTTGCTGCTTGGATGAAAATTGGCTTGCCGATGATGTTGATCATGATGCCTATCATGATCTTTACCTTGTGGATTGTTTTCCGTCCAAATTTTAAAGGTGAGGCAGGTAAGATAGAAGATCAAGAGGCGGTCGAGTGGACGCCTATACGTATTGTGACAGCCTTGCTTTTTGCTTTCATCGCTTTATGTTGGATTTTTAGTAGCAAAATTACCCAGTTATTAGGTACTACCAGTACTGACTCCTTAATTGCAATATTTGCGGCAGTGATGGTGGTGGTTCTAGGGTGTGCTCGTTGGCAAGATGTAGTCGATAATACGGATTGGGGTGTGCTACTTCTCTTCGGTGGTGGTATTACACTCAGTAAGGTGATGCAGGTTTCTGGTGCTTCGGAAGTATTGGGGCAGATGGTTGCTGATACCTTCGGTGGTGCTAATCCATTATTAGTAATTTTTATTGTTTGTATCTTTATTATTATCCTGACAGAATTCACTAGTAATACGGCATCAGCAGCTCTCTTAGTGCCGGTGTTTGCTGGTGTGGCGACACAGATGAATCTGCCGCCTGAAGTGTTGGTGTTAGTGATTGGTATTGGTGCATCGTGTGCCTTTATGATGCCGGTCGCGACTCCGCCAAACGCGATTGTCTTCGGTAGTGGTCTGATTAGGCAGCGAGAAATGATTCGCGCAGGACTAGTGCTTAATGTACTTAGTATTGCAGTGATTTCACTCTTTGTTTATTTCTTCATTTATTAATAAATGAAGAAATGCATTAATTAGCTGGCTTATAGGGGAAAAGGCGACACTTTTCCCCCTTTTTAGTTAATTTATTGCAGAGAAGGCTCTTAAGTTGTTATACTTGAGAGCTAAATTTTGAAAATCTATATAACTTTTATCAATTCATGAGGATAGTACACCTATGGTGGTTATTCGTTTAGCCCGTGGTGGCTCTAAAAAACGTCCCTTTTACACTATTGTTGCAGCTAATCGTAGCGATCGCCGCGATGGCCGCTTTATTGAGCGTCTAGGTTTTTATAACCCAGTAGCTCCTGAGGGCACTGAGTCATTACGTATTGCGATGGATCGCTTAGAATACTGGAAAGAGCAGGGCGCTCAGCTGTCTGAGACAGTTGCTCGTTTAGCCAAAGAGTATTCTAAACAGCAGGCTGCTTAATTGAGTTTGTAGAGCTATTGGCTTAGGTCTTTTTAGGCTTATCAGGCATTAATAGCTTGTTTTACTCATTGGCATTCAAGCTATTGCCTTAGTAGATTTGATTGACCGTCGGTGTTCTGACGGTCAATCTTGTTTTTAATGCAAATTAAAAGCAGTATTTGATGAAAAAGCGATTCGCTAGCAAAGCGCAAAGTAGCACAGTAGCTCCTACTGATTTGGTCGAGTTGGGCCATATTACGGGGGCTTTTGGTGTTCGAGGTATGGTTAAAATTAAGCCATACTCTGTTGATTCCATTCTTCCCGAGGTTGACCGTTGGTGGCTGCAGCGTGGTTTACTGCCAGGCAGGAACCAGGGGGCAGCAGCTCGGGAGCCGCATCAGCTCTTTGAGGTTGAGCAGTGCCGTTGGCACTCAGATAGTCTGATAGCATCTTTTGTTGATCTCAGTGATCGCGATGTTGCTGAAGGCCTTAAGGGGATGGTGATCTCCGTTTCTCGCGCTGATTTTCCTGATGAAGACTCTGATGAGTTTTATTGGGTGGATTTAGTTGGTAGCTGGGTGTATACGGTTGATGAGTCAGCCTTGGCCGAGTTAGGTAGCGCTGATGGCTCTCCTGTGTTGTTAGGAAAGGTCAGGGAGTTATCTGATAATGGCGTCCATGCCGTATTGCATATTGACCGCTACAGTGCAGCAGTGACTTCTGATGCGTCAGCAGAGCCGCAGCTACTTGTTAACTCTAAGGGGCAGCCTCAGCAGAGTCTAGTGCCTTTTGTCGAGGCGCATGTTCTAGATGTTGATCTAGACAGCCAATACATCAAGGTTGATTGGCCGTTGGATTTCTGATGCAAGTTAATGTTGTCAGTTTGTTCCCGCAGATGTTTGATGTGCTTACTACGATGGGTGTTACGGGTAGGGCACATGAGCAAGGCATCTGGTCACTAAGTGCTTGGAATCCACGTGATTACACTCACGATGTGCACAAGACGGTCGATGATAGGCCTTATGGCGGTGGTCCTGGTATGTTGATGTTGGCACAACCTTTGGTTGATGCAATTGAGGACATCAAGCAGCATCAAGAGGGCGACACAGGGCCGGTTATTTTACTCAGTCCAGCGGGCTCATCTTTTAATCAGTCCAAGGCCATGGAGTTGGCACAATTGCCTAAGGCGACCTTTATTTGTGGTCGCTATGAGGGTATTGATCAGCGTTTTATCGATCATTATGTCGATGAGGAGATATCTCTCGGAGATTTTGTCTTGTCGGGTGGTGAGGTTGCAGCATTAGCTGTGTTGGATGCGGCGATTCGTTTGTTGCCTGGTGTGCTAAATGATCAGCAGTCAGCCTTGCAGGATTCCTTTCATGAGGAGTTATCGGGGTTGCTTGATTGTGAGCATTACACGCGACCAGAGGTGTTCGAGGGCGAGGCGGTGCCGCCTGTCTTGTTGTCGGGTCATCATGCTAATATTGCCGAGTGGCGTCGCCAGCGCTCTTTGGCGTTGACTGCGAGCAGACGTCCCGATCTGATTCTAAAAGCCAAAGAAAAGGGGCTTTTATCTAAAAAAGACTTGGCGTTTTTAGCGCAATTATAAGTTCTTCGGCCTGTTATTGATGCGGGTCTCGCTGCTTTGATATCTAGAAATTAAAAAAACACCTTGATAATTTAGGATTTAACCTCACATACTCCCTTCGTTCGGTTTATTTTGAGGGAGTTATCATGCAAGCATATTCAGTCTTGGATTTCTCATCCATTGTTGAGGGTGAGGGTGCCACTGAGGCGTTGGCTAAGTCATTACAATTGGCCCAAGCTGCTGAGGAGGCAGGTTATCATCGTTTCTGGATGGCTGAGCATCACAATTTTCCTGCCATTGCTAGTTCTGCTACATCAGTAGCTCTAGCTCATATTGGTGCTGGTACTAATACCATCCGTATTGGAGCAGGTGGTGTGATGTTACCAAACCATTCTCCCCTTGTTATTGCTGAGCAATTTGGTACCTTGGATGCGCTTTATCCGGGTCGTGTTGACTTAGGCTTGGGTCGTGCTCCCGGCACGGACCAGACAACCGCTAGAGCCATGCGTCGAGATTTGAGAGCTGCCGCAGAAACTTTTCCTGAGGATGTTCAGGAGCTCCAGATGTATTTAGGTGAGCCGCGAGAGGGGCAGCGTGTTCGTGCTTATCCGGGGCAAAACTCAGAAGTACAAGCTTGGATTCTTGGCTCAAGTCTTTACGGTGCGCAATTAGCCGCTTACTTGGGTTTGCCTTATTCATTTGCTTCGCACTTTGCGCCTTCCATGCTGCATGATGCCTTAAGAGTATATCGTCAGCAGTTTAAGCCATCTCAGCATTGTAAAAAACCTCATGCTATGCCAGCAGTTAATTTGATTGTGGCTGAAACTGATGAGGAGGCTCGTTACTGGTTTAGTACACATCAGCAGAGTGTGTTGGCTTTATTCCGCAATCGAAGTGAGAAGTTGCAGCCGCCAGTTGAAGGTTTTTATGAGTCGATGAGTTTGTCTGAGCAGCATGCAGTGGATGGTCATTTACTATATTCCTTTGTAGGCTCTGAAAAAACCGTGGCTTTCCAGTTGGAGCAGTTTTTGAATAAAGTGCCAGTTGATGAATTAATGGTGCATGCTCGTCTTTTTGATATTGATGCCAGGTTGGAGTCTTTGCAACGCGGTGCCAAGGTTTTGGCGCAGTTTGTAAGCAAGTAATCCTTCTTGGTTGATTAATCTGTTTTTTAGCAAATGCTTAGATAAATAGGTTTTTGATAGCTTAAAAGGGACTAAGCTTAAGTTTTTATTAGCTTTTTAGTCAAAAAAGCTAATAAATAGCTCTTTAAATTTTTTTAAAAATGGCTTATAATATGTCCCTTTGGCTTTGTCAAATCAAGTCGTAATTTTTTTACAATTTTTTTAGATTTAAGTAAATTATATGGGAACAAAAGTGCTTTTTGTGAGTATGGGTGGTCTTTGTCGTGCGCCGGGTGCAGCCGGGGTTTTACGCCATATGCTACAGGAAGCGGATTTGTCTGAGACGATTACCGTGGATTCGGTGGCAACCCATAATTACCATTTGGGTGAGGCACCCGATGGTCGTGTGCAGTTTGTCTGTCGTCGACGTGGTTATGATTTGAGTGATATGCGTGTTAGGCAGATCACTTTAGACGATTTTCGTGACTATGACATGATCCTTGCCACGGATTGGGAAAATCTTTCTTATATGCAGCAAATCTGTCCGCGTCCTTTGCATCACAAGTTGATGCTACTCATGCGTTTCGCTAATGACTACGAGGAAGCTACTGTACCTGACCCCTTTTATGGTGGTCTAGATAGTTTCCACAAGATGCTCGACTATGTCGAAGATGCCTGTCAGGGTGTTTTTGAATTAGTGAGCCGCCGCACTAAGCCATATCAAGTGGCTTAATTATCATCATGTCCTGGGCATTCGCCTTATAGCGGGTGCTCAGCGATGTCAGCTTTTCTTCTTTGGCGTTTTTGCCACAAAATCAAGTTCTTTCATTGATATATATCTAATAGTCTAGCAATTTAGTATGGTATTTGTTATACTTGAGTAAATCACTCGGGTATAGCCTTTATAAAGAGATTTTCTAGGCACATTTAGTTCAAAAATTTTTTTGTTCGTATACTTGAGTAAATCAGTGGGATTTAGCTCAGGAGCAATTTTATGCGCTTAACAACAAAAGGTCGTTTCGCCGTTACAGCTATGATTGACTTAGGTCTACGCTACCATAGCGGGCCGGTGACATTAGCGACTATTAGTGAGCGACAAAATATCTCTTTATCTTACCTAGAGCAGTTGTTTGGTAGATTGCGTCGCCACGAGTTAGTAGAGAGTGTACGTGGGCCGGGTGGAGGTTATTTACTTGCCCGTTATGCCAGAGATATTAGTGTTGCAGATATTATTTTTGCAGTTGATGAACCGGTTGATACCACTGCCTGTGGCAGTAAAAGAATTTGCGATACAGGCAAAGATGGAGCGACATCGGGTCATTGCATGACGCATGAACTGTGGACCGATTTAAACCGCCATGTGGTGGACTTTTTAGATGCGGTTACCCTACAGGACTTAGTTGATAAGCAACGCATGCGTCAATTGAATCATCAAAATAAATCGACGGGTCACTCAGAAGTAGTGATGCGCGATCAAACAAGTGGCATCATGTCAAGTGCCGTTTGATACAGGAGTTATTAATGTCAGTAAATTTACCTATCTATTTTGACTATTCTGCAACTACCCCGGTTGATCCGCGTGTTGTAGATGCCATGGTCCCTTGGTTATACGAGAAATTCGGTAACCCAGCTTCACGCAGCCATCAGTTTGGTTGGGAGGCAGAGGAAGCCGTTGAGCAGGCACGTCAGCATGTAGCTGATTTAATTGGTGCAGACTCACGTGAGGTTATCTGGACCTCAGGCGCAACCGAATCTAATAACCTAGCGATTAAGGGAATTGCCGAGTTCTACCAGTCACGCGGTAAGCATTTAATTACTGTTAAGACTGAGCATAAGGCTGTTCTTGACCCGATGCGTGAATTAGAGCGTGAGGGTTTTGAGGTGACGTATTTAGATGTTCAGGATAATGGCTTGCTTGATTTAGATGTTTTAAAAGCAGCGATTCGTCCAGATACTATCCTTGTCTCAACGATGTGGGTAAATAACGAGATCGGTGTAATTCAGGATATTGAAGCGATTGGTGAGCTTTGCCGTGCTAACAAAATCGTTTTTCATGTTGATGCTGCTCAGGCCGCTGGTAAGGTAGAAATTGACTTAGAAAAAGTAAAAGTTGATTTGTTATCTCTCTCAGGCCACAAGGCTTATGGTCCCAAAGGTATCGGTGCTTTATATGTGCGCCGTAAGCCACGTATTCGCTTAGAAGCTCAGATGCACGGTGGTGGTCATGAGCGCGGTTTCCGCTCAGGTACTTTAGCTACTCACCAAATTGTTGGTATGGGCGAAGCTTTCCGTATTCTCAAAGAGGATATGGGAACCGAAAATGAGCGCATTCGTGCCCTACGTGATCGTTTATTAAACGGTTTATCGGACATTGAAGAGGTTTATGTTAACGGTGATATGGAAAATCGTATCGCAGCTAACCTCAATATGAGCTTTAACTACGTCGAGGGTGAGTCCCTGATGATGGCGATTAGCGACTTGGCAGTATCTAGTGGTTCGGCCTGTACTTCTGCCAGTTTAGAGCCATCTTATGTATTACGTGCTCTTGGTCGTGACGATGAGTTAGCGCATAGTTCAATTCGCTTTACTTTAGGTCGTTTTAATACCGAAGAAGAAGTAGACTACGCAATTAAAGTAATTAAGGACCAAGTGGCTAAATTACGTGCGATGTCACCACTTTGGGATATGTATCAAGAGGGTGTTGATTTAAGTACTATCGAATGGACAGCACACTAATCAACACAAGACAAGTTATTTAATTTAAGGAGTAAGGTCATGGCCTACAGTGATAAAGTTTTAGATCATTATGAGAATCCTCGTAACGTCGGTACTTTCGACAAGGAAGAGGGTGGTGTTGGTACAGGTATGGTTGGTGCGCCCGCATGTGGCGACGTAATGCGACTACAGATTAAGGTTAATGATACAGGTGTCATCGAGGATGCACGTTTCAAGACCTACGGCTGTGGTTCTGCCATTGCCTCCAGTTCTTTAATTACCGAGTGGGTTAAGGGTAAAACGCTAGACGAAGCAATGGAAATCAAAAATGCCGCTATTGCAGAGGAATTAGCATTGCCTCCTGTTAAAATTCACTGCTCAATCTTAGCTGAAGATGCGATTAAAGCAGCAGTTAAGGATTACAAAGAAAAGAACAGCTAATCTAAAAAGATTATTCCGTTCAAGGCTCCGAAGTGGTTCGCCACTTCGGAGATAGCACTTTTTAGATGCTGAGTTATTTGATATTTAAACTAGTGAGTTAATTTATGGCAATCACATTAACAGAAAAAGCAGCTAAGCATATTCAAGGTTATCTCGATAAGCGAGGTGATGGATTAGGCTTGCGTCTTGGTGTGCGAACAACAGGTTGTTCCGGCATGGCATACAAGCTGGAGTATGTGGATGTGCCTGAGGCTGACGACCAAGTTTATGAGAGCCACAACATCAAGATTTTTGTGGACCCAAAAAGCTTGGCCTATATTGATGGTACCCAGCTAGATTATGTCCGTGAAGGCCTCAACGAAGGGTTCAAATTTACTAACCCTAACGAAAAGGCAAGCTGTGGATGCGGTGAGTCATTTACAGTTTAATCACATCATCTCGGCTATTCAGGATATAGCGTGAATCAAGATTATTTTGAGTTGTTTGAGTTGCCTGTTCAGTTTGCTGTGAATCTCAGCGAACTAGAGCAGGTTTGGCGTTCTAAGTCGGCACAAGTACATCCCGACCGTTTTGCTACTGCATCAGATGCAGAAAAGCGTGTAGCCATGCAGTGGGCTAGTTTGATTAATGAGGCCTATCAGGTACTTAAAAATCCCATCAAACGTGCCACTTATTTATGTGAGCAGCAGGGTGTTGACATTGCCGCCGAAAGTAATACATCCATGCCCCCCGAGTTCTTATTTAAGCAAATGGAATGGCGTGAAGAATTAGAGTCTGCTGCTGGTAACCAAGATGCTCTATTGCAATTGATGCAACAGGTTAAGACTGAAGAGCAGGACTTGAATCACGAGGTGGCTGAGTTAATTGATCAGCAAAAAAACTGGTCAGAAGCCGCTGAAAAGCTACGTCAATGGATGTTTATTGATAAGTTTCGTAGTGAAATTAAAGAACAACTGGACTAGCTCAAACAAAAAGTATTAAAAAAGAAAATTATTTATGGCACTTTTACAGATTTCTGAACCCGGCGCTTCTCCTATGCCTCATCAGCGTCGATTGGCGGTGGGCATTGATTTGGGTACGACTAACTCCTTGGTTGCGGCGGTTCGTAGTAGCGTGGCTGAAATTTTAACCGATGAGCAAGGCAGAAAAAGTATGCCTTCAGCCGTACGTTATTTGAAGAACGGTGAGGTGCAAATCGGTCATCCGGTGGTTCAAACGAAAAGTCGTGATACACAAAACACCTTCTTTTCTATTAAACGCCTGATGGGTCGCAGCTATGCTGAGGCCAAGCAAATTAATCTGCCCTATGATTTGGTAGAGAGTGAAGGCACTGTACGTTTTAATACCTTACATGGTGAGCTTAGCCCGATTGAGGTATCTGCACAAATTTTGGCAAAGCTGCGTCAATTAGCAGAAGACTCTTTGGGCGATGATTTAGTGGGTGCCGTTATTACCGTACCTGCTTATTTTGATGATGCGCAGCGTCAGGCGACTCGTGATGCGGCTCGTTTGGCTGGTCTTGATGTGTTGCGCTTATTAAATGAGCCCACAGCCGCCGCGGTAGCCTATGGTCTGGATAGTGCGACTGAGGGTGTGTACGCGATTTATGATTTAGGCGGTGGTACCTTTGATATTTCAATTTTGAATTTAAGCAAGGGTGTCTTTGAGGTACTCTCTACTGGCGGTAATACGCAATTAGGCGGCGATGACTTTGATGAGCTCATTGTTAATGACATCCTGAAGCATCACCAAGTCGATGATTTAACACATGCTGATTGGCGCTTATTAAAAGCGCATGCACGTAAAATGCGCGAGCGTTTGACTACTCAGCCTAAAGCCTATTTTAAAGTTAGCCTATCTAATGGATTAAATCTGGATTTAAACTACCCGCGTTCGCATTTCGAAAATATTGCTAGAAAGCTGGTCGAGCAGACATTGGATACGGTTAAGCAGGCTTTGCGTGATGCTGATATGAAGGCATCCGATGTAGAGGGTGTGGTCATGGTTGGTGGCTCCACACGTATGCCGATCGTTCGTGAGATGGTAGGTGAGCTTTTTGGTAGGGAGCCTCTGGTTGATATTAATCCTGACGAGGTAGTTGCTATTGGTGCTGCCTTGCAGGCTAATAAACTCGCTGGTAATCCTTCTCCTGGTGAGGACTGGCTCTTACTTGATGTGACTCCACTGTCACTAGGTCTTGAAACCATGGGTGGTTTGGTTGAAAAGGTCATTCCACGTAATAGTACGATTCCAGTTGCCCGTGCACAGGAATTTACGACTTACAAAGATGGTCAGACTGCGATGGGTATCCATGTGGTACAGGGCGAGCGTGAGTTAGTTGATGAGTGTCGTTCATTGGCTCGTTTTGAGTTGCGCGGTATCCCCCCGATGGTAGCCGGAGCGGCTCGCATTCGTGTGACTTTCCAGGTTGATGCTGATGGTTTGTTAAACGTCACAGCACGTGAAAAGACTTCTGGTGTCGAAGCGCATATTACCGTTAAGCCTTCCTACGGTTTGTCTGATGACGAGGTTACCCGTATGTTAAGCGAGGGTATGCAGTCAGCTGAAGAGGATGCTCAGCAGCGTGCACTTCGTGAGCAGCAGGTTAATGGCGGTCGTTTAATTGAGTCAATTGTCTCAGCGCTCAATGCCGATAGTGATTTATTAAATGCTGAGGAAGAGCAAAAAATTCGTAGCGAGGTAGAGCATCTGCGCGAACTGGTCCAAGGTGATCAGGCAGATGATATTCGCGCCCAAATTCATCGCTTAAGCCAAGTCACAGATGACTTTGCGGCCCGCCGTATGGACCGCAGCATTCGTCGTGCGCTGTCTGGCAAAAAAGTTGAAGAATTGTAATTTAGGAGTTATTAAGAAGATGCGTAAAGTTACCGTATTACCTCATGAGGAAATTTGTCCAGAGGGTAAAGTCATCGAAAATGTGCCCTCTGATGTGAGTCTTTGTCAGATTTTGTTGGATAATGGCATTCCGATGGATCATGCCTGTGAGATGGTTTGTGCTTGTACTACCTGTCATGTTATCGTCAAAGAAGGTTTTGACTCCTTAGAGGAGGCAACTGATGACGAGGAAGATATGTTAGACAAGGCGTGGGGCCTGACCTTTGAATCACGACTTTCTTGTCAAACCTTTGTGACTGATGAGGATTTAGTTATTGAGATTCCTAAGTACACCATTAATCACGCCAAAGAAGATCATTAGTTTAATGCGATAGTTCAGGAGAGCGGGCAGATGCTACGATTCAAAAAGGGTTTTGACC
>LSQX01378857.1_pt1 | contig 13142 bp, 8 predicted proteins | sample 654561 | NCBI WGS metagenome assembly LSQX01 (sample SAMN04489861, study PRJNA283612) | anaerobic digester metagenome | isolation source: 4 biogas reactors fed with cattle manure at either 37C or 55C with and... | place: Denmark: Kongens Lyngby | collected 2014 | reverse complement strand
AACCAGTGCGCTAACCGGGCTGCGCCACACCCCGCAGTTGCGTCAGGAAAAATGAGCCTCGAATCTTGTCAAGACAATATCGCTTTGCCGCCAATTCCGTATTGCGCCACAAATTGCTTTACAAGAAGGCAAAGGGTAAAAAGCTGGCTCCAATTTATGAAAAGCAGCACTCCTCTCCCCTCTTCCAAAGGCACACGATCCGCCAAAGGCAAACAGCAAATCGTGCGCAAGGGGATGCGTTTATCCATAATTGATGGAGTGTTTGCCCAGATATATCAAGCTTTGTGCCAGATTGGCAGCAGCTTTGTGACCAAGTTTTTGGTGATCTTGGGAGCCACCCCGTTCCAATTTTCCCTGCTCAGCGCCTTGGGGCAGGTATCCGCCCTCTTTCAACCCTTGGGCTTGGCACTCACCCACAGGCTCAAAGCCAGAAAGTGGGCTTGTGTGTGGATCACCGCTGCGGGCAGGTTTCTCACCTTTTTCACTGCTGCCGCCCTGCTGTTTTCCAGCCAAAATACGGCAATCTGGTTTGTCTTGGCGCTGCTCTTTTCCAGTGCCTCGCTCTTGGCAATTGGCGGTAATATCTGGATAGCCTGGATCAGCGATCTCATCCCGCAAAATATCAGAGGCAGGTTCTTTTCCCGGCGCAATCAAATAGTCATCCTTGCTGGCTTGATAGTGGGCTATATCTTTAGCCTGTATATAGATATGTTCGAAGCCACCTCAGGACTGGCAAGGTCTATCCTCGTGGATGGCGTGGGATTGGGCAAGTGGTTTATCCCCGCCAATCAGCCGTACTTTATCAGCGGAATGTTTATCTTTGGCAGCCTCATTTCCTTCATCGGCCTCTATGTGCTTTCCAGACAACCGGAACGCATCGTGAAGGCAGAGCCCATCATCAGCCTCCGCAAGGAATACAGCCAGCCATTTAAGGATGTAAACTTTCGCAAGCTGCTGATATTTGGAATGTGGTGGATGTTGGCGATTGGCGTGGGCAGCGCATTTTGGGGACCCTTCATGATCCAAAAGCTAAAGATGGGGATGTTTACCATGCAGCTTTATGGCACCCTGCACAACGCCTCTTCGCTGGTGGCATTCACCTTTTGGGGCAGGTTTGTAGACCGTCTGGGCAATAAAACCGCCATGAAAATCTGCGTGTTTTTGGGCGGATTGAACCCCATGCTTTGGCTCTTCACCGGGCCGGGTAATTACAGCATTCTATGGATGGAAGCGGTGATTTCCGGCATTATGTGGACTGGCAATACCATCGTGGCTACCAATTTTGTACTGGCGATTGCTCCCAAGGGCAAACAGCAGGTTTACAGTGGTCTTTATGGGGCCCTTGCCGGAGTGAGCATGATGACCTCCACCCTGCTTTCCGGTGCCTTTTTCCCCGGGCATCTGGACCTGGGCTGGAAGGTCTTGGAGCCAGAGCAGGTGGTCTTCGGCATCGGCGGCATCCTGCGTTGGCTCACCATTATCCCACTGCTGTTTGTGGTGGAAAAGAAGGCAGTTCCCCTGCGCCACGTGTTAGCCTATGCGCTCAGATCGGTCATGGAAGGTGTTTCCGACCTCTGGCAATCGATTATTAAAAGGGTATAATCCTATTTCAGCTTGCTGAACCAACCGGATATGGAAGCCTGAAGGCTGGCTGCATCCAAGCCCTCCAGTGCGTACAGCTCGTCTGAGGGTCCGGAATGAGGATATCCCTTCACGCCTATCTTGAGCAGCTGAGCGAACAATCCCTTTTCCAACAATCTATCTGCCAATGTGGTTCCCAAGCCGCCTTGCACGTGATGATCTTCGATGGTTACCACATACTTGCTGGCAGCCACTTTTGCCAACAGCTCATCATCCAGTTGCAAAGGTGAGGAGACGTAATAAAGCTGAGGATTGATACCCTGCTCCCGCAGAGCGTCAACGGCTGTGATCGTATTGGCAACAGGCGTTCCGGTAACCAACACGCAGCCTTGGTCACCCTTCCTCAACACATCCGCCTTGCCATAGTTAAAATCATAATTTGCGTCATAGAAAACCGCTCCTTCCTCAGTTTTGATGATGGGGATACGGGAGCGACCCATCGCGATGATATAATTGCCGGGCTTATCAATCAGCCAGCGGATGATGCGATCTGTTTGATTGGGATCTGCGGGCAGGATGAGACGGAAATTGTGCAGATTGCGGGAAAGCGAGATATAGTCTATACTCTGATGGGTTTTACCATCGGCACCCACATCCAGTCCCACGTGGGTGAGCACCACCTTCAGATTTGTCCAGTTAATATCGTTAAGCCGCTGCATGTTATATACTTCTGCGATGCCAAACATCCCAAATCCAGCCCAGAAGGTCTGGATCCCACAGCTGGAGATGGCGCCTGCCACCACGGCGGTATTGTGCTCCATGATGCCTGCTTGAATAAAGCGATCGGGGAGGCGACGGGCAAAATCATCCGTCTTCACGCTGGATGCCAAGTCACAATCCAAAACCACGATGGGCGTGGGATTATCTTTGTTGATCTCTCCCAAATCGCTGATGGCATTGCCCCAGGCACTGCGGTTATCTGTAACATATTCATAAACCTTGGTTTGTCCCCTATCGAATGAAGCTTTCAGGGCAAAGATGGAGGTATTCTCCGCTCCCCGCACCTTGGCGTCTTGGCGCATCTTCTGATATTCGGCAAAACGGTTTGGCTCCTCAAGCTGTGCCAAAGCCTCTGCCAATTGCTCTTCCCTCAGGGTGGCACCGTGATATTTTGCTTGGTCTTCCATAAAGTCCACGCCCTTGCCCATCACCGTGCGGGCAAGGATCATCACGGGATTATCCTTCTGCCGGGCTTGCTCCAGGGTTTGCAGGATTTGATCAAAATCATGACCATTCACTTCCATCACCGTCCAGCCGTCAGATTCCCAGTTTTTACGGATGTTCTGCGGCATCACGTCGTGGATTTGCCCGCTGATCTGCAGGCGGTTATAGTCCACTATCGCGATCAATCTGTTGAGGCGATATTTCACTGCCAAACGGCGAGCTTCGCCAATCTGCCCCTTCTGCTGTTCGCCATCACCCATCAGCGCATAAACGTAGTGATTCTGCCCCTTGATCTGAGCCGCCAACGCCATACCTACTGCGGCGGAAAGGCCCTGACCCAAGTTGCCGGTGGTCCATTCCACGCCGGGCACCTCGCGCTCGATATGTCCCTCATAACGGCTGCCGGTGAGGCGGAATTGGGAAATCGCTTCATCCAAGGGGAAAAACCCATTCAAGCCCAAGATGGAATATACCGCCGGGGAAATATGGCCATTGCTCACGATTACCCTGTCACGCTCCTCCCACTGTGGATTTTGGGGATCAAAGCGCATGCTGTGGTAAATGCAGGCCAGAATATCGATGGCGCTCATGGAACCGCCGGGATGGCCACTGCCAGAAAGGGTGGTCATGGATAGGATTGCGGCACGCGCAGCCCGCGTCTGTGCCTGCAATTGGCTGATGGTATCTTTCTTCTGTTTGCTCATGATTTCCTCTTAATTCATACGTTATGTGATGATTCTGATGCCTCATGTATCTACAATATAAGGCGATATGGCATCAATCAAAGCTTGAACCCCAGTTTTGCCTGGCAGGAGAATTTGTCAAGATGCATTTATAATTCCCTGATCTAACCTCTGGCCTCTAACCTCTGGCCTCTAATCTCTGGCCTCTGGCCTCTGGTCTCTGGCCTCTGCTCGCAAAACGAGCTCCTGTCCATTGTCCACTGTTCCCCTAAGCACGCATCGCGTGCGCTCCTGAGTCTCACCAGAGACGGCATTATAGGCCAACTCTCGCTATAAGTATAAGTTACGACTCTCAGAGAAACGGCATTTCAGACCTGTTTAGCGCAATAGAAAGGTGCTGACGCACCTATTGGGGAACTCGCTTCGCTCGAGGCTCGCTGTCGCTCGAAGGAAGGCGGGTGACGCCCGCTTGATTTTGACCTGAACTGACGTCTCTCCGAGACTCATTCGGTTAGGTAGTATTGATTTGAAATGACCCTGACAAATCTGGAACAAGATGTGATATTCCAAAGAGTATGATGCAATACCCATCCGAGTCTCGGAGAGACGATATTTTAGGTCAATTTCAACGATAATAATAAGTTACGAGTCTCGGAGAGACGGCATTTTTAGTTTTTGATATCAGGCTTCGGTAGAACCATAGATTTCCTTCAAGCCTATCTCATAAATTCGTGTATATAACTGATATGCACTAACTTAAGGCCGACTAAAGTCGGTGAAACTCCCGGCTAAAGCCCAGGGGATACAGATCAAGCGATAATAAATAGGATGGTATACAGGTAAGGGTGGAGGTTCAATCAAAGAATCCTATTTGCAAGCAACAAAGGTAACAATGCCCACCTCATCTTTCCCATAAGCTATCTGGTAACTAATATCTTTGAATCCAGCCAAGCTTAGTCTCATTCTAAATTCTTCTATTCCATACCAATTAAGGATCAAGATCGATGTCTCAGTCTTGATAACTTCCCCTTCATATATCAATTCAAAAGGAGAAATGCGGAAAAACCTCGTAAAGAAAGGAGCTTCTTTGCAAGGTACTGGAATGTATGGCTGGTATGCTGAAAAACAATGGGTATCTATCGTCTTGTCTGCAATAGAGAGTCAAAGCGAAATAAGGTTTATTCGGATAAAGTGGATTTGTTACTTATTGAGGACAGATCTCTACTATATTCATATCGGGAAGCAATAATAAAGCGATTTGAATTACTCAAGAATGCAATTGAAAACGAACCAACAATTCACATTATCAGCGCATTCCCAAACATTATCACAGATACTTCCGGGGCTTTAGGAATCATCAGAAAGAAAAATCATTGGCTATGTAACCCACTTTTCCTGCCAGATGGCTGGATGGCTGAGTAGGCTCACAATTCCAACCATAATAACCTTACTTGCTGCTGATAGCATACCCCATACCCTCATATCCCTTCAATCGCTTTCTATACATGTTCGCAAGCATCGGTTCGCTCATATCGACATAATCGTAGATCACAACTTCTGTTTTGTTATCATGAGCCCTATGCAGCCTGCCAGCATATTGTTGCAATACTCCTTTCCAAGATATGGGCATAGTAAGGAACAAGGTGTCCAGTCTGCTGTCATCAAAGCCCTCCCCAATGTATTTTCCTGTTGCTATAATCACTCTCTCATCCTCATCAGGTATGGAGTGTAGCTTATCCATTACTGCTTTTAGCTGCTTCCTGCCCATGCCACCCCGTAATGCGATTACGTGCTTGGAGAAGCCTGCGAGTTTCTGAGCAAAGAACTCCACGTGAGCAGTTCTCTCAGTCAGGACAAGTGGGCTTTTACCGGCTACGATTGCCTCAATGATGTCATCGAGGATCATATCATTTCGCTTAGTGTCCTCCACTAAAGCCTTATAGATGTCAGTGATCTTGATCTCTGCTTCCTCGCTAGTTTTTATCATTGAGAAGGTGGTTTGGCGAGTTATAACCTTGTGAGTGAAAGACCTTAGCAGAACTTGAGATTTGGCATCTACTTTATAACGGATAGGGGCGCATTGCATAAAGACTATTGGGTGATGACCATCCTGGCGAATTGGAGTGGCAGTGAGCCCGTAGACGTACTTTGCCTTAACAGATTTGAGAACCTTTTCAAAGCTAAAGGCAGAAATATGGTGACACTCATCTACAATAACCATGCCATAATCCTTAACGAGATCTTTAACTGCGTGTTTGTGAGTAAGACTCTGAATAATGGCAACATCGATCTTGTTGGTTCTTTTATCTATACCTCCTCCGATTTGTCCTATTTCCGGTTCTTGCAGAAAACACTTCAGCCGCTCTACCCATTGGTTCATTAACTGCCTGCGATGTACGACGACCAGAGTATTGGTCCGCCTTTGTGCAATCATCCAGATTGCCACTACTGTCTTGCCAAATGCCGTAGTAGCTGAGAGAATGCCATTATCGTGCTTGAGCATCGCTGATCCGGCAAGGAGTTGTTCACTACTTAATTTACCAATGAAAGCAGCATCGATGGGGGCTCCTGGGAATCTCAAATCCTTCTGGATCAGCTCAATGCCCAGATTTGACACGAGCTTTATGATATCGTCCAAACACCCTCTCGGGATTACAAGGTATTCGTCTGTTTCTGATGATAGATTGATAATCCTGGGTATATTGTAGATTGGCATTCTCATGGCTTGAGCGCGGTAAAATTCTGGATTCTGGAAGGCTGCAACCCTGATGATATTGGACATTAGCTTCTGTGGAAGTCCGGCTTTCTCAATGTATATCATATTACTTAGGACTATTTGAATCTGAGAGGGTAAATCTTTGTAATACTCAGGTTGGGCTTGCTTTGCTTCCCAGGGCATGGTTTCATCTACTTCAGGTGCAATGATCTGGGATAATCCCATAGAACCATGACCATTAGGGAGTTCTGCAAGGATTTGATTGATCTTCTGCATACTAAGTCTTTCTACTTGTGCCAGGAAGCGCCATTGATCATCAATCCTACTCAACTGGTGATCAACAAACTCACTGTGCCCACTCTCGCGCACTTTCTTTTGCAGGGGCAAGGCAATCAGATTTCCAAACCCACCTTTGGGCATAGTATCTTGGTTAGGAAACATGCGGTCAAATGAATCAAAGCCGATTTGGTGATAACTCTCCATAGTATTTGTAAGCAGTACTGTTCCTAATCTGCGTGCCTGGGCTGCTGATATCTTTTCATCAAAGAAGAACCAAACATGGGCACCGTTCCCTGACCTGGATATCTCAACATAGCTAGGAACATGATACTGATTGCAGACATCGATCAATGCCCTCACATCATCCCGCCATCCCATCTTATCAAAATCTATAGCCAGAAACTTGCATGTATCATCTTCCAGCAGGGGGTAAATACCAACTATAATCTCACCACTCAGGTGCCTGTAGATCTGTTTATCATCAAGTGGGATAAACTTTCTGTTCTTACAGTTTGCGCAGGGGATTTTCTTATACTTGCCACACACATCGTGTTTCCAATCATTATAGCAAGCTGGTGAGTAGCCTGACTTATTGTTTTTGCCAACCCATCTGATTGCAAACACGTCTTCTCTTCCCTGAAATAAGCTGCGAAAGAGCTGTACCTTGTTTTCTGGACTGGATTGATTGTTGATTGTAGCATCAAAAGAGCTTGCACTTACTGATTGTGAATTCTCTTTGCTATGCTTCTGAAAGTTTTCAGTTGGATTTGAGGACTCAGTATTCAAGTCTGATGGATGAGTAACATTTGATGCCAAATCTCTCAGCCTGGAGTTCTCTGCCTCCAGAACACTAATCCGCTTTAGCGCATCTTGGAGTTGCTTCTTTAGTTCTTCATTATCGGTGTTCATCTCATCCTCAGCTGACCAAGCGTGAAAAGTATGTCAAGCTGTCAATCCCAAAATAAAGAGGAACCTATGAGTACCCCATTTGAGAACCATTGCTGTGATCATTCACTTGCAGATATCCTGTCATAATTTGAAGTTTTCGGTGATCTAATTTGCAGATACCCAGTCAAAAACTACCTAAAAGAGTCTTGGAAAGGATGAGTAAGGATGCGCTACGATGCGACAGTTTGCAGATTTCGCTGCACAATTTGCAGTATTCTTTGCCAAGTTGCACTAAAATTGAATAAACTCTCCAGGTTTTATCTGACCTTCTCCATAGCTTCTGAAAGATATAGTTTCCCACCGATCCGGAGCTCTTTTCACCAGTTGGCAATGAAGGAGAGTAGCTGGATAATAGCTACCTTGACTTAGTTTTGTCTTTCAGTACCTTTAAGTCGGATGTTAAGACGCCATTAAAAAAGGCAACGAGAAATACAGCCAAAACAAACGGTCAGTTTTACATGATGTAAGTTTCAAATGGATGGACTTAGAATGGAGAATGCTGGAAATAAATAAAAGGCGGTTTGTCATATTTTTGCCAAATGCAAGTTAGACAAACCGCCTGAAATGTTGGTGGAGCATAACGGGATCGAACCGTTGACCTCATGACTGCCAGTCATGCGCTCTCCCAGCTGAGCTAATGCCCCAACTATTCTTTTTCAAAAGATTAAGAACCAGCCTTTGGAGGGGTGCTTTTTTTGTCAAGCAGATTCTTGCGCCCACTTCTTCCCCCTCTGGAAAGTGTTATTATAGAGACAGATACAGGATTGCCGTCTTTCTTTGAAAAGCAGTCAATCTATGCCGTCCACCACTCACCCATCACTCACCACAAGACCGTTGAGCAACTCAACCCAGCATGAATTGTTCAACGTTCTTAAGAGTTGAAAGAGATATTGTGACTACAAGATATCGTAAATATGGAAATATTGTTTTAATTATAAAAGCCGACTGAAGTCGGCGAAACGCCCGTCTAAGGCCAGGGGATACAGCCACTTACCACTTTTTTTTAAAGAAATCAAGGTGATAGTTGAGAGACATTATGACTGCGAGATGTCGAAGATATGGAAATATTGCCTTAATTAAAAACAGGCTAAAGTTGGCTTTTATTAAACTATCCTGCGAGCAAAGCGAGCTACCGTCGAGCGCAGCGCTCCATCCTAACCCCTGAATACCTTAAACCCTTCTATAACAACCGGTTAAAAACCGGTGGAACGACCGGCTGAAAGCCAGTGTTACTGCTCGTTCAGCGAACAGGACGGGACACTCACTACCTCGCTCTTGCCCATTAACCACCCTTGTCTCACCCTTGTCTCACCCTTGTCGAGGCAAAGGAGAGACATGGGTGGTTAATAAGAAAGCAGGGGGCAAAGCAAGCCTTGACAAAAGATGCCCCCCATAATCTGCTGCATTGGAGGAAAAGATGAATAATCATGGATTGAGCAATTCGGAAACAATCGCCCTCGTGGATTGCAACAACTTTTATGTATCCTGCGAGCGCGTCTTTGACCCTTCTTTGGAGGGCAAACCCGTGGCTGTGCTTTCCAATAATGACGGTTGCATCGTCTCCCGTTCCAATGAGATCAAGGCATTGGGCATTCCCATGGGTGCGCCGGGCTTCAAGTATGAGGGCTTGATCCAAAAACATGGCGGCACCCTGCTTTCCTCAAATTACGCCCTCTATGGAGATATGTCTGCCCGCGTGATGGCAAGCTTGGCGTCCTTTGCCCCGGAAGTGGAGATTTATTCCATAGATGAGGCGTTTTTGCTGTTGAACGGCATCAGAGCCAAAAACTGGGAAGAGTATGGCAGGCAGATCATCCGCACGGTGAAGCAATGGACTGGCATCCCCGTTTCCATAGGCATTTCCAGCTCCAAGACTTTGGCCAAGATCGCCAACCACTGGGCAAAGCGCGTGCCCGCCTTCAGAGGCGTGCTGGATCTGACGGATGAAGAGCGCATCCAAAAGGCACTACTTAAAACTCCCGTGGGCACCGTGTGGGGCATTGGCAGGCAATATAACAAGTTTTTGATCCAAAACGGGATAGACAACGCCTGGTCTTTACGCAACGCCGATGATAGATTTATAGATCACTATATGACCTCGGTGGGACACAAGACGGTTTTGGAGCTGCGCGGCTATGCTGCCATTGATCTGGATAATGCCCCCAGCCCCAAGAAAAGCATCGTGGTTTCACGTTCCTTTGGCAAGCAGGTGGAAAGCCTCGAGGAGCTGTCAGAAGCCGTTTCCGCCTATGTAACGCGCGCTGCGGAGAAGCTGAGGATGCAAGATGGGGTGGCAGGCAATCTGATGGTGTTCTTGAGCACCAATCGCTTCAAATCCGGTCCCCAATACAGCAATTCCCTTCAGATCGAGCTTTCCCCGCCCACCGCCTATACTCCGGAATTGATCAAAAGCGCCCTGAGCCTCCTCAACGAAGTGTATCTACCGGGCTTTCAATATAAAAAAGCTGGCGTGATGATCAGCGACATCGTGCACGCTGATGATGTGCCTTTGAACTTTTTGCAAACCAATTATCTGGATGATAAACGCAAGATTTTGATGGACATCATGGATAAAATCAACCGCCAGAGCGGACGCGACACCCTCTTTTATGCATCCAGCGGCATCCAACGCGATTGGCAGATGCGCCGCGCCCGCCTCTCCCCCGCCTATACCACGCGTTGGAAGGATTTGCCCAAGGTAAAATGAGCCACTGGAATACCCTCTCCCAGCCCATCGAAGCGAAGCTGAATATCCGCCGCTCCCGCTTTATCGCCTGGATAGCACCCGCATCTGATGCCGCGGAGGCAGCCCGGCTGGTGCAGGAGCGCAGCCAGCAATTTGCCGATGCCACCCACAATTGCTATGCTTGGATAACAGGTTGGGATAGGGAAAACACCCATTACAACGACGCCGGAGAGCCCGCCGGCACCGCCGGAAAGCCCATCTTCAATGCCCTCATGAGCGCTGGACTCACCAATGTGGTGGCGGTGGTGACGCGCTATTATGGAGGGGTGAAATTGGGCGTGCGAGGCCTGATCGATGCCTACTTCGAAAGCACACAAGAAGCTCTGAAAGATGCCCGCACCACGCCCGCCATCCCCATGGCACGCATCTGGGTAAAATGTGACTATGGCGAGAGCGAAAGCGTGGAAGGATTCGTGCTCAGTTTGGGCGGGAATGTGGTGGATAAAGTGTTTCACGAGCAAGTGGAGACCACCTTTTGCCTGCCGAAAAGCCAGCTGCCCGCCTTGTGCGAAAATCTGGATGGACGGAGGCACCAAGGTGGCTTATTATATCGTTTGGAGGAATAAAAATTGATGAGAACATTATTAATAATACCCCTGATCCTGATGCTGGGAATGCTAAATGCCCAGTCTGCCACCATCATCACCAGCAAAAACGGTAAGGGAATCACCTTGGAGCGCCTTGCCAAAGAGTTAGGTAAATATGACGTTATCTTCTTTGGAGAATATCACGATAACGCCACCATTCACGATCTGCAAAGCAGGATTTTGCCCCTGATGTACGCTGCCAATCCGCGGCTCATCCTCTCTTTTGAGATGTTTGAGCGCGATGTGCAGGCGGACTTGAATTCCTATTTGGGCGATTGCATCGATGAAGATGAATTCTTGGAGCGTTCCCGTCCCTGGCCCAATTACCCCACGGATTACCGCTCGCTGGTGGAATTTGCCAAAGCCCATGATTTGCCAGCCATCGCTGCCAATATCCCGCGGCGTTTGGCAGGGCTGGTGGCACGCAACGGCATTGATGCCCTCAGAGGGCTCAGCAACGATGATCAGGTGCTGATGGCAGTATCGGTTTCCGCTCCTGAAGGGGCATACAAGGATAAATTCATCGCCACCATGCAGGCTAATGGGATGCACGGCAATGGTGGCGATAACGAGATGTATGAGCGCCTCTTTTTTGCGCAATGCATGAAGGACGACACGATGGCGGAAAGCATTGCCCAATATAGGGAAGTGTATCCCAAGCATAAGATTATCCACTTTAATGGCGACTTTCATTCACGGGAGTTTTTGGGCACTGTGGAACGCCTCAAAAGCAGGATGCCCAAGACCAAGATTGCCGTCATCAGCCCCCAATTTGCATCAGATCCCCTGCCCAAAAAGCTGAAAACAATCGCAAACTATATAATTATGCTGCCCGATGATGCCGTGGAAGAGGGAGAATAGACATGATTCGCAAAGCCATCCATGCCGGTAAGTTTTATCCCCGCTTTGCTGACGAGCTGACACGCCAATTTGAGGGATGGACCCGGGAAAACCGCAAGGCTCCCAATACAGAGCACAGCCTGGGGCTCATCGTTCCTCATGCGGGATATATGTATTCCGGAGCCGCTGCAGCACGCGCCTGGCACCACATTTCCGTGGATGAATTTGACGCCTTCATCATCGTGCATCCGTCCCACCATTCCATCAGTTTCGATTATAGCGTGAGCGCATTTCAGGAGTATGAAACGCCTTTGGGAAACCTGCATTTGGATACGGAATGTTATGCCGCGCTCACAGGGGGTGAAGAGCCCAAAGAGCTGTGGCTGCGCTATCATGAGGCGGAACACTCCATGGAAATCCAGCTGCCCATGATCAAACACTTCTATCCGGATGCCAAGATCTGCCCGGTGATGTTGGGCAGGCAAAACCTGAACAATTCCAAGCGTTTGGCAGATAAAATAGTGGAGCTGCAACGCCAGAGCATTCGCCGCATCGGCGTAATTGCCTCCACTGATCTTTCCCATTATTACGATGCTTCCACGGCAGAGGGAAAAGACCTGCTCTTGGCAAAACTGGTGCAGGCGCAAGCCATTGATGATCTGTGGGATTTGGTAACCGACGGGGATTGTGAGGCTTGCGGGATTGGCGCCATCCTCACCCTGTTGTATGTGGCAGCCCAAACCCCCGGTGCAAGGATGCAAACCCTGGAATACACCCATTCGGGCATGGTGAGCGGGCACAACGACCAAGTGGTGGGCTATCTGGCTGCCAAGCTGTGGAGGTGAGCATGGACCTGTCTTTGGATCAAAAAGAAGCACTCTTGAAACTGGCAAGAGACAGCATCCTCACCCACTTTGAGGGCAAGCTGCCTCAGATGCCGGACGATGAGCTTTTCCGCCAGAAAAGAGGACTCTTCGTGAGCCTGCATCAAGGCGAGGAACTCTGTGGCTGCATCGGCTATATCAAGGGATATAACACCATTGCCGCCAGTGTGGTGGAGATGGCGAGGGCGGCGGCTTTTGATGACAACCGCTTTTCACCCATCCGCCGGGAGGAAATGCCCTTGATCACGATTGAGATCTCGCTTTTGGGGGATCTGATACCCGTGGAAAGCCACGCTGAGATTGAGATTGGCCGCGATGGCTTGTATCTGCAGCATCCCTATGGCAGCGGTTTGCTGTTGCCCCAGGTTGCCACTGATTGGGGCTGGGATGTGCCCACATTCCTGAGGCAAATATGCCAAAAGGCGGGGCTTCCCTACGGCATTTTGCAGGATGAGCAGGCGCGTCTATTTCGTTTTACGGCAAGCGTTTTTGCAGAAAACCAGACTTTTTGATTGACAAGATTGCCGCTCTGATAAAGTTTGAACATCTACAAGCGTAATTTGCGCGGGAATAGCTCAGTTGGTAGAGCGCAACCTTGCCAAGGTTGAGGTCGCGAGTCCGAGTCTCGTCTACCGCTCCACATCTGAATGGACG
>LSQX01005165.1_pt1 | contig 13142 bp, 15 predicted proteins | sample 654561 | NCBI WGS metagenome assembly LSQX01 (sample SAMN04489861, study PRJNA283612) | anaerobic digester metagenome | isolation source: 4 biogas reactors fed with cattle manure at either 37C or 55C with and... | place: Denmark: Kongens Lyngby | collected 2014 | reverse complement strand
ACACACTTTTTTGAACACTACCGAATAGTTCGTTTTTGGCACTTAGAAGTGTTCCATATCTTTGTGGTGTGGAACCAGTTTCGCTGAAACGTTTGGGTTCTTTCCATGTTTTTAAGCCATTGTTAACAAATCCGCCTTTGCGAAAATTGTCTTTAAAATGGTCCACCGCCAACTTGCCCAAATGTCGTGGCAAATCATCGTTTATGAACTTTTTAAGTTCCCTTTCTTTTGCCTTTAAACGCTTTTGAAATTCTTCTGGTGTCATTTTTCTTTGCTAATTACTTGACTTTAGTTGTAAAATGTTGTATATTTGCAATTGAGGTTTGAATATCATTCGCGCGGGGGACATATCCTGAATAGACGTTTTTCAAACCTCTTTTTTATTTTTTTCAAACCTCTTTTTTATTTCTGGAGGCAATCCCTTTTTAATATCATCCATTCTATTTGTTATGCAGTAAAGTGTTTCTGTGTTGTAGTGATTGTGCCACATAACGCTAAAGTATCTTTTGACACCTCCTATTTCAGCAGTATAGTACAAAAAGAAATCAGATTCGTTGTGTTTTGTTTTTCCTTCTTCTCCTTTCTTGTCTTTTTTACAATTATTCCAGCCTTCATATTTCCAGTTTGCCAACTCTTTTTCTATATTTGGCAAATAATTATATACTTGAACATCTTTGATGTGAGCTCCTACCTCTCTAACACTTTTGCGAAGTATTTTTATTTCACCAGTTATAAGCTTGTCGCTAGAGAGGGTTATTCCATTGTGTTCAGGCAGGCTATTTCTATAGTCGCGTAAAACCTCTTTTGCATCATTTAGGATTTCTTTTCTTACATGTCTTTCCACCGCTTCTTCAGCTCCCCTATATGCGTTTTTTACATACATATTTTTGTTGCTAAACAATGCTCCGGTGCTTGCAGGGTTTTCTTCCAAACCTTGTGGCGGTGTGTAGTTTGCTGTGGGTGTGCGTTTGCTTGGTTCTTTGTCGGTATTGGTTATGCCACACTTGCAGTTCCAGAGATTGCCGGGATAATGTGTTTGCCAAAATGGGTCATTTATTGGTAGTACCAATCCGTAGAACTTCCTGTGTTCGTCTCGTGGTTCTATACTGGTGCTTGGTAGCCATTCTAAGTTTGGGTATAGGTCGGCATCTCTGTTGAACTTCTTGAAGTTTGATGCATTCCTGGCACGTACAACGGCGGTGTTGTATTCGGTTCTTAGCCAATGGTCATATTTTGACACAATGTGCTTGTTTGCTTTCTTGAACTCTTCAAAGGAGCGTAGCTTGCCTTTGTCGTCCCAGAGTTTGGGTATTAGGTCGTTTTGCTCACGGTGTGTTTTGAAAGCTGCAAATACAGCATTGTTGTTTTTGAGCTGGTTTACAAAGTCGTAATCTGGTGTTCCAAACTCCACACTGCCAAAAGCCATATCGACACTTTTATTGAGGTTTTGTTGTGCATGCTTGAATAGCGTAGGTTCTATCTCCTTGGTAGTGTCCACAACTCTGTTGTAGATATTTTTCAGAGCTTGGTTTATTTGCTCTTCGGTAATTCCGATGAACAAATCATCTTTCTTTGATAAAGCGATGTCGTTGCAAATGGAACATGTTTGTCCAAATAGATTATCTGCTAAAACTTCAAAGGAGCCCTCCTGTCGAGGGCTTCTACGAAAAAACTTGATAGCTTTTCCCAGAACGAGCTTTTGTGAGCTAACTCTTTTTTCTCAGGTTCTTTGCTTTGGTTGCTTGGAGATTCTTCTTTAGGCTCTTCTTTTGCCTTTGTTTTTGTTTTGTTGCTTTGTTCGGGTTTTGGTATGCCGTAGGTTTCGTAGAAGTAGTATTCGGGAATATCAATAAGGTAGTTTAGACGTTCGTCTATCAGTATTCTATCATTTAGCGAAATAGATTTGCCAGTTTCGGTGAACGAGAACTCACCACCTTCAACATTATATCCACGTGCTATAAGTAGGTTTATAAATTGTGTATTAAGGATTCTTGCCACAAACCTTTTGTCGGCTTTGTGTTTTTCGGTTTGCACTTCTAAATGCACTTCGCCCTGTGCTCGTGAAGCACCGTCTAAGGTTGTCATTGTTTGCCCTAAGATTCCGATAAGTATTTCTTCGTTACAGGCGTTACGAAATTTGTCGTATAGTTCGCCGTTGTTAGATTTGCTGTTGTCGTGAACTTCAACAGCTGTGCCTTCGGGTGCAGTCATCCACGAGTTGCCACCTTGATTTCGGAACGAGTTTTCTAGCTCCATTCTAGTAGCCTCGTCGTGCAAGTTATATTTGCCCACTCTGAACGGCATTCCGAATACTTCGCAGAACTCAGCCCAATCGCCAAAGCCACCTCGTTTGTAAATAACAAAAGGTGCAGCTTTGAGTATCAATCCAAAATCGCCATCTTTTTTGCCAGCAAATATAAATCTGTCATCTTGCGAATAGTCGTAACCACTCTCGTCCTGTACATCGAACAATATTTGCGTTTTGGACGGTTCTACGTGCTTGAATGGTATAAGATGTGACTGATACTCGGGTAGGTCTATTTGTTGCAGTGAAAAGCCGTAGAACTTTGATAGCATTATGTTTCGGAGCATATCCTCAAATGCTTCTGTTTTCATCAGTTCATATATGATATCGTTCTCTTTTCCGTCTTTATCCACAAACATTATATCAGCATTTGTAATGGCTGATATTCTTTTGTCTATGGCATCTGCCAATATGTTGTCCAGAAGTAGGTCCTCGTATAGGTCGTAGAGTCTGGTTCTATTGTTTCTGTCTGCACTTCTTAGTGCGGTTCTCCATGTGCTGATGTCCACTACATTGCGATTGGCTGGTTTCAGCTCTATTTGTGTTAGAATGTCTCTTTTTGTGCTCATTTTTAATAATGTTGATTTCTTTTGGGGTTTCCACCATACTTAATTATGTCTGCAGTAGTGCTTCCGTTTTCGTCGGTTGCCAGTGGTAGGTCTGGTACTATCATTCCAGCTTGCACTCCTTCTAACCATTTAATGGCTCTATCGTATCGCTCTTTGCGAAGTCGCAGGTCAATATTAGGATTAACAAGGTTTACAAGATGCCACACAGCTATATCTTTTACAAATATTACTAATAGCTGATGCCTGTCGTCTGTTATGGCTTGAAATATCAAATTTGCATCAAATCTGGATAGATATCCTTTTGCTTCTGCAATGGCTCCATCAATGGCGGCTTGTGCCAGTGTTTCATCATTGCGAATGATGCTTGCCATGGATTCGGAACGTAGATGCGTTTTGAGTTCATCAATTGTTATAAACATGTTTTAAAATCTTTTTGTGTTGATACTATTCTTCCCGGTGCTAATTTGGCTTTTGCCAGTAAAATGTTTGTTTTGAGCTATCCACACAGCCCCCTCCACGCAGTCGGGACCGTCGGCAGGTGCGTTTAGTCTTGGATTAATGAGTAGGAATTGCTCATGCAATCGCATCATATGTGGATCTTCTTTTTGTGCTGAATTGAAAATTAGTTTGCCCAAGCGATTGAGCGGTTCGAGGTTCCCCTCTATACGTGAGAATTTGTCGGGTTTTCGTCGCTGGTCTGGTGTTATGGGCATAACATAGCCGTACTCTTGCCCAATTTTGCTAAATAATGGCAGGAATACCTGTTCGTAGAAAGGGTTTTGAAGTGTATTATTTTCAATATAGTAATAGACTTGTGTTTGTTCGCCTACAAATTCTCTCAATCGGAAGTACCACTCTACATATTCAGAGTTTGTAACATGGTCTAAGAAACCTTTAATGATATAAAATGCTCCTTGGTGTCTGCCAATGAGCCATAGTGCTTTGAATGAGTTCGCCTTGGCTTTACTATTCGCCGGTGCAGGGTCGCCATAACATATTAGTGTTTCGAAGCTTCTTAGAGGTGGGGTTTTGCCCCATGTGAGTTCCTTGAAGGTCTCGCCCTCTGAAATGGGATTATTGAAATATTCCTGCTGTGCCGATTTGGTGCTTATTTTGGATAGTACAAAATCTATATCTTCTTCGGAGTTTTTTTGTGGCCAGGTGCTTTTGCCGTTTTTGTCTCTAATATTAATAACGTCAAACTTATCGGCAAATTTGGCAGCTCTGGTAATGGTGCAATCTTTTGCAATGATATTTCCATTGAAAAGAATACGAATATTACCCGAAATGGAAACTGTGGGTATAAGTGCCTGTTCTATCCATTCCCATTTTTGTTTTATTCGTTCCGGGTTTCGGCACTCTTCATCGGTGTCTATATCGTCTATAATGATGCCGTCTGGTCGTTTGGCTTCATTTCTTGTACCTCTGGGCGATTGTCCAGCTCCCAAAGCTCTGAATGAGCATCCGCATTTGGCTGTGAAGTCGCCATCTTCCCAGTTGCCTATTTGCATCTGTGAGCCGTAGTCGTTGGTTATACGCAGGTTTCTTTCTAATTGTAGTTGGAAAGGTAATAGTAGCCTTTTGGCATTATCTGAGCTGTTTGAAACAAGTAGTATATTTTTGGTTTCGCCCGTAAGTGCCATGTACAAAAACTCCATCATACTTCTGGCTGATTTTGCCAGCTCACGGCTCCATGCTCTAACCTCATACCAGCGTTTGTTTTGGAGTAGCCTCTTTGTGGCTCTTTTGTGAAAAGGTGCTGGTTCTGATGTGTAGTAGGCTGGGAAGTAATATTTGAACCATTCTTCTGGATTGGCTTCTAGTCTTGCAATGCGTTTGTGTTTGTCGGCATCGCTTTCGTTGGTATCAATCTCAACATCGGCTATGAACTGTGAGTAATATATTTCCCATTCTTTGAGGGCACTTCTGTCTTTTGGTTTCATATTATAGATGTGATTTTATAAATGCATCAAATAGGCTTGCTATTTTCTTTGATGTGTCGATGCTGGAAGTGGTTCTTACAAACTTTAGAAACTGCTGTGCGGTTTCTACCTTTTCGGCTATAGATGTTTCTACCTCCAAGTTCTTGATAGCTGCCGTAATCTTTATGATAGTATCTGCCTCTTTGGTAGAGGCGAATTTCTCGTCTCGGTTTCTGATGGTGTCATTGAGAGCTGCAAGCTGGTTGTATAGCAAGCTTAGTTGTTCGCTTTTGGTTGTGAGTAGCGATACTTTTAGTGTTTCCCATTTTTCATTTTTTATCCATCTTCCAATGGTAACTTCGGAAACGCCTGCACGTTGTGCTATCTCTTTTTGTGTTATACCGTCGTGATTTAGGTATAGCATTTTAGCAAATTCACGTTTTTGCTGCAATGTTTGTTTTGCCATAATAATTTTTATGCAAATATGATGTTTCTATCATTGTTTTTTTGAAATCGTACGGTTATACCGTATAACTATGCGGCATAACCGTATAAGTATGCGGCATAACCGTATAAAATGAATTAAATAGAAAAAGCTGTTGTTAATTTGTAATTCTAAAACAAATTGATATGGCACGACGCTTAATTATTTCAGATGAGAGTATAAATTCCTATGGCTTTTGGGTGAAAACTGACGGCATAGACTTGTCGCAGTACAAACGCAATCCTATATTATTATGGATGCACAACCGTCCGTGGGTAGGTCGCAAAGACGAGATATTGCCCATTGGCAGGATTGTGGACTTGAAGATTGAGAATGGGGTTTTATCAGGACTTCCAGTATTTGACCAAAAGGATGAATTTGCATTGCAAATAGAATCCAAATGGGAATCTGGTTTCTTGAATATGGGTTCCGCCGGACTTCGAGTGATAGAAGAAAGCGAAGATGTTGAATGGATAAAACCTGGTCAGAGACGAGCTACAGTTTTGAAATCTAAGTTACAAGAGGTTTCCATAGTTGACATTGGCAGCAACGACAATGCTCTGGGAGTGGCTCTCTACGACAAAGAGGGTAAGCTGATAACTCTATCTGTTAATAATGAAAGCGAATGTTCTGTTAAATTATTGTCAAACAAAAACAACAAACAAATGAAATTAATTGCATTAGCATTGGGTTTGGGTAATGATGCCAGTGAGGCTGAACTTGAAGCCAAAGCAAAGGAATTGGTGGCTGAAAACACTCAGCTGAAACAAGAGAAGGCTGATCGCGAACTGGCCGAAAAGGCTGCCCAAAAAGAGGAGGCAGTTGGGCTAGTGGATGCTGCTGTGAAATTGGGCAAAATAGATGCACGTGCCAAGGACCACTTTTTGAAACTATTCGAAGTGGATTTTGAGTCTGCTAAATTCACCCTTGAAGGCATTGCGAAGCCAGTAGATGTGGCTGGTGAAATATCAAAATCAGCCAATGGCGAAGCTGGCGAAGGTGCCCGCTTGGCAAAACTATCGTGGGACGAGCTTGATAGAAGCGACCTATTGGTGAAGCTGAAAGCTGAATATCCCACTATTTATGAACAAAAGTTCAACGAGAAATTCAAAAAGTAGTAATAAAAAAAACATTTTAAAAATGGCATTACAAAAAGAAATTTGGTTAGCAGAAATAGTTGAAGGCTTGTTTTCCGACAACTCATTTGCTGCAAGGTCGGTTGACCACAGTCAGTTTGTGAATCACAAAAAGGTTCACGTACCTAACGCAGGAACTCCACCTGCCGTAGTGAAAAATCGCAGTGTGTTTCCAGCAACAATTGGAACTATGTCCGACAGCGATTTGGATTATTCAATAGACGAATACACAACAAATCCATTGCGTATTCCACATGCAGAAACTGTTGAACTCTCTTACGACAAAAGAAATAGCATTATGGCTACATCCAAGTCGGCACTTCAAGATGCAGTGTATCAGGATTTGGTAACCCGATGGATACCATCGTCTCCAAACACACAGCTCACATTGGGCAGTTCTGTAGCAGCACACCTAACAGGAGCTACCGGAAATAGAAAGTCTTTTGACAAGGCAACTGTTTTGGCTGTGAAAAAAACAATGGATGCACAGGGCATTCCCAGTACAGGTCGCTATATATTAGTAGATTCTGTAATGTATAATCAGCTATTGGAGTCATTGACAGACACCGAAGCAAACAGCTTAATAGCCGGTGCTGATGCTGAAAAGGGAACTATTGGTATGTATATGGGCTTTGAGTTTTATATGCGTTCCAAAGTAGCTAAAACAACCAATGTGGGTGTTTTAAAAGCCTTTACTGCCGAAAATGCAGTAACAGACTGTGCAGCAGGAATAGCTTGGCACGATAAGAGCGTTAGCCGTGCCATTGGCGAAACTGAACTGTTTGAAGAAGAAAAATCACCAGCATACTATGGCGATGTCCTTTCATTCTTGGTTCGTGCAGGCGGTTCTTACATGAGAAGCGATAAAAAAGGAGTAGTAATGATTTATCAAGGCACGCCAGCATAAATCCAATAGCATGAGTAAAGACGCATTAATATCGGGAACATCGGGTATGACAGCAACAGTATTGCTAACGGTGAACACTTCGCTAATAACCAATATGATGGAAGTGTTTGTGGTGGGTGTTGTGGGCGGTGCTGCCGGTTTGGTGGGTAAAATGCTCGTGCAATATCTAGCTAAGAAAATAAACAAGAACAAACAATTAGAAGAAGATGAAAAATCGTAAATCAATATTTGGAGTAATTGCCGCTGCATTAGCCTTGTCGGCAATTACTTTTTTCACACATCAGCCCCTTGATACTAATAGTAATGAGCTACAGGGCTTGGTGATACATTGCACAGCTACTCCCGAAAACAGAGACGTAAGTGCTGAGCAAATAGGCTCGTACTTCACACGCCCTGTGGAAAAGGGCGGACGTGGTTGGAAGCAAGAGGGCTATCACGACATTATAGAAAAATCGGGCAAGGTGGTAAACCGTGTTCCCATGGACGATGATGCTATAATATCGCCGGTGGAAATAGCCAATGGTGCCAAAGGTTTTAATAAAGTAGTAAAACATGTGGCATATATTGGAGGTACAGACGTGAATAGGAAGCCCAAAAACACTCTAACGCCAGAGCAGGATAGTTCGCTCAAGCGGTATGTTTTTGAGTTTTTGGAGCTATACCCGGAGGCTTATATCTTGGGACACAATCAGCTTTCTGCCAAAGCTTGCCCCTCGTTTGATGTAATAGAAAAAATGAGAGAGTATGGCATACCCGAAGCTAATATTTATAAATACAGACATCGTGGAAAAAATATTCAATTACTTGATGATACTGATGCTGATGGCGACATTAGTGGTCCAAACATCATGCACGCGGCGATATTGCCAAAGGCGATTTCCTTGCATTCGCCAGTCAGATACAACAATGCTTATCAGTATCAAAGAAACGATACGCGACACAGTGGTGTATTCGCCAGCGGATTCGGTTCTAATCCAAGCCTTGCTCGAATGCGATTCGCTGGGTAATGTGTATATGAATAGGCTCATAGCCAAAGGAGCTTTTGGCAAGGAGCCTGAAATAGAGATAAAAAACAACGTTCTTTCTGTGCAAGCTCCTGTAGATTCGCAGGCAATTTATTTGCAATTGCGAGACAGGAACGAAATCCGCTCACAAAGTGTGAGTACCACCATAGAACCAGAGGTGGTGAACCAGCCAAATGGTTGGCAGTGGTTTCAAATATGGCTGGGCAGATTGGCGGTGGTTTTAATGGTAATTTTAATAATGTTTAAAACGCTTTTAAAATAGATTGAAAATGGCAAAAACAAATAAAGAAGAAAAAACAAAGGTTAACGAAACCAAGGTGGTTGATGAAACCAAGGTGGTTGACGAAACAAAAGTAGTTGACGAAACAAAACCAGCTGATGAAACAAAGCCAGCTGACGAAGCAAGGCCAGCTGAGTCCAAAATAGTGAAATATCAAACGCCCGATGGTGGTGTTTTTGATAATAAAAAGTTGGCAGTAGAGTGGTGCAAACTTCGCAGATATGAAGTTGGTGAAATAAAGGAGGTTTAATTATGGGAAAATTAATATTTGTAAAAGGTGAAGGTGGCTTGGGTAGAACCTCTGGCGGTAATGATCATATTACTGGCTTGGTGTTTTATAACAGCGAATTGCCATCTGGTTTCACCACAGAGGATAGAGTGAAGCATATAACATCTGTTGAAGATGCTGAGGCAAAAGGCATAACAGAAGATGATTATGCAGAATTGCATTATCACATCTCTCGTTTCTTCGACATTGCTCCAGCAGCAAAGTTGTATGTGGGAATATTTGCTGACGCAAACGAGACACACGATTTTGCAGAAATTCTAAAGATGCGTGATGCATCGGATGGCGAAATACTTCAATATGTAGTAGTTCCTAATCTAGCATTCGTAGAAACGCAAGTAACAGCTCTGAATTTGCAACTTGCAAAATTAGAAGATGAGAAAGCTCCATCTGTTGGCGTTATTTGTGCTAAGGTGTCCAATACGACAACACTACCCGACCTCAGAACTGCAGGAGTGAGCAATTTGGTGTCGGTATCTATTGCCAGCCAAGATGGCGACAAAAACTCTTATGGCGCTGCTGGTCTAATTGCCGGTGCAATAGCCAAAGCACAAGTTCATGAAAATATTGGCTGGGTGGCAAAGTTTAATATGGCACTTGGTGCTGAATATGATGTGCCTGCATTGGTTGACGGCAAGTTGGTGAAAAATCTAACTACCCAACAGCTGGCAGATTTGGAAGATAAAGGGTATATCTTTTTGAAGAAATATCCGGGCAATAAAGGCACTTATTTCAACGACACATTTAGCTGTGTGGTTCCCACATCGGACTATGCCTATTTGGAAAATAACCGCACCATGGCAAAGGCTATGCGTTTGGTTTATAGCTACCTGTTACCCACTTTCAATTCACCATTGAAAGTAGATGCAAATACAGGCAAATTGGCACCATCAACTTGCAGTTACTTCGAGGTTCTTGGTTCCAAGGGCTTGGAAGAAATGGAGCGTGCTGGCGAACTGTCGGGCTGGAAGGTAGTAGTAGATCCCGACCAAAATGTGCTTGCCACCAGCGAAGTGGAAATTGCGATGCAGCAAGTTCCCTTGGGCGTTACTCGCACATTGAAAGTAAAAATTGGTTTCACATCAAAAGTATAATTATGAACGGAATTAGATTCACACCATTAGTAAACGGCATAGAGCCCTCGTGGGCTTCGCTAACAGTAGTGATAGGTGGCGTAGTGGTTACAGGCATCACCGCCATTGATTACGAAGATGACCAGGTAATAGAAAATGTATATGGTGCTGGTCAAAACCCCGTAGCACGTGGTTATGGGAATATTGAGTGCAAAGGAACAATAACGCTGCTTCGTAGCGAAGTGGAAAACATTCGCACAGCATCAGCCACAGGGCGTTTGCAAGATATTGCACCCTTTGACATAGTATGCTCTTTTGTGCCAGTCCAGGGCGGACAGATAATAACGCACAAACTGCGTAATTGTCAGTTCAAAAAAGATTCTACATCGCTAAAACAAGGCGATACTAAAAATGAGCAAGCAATGGATTTAGAAATTTCACATATAGAATGGAATTAATATGGAAAAAGATAAAAAACAAGAGTTTGGCAAAGCCACAAATGAGCAAATAGCTCAGTGGAAAGCTATGCACGGTGATGTGTATGAAGTGAGTGTGGAAGGTCATTATGGCTATTTGAAAAAGCCTGATAGAAACACTTTGTCTTACGCTACCAGTATGGGGCAATCGGATCCAATGAAATTCAATGAGCTGGTGTTGCGAAACTGCTGGTTGGACGGTTCTGGTGTGCTACAAGATAAGGACGAGTATTTCTTTGCTGTAGTGGCTCAGCTAGATGTGCTAATTGAAGTAAAAGATGCTGAAATAAAAAAGCTTTAAGCGAAGCAATTGATGTAGCAGCAGATGACTGGGTGGGATTGATGGATACATCTTTGGAGTATTACTTAGGTATCAATCCTGCCAGTTTATCCGACAAAGAGTGGGCTCGCAAAATTGCTTTGCTTACAGAAATAAGAAAAAGAGAGGGGATGGAAGGTGGCTAATTGTCTTTTTTGAATGGCGATAGAATAATGGCCAATAGTATGAATAGTGGTAGGAGTATTATTTGCAAGAAGGATACGAAAATGTTTTTCAGACGTGTGAATGAATTTTCAAAAGCCAAGCTTAATATTAGCCATATAGCTAGAGATGGAAATAGGAATATGAAAATTAACCAAGCCATTGTAACAATATTTACTACAAATATAATATATAATTATGTCAAAGCCAAATTTTGTTGAATATGTTTTAAAAGCAAGGGATAAAGCTTCAGAAGTATATGCTGGTTTTAGCAAAGTTGTTGATGTTGCTCGCCAAAATGCTGAGCAATTTCAAGCGATCACAGACAAATTGCCATTGGGTATTAACGATTTGAGAGGCGAAATTGCTGCGTTGGAATACAGAAAGGGTTTTGCAACAACACGAGATGATATTGTTAAAATAAACACACAGCTTCATACTACTTCAAAGAAATTGAAGGAGTTAGAGAATTTGCCTCCAAAGGGGTTTATTAATAAAATAGGCAGTTTGTCGGAGAAGTTGACAGGACTTTCACTGAAAAATATTAGTGGTATGTTTCTTGGTAGGGCTGCGTATTCTTTTGTTAAAGAATCAACTAGTTTGTTTGATGTGCAGGCAAAGGCTGAGGCTCAGGTGCAGTCGGCATTGCTAAGTACAGGTATGGCAGCAGGTAGAACTTTCAAAGAGATATCGGAAGCCGCCACTGCACTGCAAGGCAAAACTTTGTTTGGTGACGAAGAGGTGTTGCGTGCCCAATCTCTATTGTTGACATTTACAAATATAAAAGGTGCTGTATTTGATGATGCTATGCCTGCCATAGCTGATTTGGCTGCCAGAACTGGCACTGATTTGAGTTCGGCGGTTCAGCAAGTGGGTAGAGCTCTTAACGAGCCAGCTGAGGGTTTTGCTTCGCTACGACGACAGGGTATTCAGTTTTCTACCGAACAGGAAGAATCTATAAAGCGATTGGTGCAGGAGGGTGATATTCAAGCGGCACAGTATGTGATGTTGACAGAGCTGCAAAAGCAGTTTGGAGGTTCTGCTGAGGCAGCTGCAAAATCTGGACTTGGGCCTTTGAAACAATTGTCGAATTTGTGGGGTGATTTTCGTGAAATAATTGGTAGATTCACATTGAACTTAGTGAACTCATTGGTGCCAGCATTGAAATCGGTTGTTGGCTGGCTGACGCGTAATGTGAGTACAATGAAGACGATTGGGAAGGTTGTGCTGGTAGCAGTATCAGCAATAGCTGCATATAAAACTGTTATGCTTGCAACAACTGTTATAAAAAAAGGTCTGACGGTGGCTACTTTGCTGCAAAAAACAGCATTAGTGGCTACAACTCTGTCAACGCAGGGGCTTACAAAAGCTATGATAGTTCTAAATTCAGTTGGAAAGGCTAATGTGTTTGGAGCTTTGGTGGGAGTGGCACTTGCTGCTGTAACAGCATTCCAATTGTTTCGCAAGCGAACCGATGATGCAACGGCTGCTCTGGAAAATGCCAAACAAGTTGGGCAAGATTATTACGCCAAAGAGAAAATGAACCTAGATTTGATATTCGAGAAACTCAAGCGTACTAATCCTAAAAGTGAGGAGCGTAACCGTTTGGTAAATGAGCTCAAAGAGATGTATCCCGACCTTAATAAGCAGATACTAGATGAAATTCGTAACACAAACGATTTAGCAAGTGCATATGATGTTATTTTGGGGAAAATAAGGGCAAAAACTGAACTCAAAGTAAGAGAATCTGCACTTGAAGATTTGTCGCGAAAAATTGTAGTAGCTGAAGATGAAATAGAAAGATTAGCTAGAGAACAATATCAATCCCAGATTCCAGCCACTATTACTGTGAATGGTGTTGAAGTTAGTAGTGTGGATAGGGTGAAAAGAGATATCTATAACCCAGCAACTCGTACATGGTTGACAGAAATTGTGGACAGGAAGTCATTCGAAGAAATCCGTAAAGATATGCAAGACCAGTTAACAAGAACAGGTAAAATCCGTGGTCTTGAATACGGCGGGATGCGTAATTTGTTCAAAGACAAAAGTTACGCCAAAAATAAAGCTGAAGAACAAAGAATTTTAGAAAAAATTGCAGACCTGCAATTTGGCGATGGCTCTGGTGGTTCTGGTGGTGATGGAGGATCAAGAGGAACAGGCGGTGGCACAGAACCCTCCAAAGCTCTCGATAGCATCAC
>LSQX01314905.1_pt1 | contig 13144 bp, 15 predicted proteins | sample 654561 | NCBI WGS metagenome assembly LSQX01 (sample SAMN04489861, study PRJNA283612) | anaerobic digester metagenome | isolation source: 4 biogas reactors fed with cattle manure at either 37C or 55C with and... | place: Denmark: Kongens Lyngby | collected 2014 | reverse complement strand
CCCAGCGGCTCGATGCACTTGTTCTGGAGGACGATGAGCCGGTGGTTCACCTGGTCGAACTTGTGCGTTCCGTATCCCGAAGGGTGCGCCCAGTCGCCGATGTCCCAACGTTCGAAGTTGGTGCAGGCCGGCAGGATGATGTCGGCGAAGCGTGCCTCCCCCTCGAACCATATGGATTGGTTGACGACGAAGGGCACTCGGCCCTCCCGATAGCTTCTCACGAAACGGTTGGTCTCGGTCATGGTGCCGATGAAGGAGCCCCCGTAGCGATAATACATCTGCACATGAGGGTATCCGGCCGCCGGGTACTGGTACTTCTTGAATTGCATCTCGATGGATCCGCCGCAGAATCCTTTGCTGCGCCACTCCACCGTCTCGTGGTTCATGATCTCGGGGATGAGAAGCCGGTAGGCGATCTGGCCCTCAGGTCCATGTTGAGGATTTGATATCGTACCCCCGTTCGGCCACATGCGCGGAGCTAGGCGGTATGCGGCCGCGGTGCTGCCTATATCGGCGGAGATGCCCCCTTCGGCATAGCCGGGGAACCAGAACGAACGGTCGGCGGGCACGCCGCCTGTGGTGGAATAGATGTTGCTGCCGGGCTTGCCCAGACCCTGCATGGCCGCGAGCGCTATCATCGTGCGTGCCCATTCGGCGCCGTAAGAAGAACGCGCCGCCCCGCCCCAGCCACCCATGCCGCCGGCTGCCAACATGGTGCGCTTAGACCCCCAAGCTCGGGCGAGCGCGCGGATCTCGGAGGCGGGTACCAAGGTCTCCTGCTGCGCCCAGTCGGGTGTCTTGGGCACTCCGTCGCTCTCACCCAGCACGTAGCGCTTCCATTCGTCGAACCCGTGAGTGCGGGTCGCGACGTATTCTTTGTCGTAGAGGTCCTCGGTCAGCCATACGAAAGCTATGGCCAGACCGAGCGCGACGTCGGTGCCCATGCGAGGCGCGATCCACTTGTCGCCGACCAGACCGGCGGTGTGGTTGAAATAAGGATCGATGAAGACCATCGTCACCCCTAATTCCTTCAACCACTGTCGTCGGGAGGTGCTCTCATGCGCCCCATAGACTCCGCACGTGGCCTCAGGATCCGACGACCAGAAAACCATCATCTCCACGTTCCTGAGTGCGTCCTCGAGCAGGTCGTACTGTTCAGGGATGCCGAGTCGTGAACTGAAGCCCCACATGTGGGCGCCGCCCCACTGCCAACCCTCCCAACTATCGGGATTGTGTTCGGCGTAGGTCATACCCCAAAGGTTCATGAAGCGATTGTAGGCGCTGAAGCGATATCCCACGTTTCCCCACAGGTGGTGCGAAGAAGCGGTGGTCATCATGGCTGCCGGCCCGTACTCGCGTTTGAGCCGGATCATCTCTCCGGAGACGATGTCGAGCGCCTCGTCCCAACTGATGGGTTCGTACCCGGACTCGCCGCGCTTGTGAGTGTTGCGGCCGCCGGGCCCTTTGGAACCTGGAGCCCCGCTCACATCAAAATCCACCCGCTTCAATGGGGTGAGGATACGTTTGGGGGAGTAGATGGTGGATTTGTGAGCGGCGGTCCAGTTGGAGAGGGTCGTCCGTCGTGGAGGGGTGAACTCGCGGCCTCTGGCCTTGATGGTCCAAGAGGGTCCGTCGCCGTCGTCGAGTTCCAGCGGGGTGATGCGGACGATCTTGCCGTCGTCCACGTATACATGCACCGGGCCGCCGGTGGTTAGGTTCGTCAGTCGCTGCATGCGTCTATCTCTCTTATAGCTGCTTCCGGTTTCCCCCCATAAACTACCGGTTGACCGGTTGTTGTACGTGTTAAGCTACCTACTGTAACCTAGGTTGTCAAGAGCACCGACGTGCGCCACGCATTCCATGCTTGGCGTCGGGACGGGGGAGGAAGACCAACCCTTGGCTCCAGGAACCAAACGTATGACGGCTGAGGCCAGGAAGCGGCAGATCGTAGAGGTCACTCTCGACCTGATCGCCAAGCACGGGCTGCGCGGCGCCACTATGGCCCGCATCGCCGCCGGAACGGGAATAAGACAGGCTTCCCTATACACGCATTTCGAGAACAGGCGCGCCATTCTTCTTGCCGCGCTCGACGTGGTCTATGAAAAGATCTTCGCTTCGCGGGACACACCCAGCGACGAGAACTCGCTCGAGCGTCTGCGGCAGATGTGCGACCACCATCTCGAGTTGTGGGCGGCCCAGGGGGAGAAGCACCATGCCGTCCAGTTGATGGAGTTCGTGTCGGGCGCCCGCAGCGAGGGTCTGGCTGAGATATTGGCTGAGAAGCATACGGCGTCTATAGAGCAGTATGCTCAAGTGGTCAGAGACGGCCAGAAAGAGGGCAAGATCCCCGAGTACGTGGATCCCGACCAGGTGGCTTGGCTTATCACCGGCTGGGCATTCGCCGGAGACGTCTCCCACCTGATGGGTTTCACGCGGTTCCTGGATCCCGCCATCTCGGTCCATTGGCTCAACATCATCTTCGGGAGCTTTGAGGCCGGTCCTTCGACGCCGTCCGCTTGACACGTCAAACCACCTCCACTATTATCTGCGGTCGCGTTTTGGAAGCTTGGTTGGAGGCAGTGTGAGAACGTATTCGGCGAAACCCGGTGAGGTGCCGCGCAACTGGTGGGTCGTCGACGCTGAGGGCAAGAATCTAGGCCGATTGGCGTCGGAGATAGCGGATGTGCTGCGGGGCAAGAACAAGCCCCAGTACACGCCCCACGTAGACACCGGAGACTTTGTCGTCGTGGTCAACGCTGAGAAGATAGCGGTGACCGGCAAGAAGATGACCGACAAGGTGTACCGCAGGCACTCTGGGTATCCAGGCGGCCTGAAGAGCGAGACGCTGGGTCACATGCTGGAGAGACGGCCCACTGAGGTACTCCGCAAAGCCGTCAAAGGGATGCTTCCTAAGAACCGTCTCGCCGCGCGGCAGTTGAACAAACTTAAGATCTATGCTGGGCCGAAGCATCCACATGCCGCCCAGAAACCGGAGGAGTTGCCATGGCAGCAGTAGTCTATTCAGCGACCGGTAAGAGGAAGACTTCGGTGGCGCGCGTTCGTCTCATGCCCGGCACCGGCGTCATTACGGTGAACGGCCGGGACGTGAAGGACTACTTCAGTCGGCAGACCCTTATGCTCATGGTCCGCTCTCCTCTGGTGGAGACCGGCACTGAGGCTCGCTACGACGTCATCGCACACCTGCATGGTGGCGGCAAGTCCGGCCAGGCCGGGGCTTTGAAGCATGGTGTGGCTAGGGCTCTGGTCGCGGCCGATCCCTCGCTCAAGACCGACGTCAAGCGTGCCGGACATCTGTCCCGAGACGCCCGCATGGTCGAGCGTAAGAAGGCCGGCCTGAAAAAGGCCCGCAAGCGCCCGCAGTTCTCCAAGCGCTAGCAAGGCCTGTCGCCCAGGTGGGTTCCGGCTTGGGGTCCAGGGAATCGTGAGGCGAGGGAGAAGTCTCCCTCGCCTCTTTCTATACCCGGAGAGCAATGCCTGAACTGCGCGTGGACATAGACGCCATAGGTCGGAACACCGAGGCCGTGGTCGGTATGCTCCGCGACCGGGGTCTCGATCTGGTGGCAGTCACCAAAGGTTGTCTGGGTGAGACGCGGGTCGCCGCCGCCATGATGGCCGGCGGCGCTGTTGCCGTTGCAGACACCCGAGATGAGAATCTGCAGAAACTAAGGGCGGCACTGCCCGACGTAGAGCTGCACCGTATCCATCTGCCCTCGATCAGCACACCGTTTGAGCCGGCCGATATCACCTACGTTTCCTCGATGAAGGGGGCGCTTGCCGTCGCGGCCCGGGGTGCTGCGACCACGCCGCGACGGGTCATGGTGCAGGTTGAGACCGGCGATCTACGCGAAGGGGTGCCCCTGGAGAGACTTGTCGATCTGGCGGAGGGCATCGACTGCGAACCGTGTCTGCGACTTATCGGTGTGTCCACTAACTACGCCTGTTTCATGGGGGGGCCCGAAGGCATCATGGAGTCGGTCGAGGGCGTCGTTGGCGCCGCTGCGGTGCTACGCGAAACGGGTCTTCCTGTCGATCGGGTGTCGGGCGGCAATTCCAGTCTGCTCTGGATGCTCGCGCAGGGCCGGGAATTGCCGGATGGAGTGACGGAGCTGCGGTGTGGAGAAGCTCTTCTACTGGGACAGGACGCACTGTTTCATCGCCCGCTGCCGGGCTGCCGGATCGGCGCGTGCGTGCTGAGGGCCGAAGTGCTTGAAGAGTATACTAAGCCTGCCGGGGGAGCCGTCCGTCGCTATGTGTTGGGGGTGGGCAGGCAGGATCTGGGCTGTGGCGCGGTCCGGTTCGTCCGACCCGATCTGCACGAACTGGGACGGTCGGCAGATTATCTGGTAGCCGAGGCCGAGGCGGGGTGTGCGGAGGTATCCGTGGGGGAGAAGGTCGAGATGATCCCCTCCTACGAGGCTCTAGAAGCCGCCTGGACATCCCCGTACGTGGAAGTGGATCTCCTGGGCGGCTAGAAACCCCAGGTGTAGAGCGCGTGAAGAGGAACGCCGGTGTGCGGCATCATCGGTCACGGATGCGATAAGCCGCGCGATCCCGGTAAGACCGCAACGATGGAGTAGCCATGCAGGAGGCCTGGGTCGGACTCGATCTTGTGGAGGTGGCTCGGTTCGAAGCGGCCCTCTGTCGTCACCCCCGGCTCAAGGAGCGTGTGTTCACGCCCGCCGAGATCTCGTACTGCCGCGCTCGAGGAGGGCCGGCGCTGCACTACGCCGCACGTTTCGCGGCCAAGGAGGCGGTTGGCAAACTCCTGGGCAGCGGGGTAGTCTCGTGGCAAGAGATCGAGGTGCTCGCCGGTGTGCCCGGTGACGGCATGTCGCGAGGCGGTGCTCCCAAGGTGACGCTGAGTGGGCGTACCGCCGAGATCGCCCACGAGCGAGGTATCGGCGCCCTCACGGTCTCGTTGTCGCATGTAGACTCGCTTGCCGGGGCCTGTGTTGCCGCCGTGGCGCGGCCTTTAGGAGGAGGGGAGATGGACGTAGCTTCGTACCTCGATTCGGATCGCGGACCTGCAGCCCTCCGCTCGTTGGTGGAACGGCCCGCTGTGTTCACACCGACCCAGGTGCGGGAACTGGACCGGGCCACCATCGAAGACGTGGGGGTGCCGGGGCCCGTCCTCATGGAGAGGGCGGCACTCGGCGTCACTCTCCTTATCCAGAGTCGTTATCCAGGTCGGCATACGTTGATCGTGTGCGGCCGGGGTAACAACGGCGGCGACGGTCTTGCCGCCGCTCGCCAACTCCACCTGGCCGGCCACCCGGTCGCCTGTGTGGTCACCTCGGGGCAGGCGGGGCTGAGTCCTGACGCCGCCCTCAACTTCCGGGCCGCGGAGAAGACGGGGGTGAACCTGCGGACGGGCGAAGTGCCCGACTATCTCTGGGATGAGACCGAAGTGGTGGTGGATTGCCTGTTGGGCACCGGAGCCGGCGGCGAGCTCCGAGGCAGAGTGGCTGAGTGGGCGTCGTTGATCAACGCCGCCGGGGCCCGAGGGGTGCCGGTGGTGGCCGTCGACGTGCCTACGGGGGTCGATGCGGCTACCGGGAATATCGCAACGGGGACGGTGGCGGCTGACGTCACCGTCACGTTCCACACCGCCAAGACCGGGTTGGTTTGTCCTCCGGGGGCGGAGGCCGCCGGCGAGGTGCTGGTGTGGGACATCGGCATCCCGGAGTCGCTCGAACCAGAGCCCGACCTGTGGGTGGTGAAGGACGATGATGTGAACGTGCCTGGTCGACGGGTGGACGATCACAAGTATCGCGCCGGCTATGTAGCCGTATTGGCCGGTTCGATCGCCTATCCCGGCGCCGCATGGCTGGCGGCGCAGGCCGCATATCGGGCCGGAGCCGGCTATGTGCGTCTATTGATGAACTCCGGCGCCGCCGACGGCGTACGCAACCGATTGGTCGAAGCCGTGCTCCAGGAGATAGGACCAGGTGACCATCTGGCCGATGCCGAGTCCGTACTGCCTATTCTGGCCGACGAGCGACTGGGCGCGCTCGTGGTCGGACCGGGCCTTGGACGGGACCAGGACACCCTGACGGCGGTCAGGCGTATCATCACGGAGAGCGCGCTCCCTGCCGTGCTCGACGCCGACGGGTTGTTCGCCTTCGCGGGGACGCCTGAGGAGCTGCAGGGCCGCCCCGGTCTGGTCGTCACGCCACATGTAGGGGAGCTGGCCGCGCTCCTTGGAGCGCCGATCAAGGAGTTGGCTGCGTCATCCGTGGCCGCCGCGCGCCGCGCGGCGGCGGCCACCGGCCAGGTCGTACTGCTTAAGGGCTCATCCACTCTGATCGTGGCCCCTTCCGGGGACACGCGGGTGGTGGTGCAGGGGCCTCCTCAGCTCGCCTCGGCCGGCACGGGGGACGTGCTCTCGGGTGTCATCGGCGCTCTCCTGGCGAAAGGTCTGGAGCCCTTTGAAGCCGCCTATGCGGGTGCTTGGATCCACGCAGAGGCGGGCAGATTGGGCGCGCTCATCGATCCGCAGGGTATCCTGGCAGGAGACTTGGTGGAAATGCTGCCGGATGTGATCGCCGACCGCATCTACGAGAGGGGACCCTCATGGAGGAGCTGAGAGTCAAAGACATCATGCAGACCGACGTGGTCACGGTGGTCTCCGACACCACGGTCGAGGAGCTTGCCGACCTCCTTGCCGAGCACAAGATCAGCGGTGTGCCGGTGATCGACGGCGAGGACCTTGTGGTCGGGATGGTGAGTGAGGCGGACGTCATCATGCAGGACGCCGACCTCCATTTCCCCCGTTATGTGCAGCTCCTCGAAAGCATCATCTATCTTGAGAGCGTGAGGAAGTTCGAGGAGCGCTATCGCAAAGCGTTCGGCGCGAAGGTGGCCGATATCATGAGTACGGAGGTGGTCACCGTATCGCCGGAAGCCTCGGTGCGCGAAGCGGCCACGCTGATGGCCGACCGCAAAGTCAACCGTCTGCCGGTGACGGAGCGACGTCGTCTCGTCGGCATAGTCACCCGCGGTGACATCGTGCGGGCGATCGCAGAGAGTAAGGTTTAGAGAAGGCGGCCATAGAGTATGTCGAAGAAAGCCACACGTAGAGCGGCCAGGCAGGCCTTCCCCAAAGCGAAGACACCTCCGCCGTCCAGGAGCACGTATGGCGCTCGGTCACGGAGACCCGCGACCCCCAAAGGCGCCGGGGCCTCCAGGAGTTTCACGCGATCGGGGAACAAGCCCCCGAGCGTCAAACGGGCGGTCACATGGGCGCTCGTCATGGCGGTCATCTACTTCATCCTCATTGAGTGGGCATGGAAGAGCGGGGCGACCATGTTGGGCAACTTCATCATCTCGGCCATCGGGTTCGCTCTCTTTGCCGCGGTCGTCTACTTGATCGACTGGGTCAAGTTCAGGCGTTATCAGAACAAGCAGAAGGGCTCATTCAAGTAGCGAGCGGTAGCCTAGTCGACGGAGGCGCTGGATCATGTTGCAGACTGTGGCCGACGTCCTTAGACACCGTCGGACCCAGGGCTGGTTGGTTGGCGGCAGCGTGCGGGATGCGCGACTGGGCCGGTATTCTCCGGACCTGGACATCGTGGTGGCGGGTGAAGCGACGGGGTTCGTAGTGGAGTTGGCCGGGGAGCTGAGAGCGCCTTGGTTCGCTCTCTCCGAGCGCCATGGCGCCTACAGGATCATGGGCCGGCAAGGGCGGATCGATGTCGCGGCTTTGCGAGGGGGCGATATCCTCACCGATCTGGCCGGGAGAGACTTCACCATTAACGCCATGGCTCTGCCCGTTGGTGGGGAAGGTCTCATCGACCCCTTCGACGGAGCTTCGGATCTGGAGCAGGGACGGTTGGTGGCCGTCTCGGAGCGCATCTTCGCCGACGATCCGCTGCGTCTCATGCGGGCGGCCCGCTTCTGCCATGTGCTGGGCCTGCGGCCCGATACCGCGCTCATGTGGGCGCTCCAGGATCAGGCTTCTCTTCTGTCCCGCGCGGCTTCGGAACGAGTCGCCGCGGAGATGGTATCCACCCTGGAAGAGGGTCGGGCCGTTGATGTGCTGCATCTGTGGAACGATCTAGGCCTGCTCAGAGTGCTGCTGCCGGAGCTGTCGCAGTCGGGGAGGTTGGCTCCGACGTTCGCATTGGTGAAGCATCTCGATGACCTGGTGGCGTGTCCGGCGGTATGGTTTCCCAACACGGGCGACCTACTGGAGGAGAGGCTGACCCGGCCGGTTGACGGTGCGGTGACCCGACCGGTGGCCCTGAGGTTGGGAGGGCTCATGCATAGCCTCTCAGGAGACGAAGCGCTGACGGCCGTCCGGAGGCTGAAGCTGTCCGCCGCTCTAGGCTCGTTGCTTCGCACTGTAGCCGAGTTCGGCCCTTTGCTCTATGACGGTGACTCTTCAGGCGCCTTGCCGGCGGGATCGCTCGGGTCGCCTGCCGGGCTCGTTGGGCGCCCGGCCGTGCTGTTCCTATGGGAGGCGGCCCCCTGGGAACCGGAGGTCATCTGCATCATGGCCGCCGCCGGCCGGGCACCCAACGAGGAGGCCGGCCGGGACTCCGGGACGATCCTTGGGAGGGCCCGGACGCTCATGACTTTGTGGGGCCGGCGGGAGGTCCACGGCGTGCCCCGTCCGCCGTTGGACGGGGACGTGCTCATGCGCGAGTTGGGTTTGAGTGCCGGGCCGCTGCTCGGAAGTGTACTCAGGGAGGTCCGTCTTGCCTGGGAGGCGGGAGAGACGACTACCTACCCGGAGGCGCTGACGGTGGCCCGGGCCGTGCTCTCGGGGGACCGAGCGCCGGCGACCTGAACGAAGGGGCGGACTGCCGGCATGGTCGGTCATCTATGTTGCCCAGTCTGTTCTTGAAGCCTCCGTACCCCTCGGTGGCGCCCATGGCCATCGACTCGGTGGCCGCGCTGCTATTGCCGGACGGCTATGTCCAGCAATTCGACCGGCCCCTTCTCGAGGAGCTCCACGGTCTCCCGGTCGCCTACCTCAAGGTTGTAGTGCTTGTAAGCCTCGGTCAGGGTGTTGTCCTTGTCGGTGACGTGCCTGCCCCGGTATTCGCCGAGGTAGCTGTTGCATTCCCCGAACTCCTTGATGTCGGAATCGCGGAGGGCCAGATATCTTGCGTTGAGCTCGGTCATCTTTGACTCGTATGAAGCGTAGAGATTCTCCGGCTGCGGCTTGAGGACGGCGGGCTGTGGATCGCCTTGGGTCAGGTCGGCCGCTTCGCCGACTACCTCATCAGCAGCCTCTCACGTCTTCTAAGTCCACCCACCCCCATCTTTCCTCCTTGTTCTTTATGTCAACGATCCACCGGCAGGATCCCGGCGCATCGAACACTGTAGGGCCCAGACCGCGGGAATCCCAGCCGCCCGCCCCGATTGCTGCTACGATGGTGCGCGGCTGAAGACCGTCGCGGAGACACGTGAGGGATCTACCCATGAAGGAATACCCCAGGCGCTTCTACCGTCGCCCCCTGCATCTGGCCCACGACCTACGCGCGGTGAGGCGGACCCGCAGGCGGATAAAGAGGCTTCATGGGGGCGAGTCCATCGACCGTGCCTTCCGGGAACGTCTGATGCTGACGGTCACCGAGGTCAACGGCTGCCGCTACTGCGCGTACGTGCACGCCAAAGCGGCGCTGGCCGTGGGCGTGACCGACACGGATATCATCGCGCTCACTGCGGGCAGCCTGCAGGGCTGCCCTCCGGAACAGGTCCCGGCTCTCTTGTATGCGCAGCACTGGGCCGAGACCGACGCGGAACCGGATTCCGAGGCTCGAGAGCGTATCATCGAGATATATGGCGAGGCGAAGATCGAGGCCGTGGAACTCGCCCTGCGCATGATCCGTGTCGGGAACCTCATGGGCAATACTGTGGACTACCTGCTTCATCGCATCTCGTTCGGCCGCTGGGGGGGCGCCAAGCAAGGGAGTCGCGGCGGGACGCCTTACGCGGGGTGAGGCCGCACCGCCGGGCCGCACCGCCGGGCCGCACCGCCTATTCGTCGGGGAACATGTCGGGCCGCAGACCGATGCCGACGATGCTGCAGGCTTGAATGGGGGCAAGGCCCAGGGCCTTCGCCTCCTCTATCAGGGCATCATCACCTGAGCCGGGGTTCAAAAAGAACTCTCGTGGCGAATGCGCCGCCACGGCGGCCAACATGTGCCTGCCGGCCTCCGGGGGGACGTACATGGAGACGCAGTGGACGCGGGCAGGGACGTCGGCGATGGAGGCATAAGAGGGTAATCCTTCGATCTCCTTGGCCTTGGGATTGACGGGGAAGACGGTCCACCCCTTCTGCACAAACGCCCTCACGGCCTTGTTGCTGAACTTACTCCTATCGGCCGAGGCTCCCACTATGGCTACGCAGTCGATCATCGTGATATCTCCAAGGAAGAATGGGCTGTGGTCCGGCCCTGCCGGTCCGGTATGCCGTGGTATTATATCGTGCCCTTTGGGCTTGTTACCTCGCGGGACGTTTCAGTTGGAGGCACTTTGAAGGACGACATACATCCGAACTATGTAGAGAGCAAAGTCACCTGCTCCTGCGGCGAGACGTTCATGACTCGCTCGACTCTGCCGGAGATCAAAGTCGAGGTCTGCTCTGCCTGCCATCCGTTCTACACGGGCAAGCAGAAGCTGGTCGATACCGCCGGCCGAGTGGAGAGGTTCAACAAGAAGTACCGCCGCACTGAGAAGAGCAGTTAGCCTTCGCAGGGCAAGCTGTGTCCGCTCATCTTAGGGTAACGCTCCTCCAATACACGCCTTTCCCGGAGCGGGCTGTCGCTTCCGCGGGGAGGCTCTGCTACGCGCCGGTGGGCGCGGCTGAACTCAAAGAAGCCATGAGCGATGACGACGTGCGTCGCCTGGTGCGGGGGCTGGTGCGTTCAGGCCACATGAGTGCGCTTGAGCACGCCGTCTTCACCTTTGCGGTCGACGGCATATCAAGGGCCTGCTCCCATCAGTTGGTCCGTCACCGGGTGGCTTCGTACAGCCAGCAGTCCCAACGTTACGTGCGTTTCGGCTCCGACGGGGGCTTCGTGACGCCTCCACACATAGCCTCGTCGCCTGAGGCCCGGGCGGTATTCGAAGAGGCTATGGACAACGCCCGCCGTTCCTACGAGCGTCTCGTCGAACTGGGCATCGGGGAGGGCCGGGGCAACGAGTCGGTGTTCGAGGATGCTCGTTTTGTGCTGCCCAATGCCGCTGAGACCAAGATCGTGGTCAGCATGAACGCCCGGGAGCTGAGACACTTCTTCTCGCTCCGCTGTTGTCGGCGCGCCCAATGGGAGATCAACCGGCTGGCCTGGGTGATGCGCTTCCTGGTCTCGTCGATGGCGCCGCTCCTATTCGAGAGCACAGGCCCGGGATGCATGACAGGGGGATGCCCCGAGGGCAAGATGTCCTGCGGCACGCCCTACACGGAGGAAGAGTTGCTGGGCATGGAACTCGCGCGGTCAGTGACGGGTGCGGGCTAGGTGGCGACGCACAGCGCAACTGGTGAGGAGCAGGCCGTCCAGCAGGATCTCGCCGTCGCCGGCTCGGCGGGCGAGGAGGGCGGGGGCGTCGCCTGCGTCTGGGAGAACACCTTCGGGGGCCAGGCGGTCATCGAGGGAGTGATGATGCGTGGCAAGTACAGTTGGGGGTTGGCGGTTCGCAGACCCTCAGGCAGCATAGCCCGTTCGGCCTATCCGCTCCAATCGCTCGCCTCTCGCTATCGGTGGCTCCGGCTGCCCGTGGTGAGGGGGATCATCTCCCTGTACGAGTCGCTCAGCCTCGGTGTCAAAGCTCTCGGCATGTCGGCCAATATAGGGATGGAGGACCCCGGCGCGGCCGAGGGACCGATCTCCGACGGCGGTACTGCTTCGCACGACCGTTCGGCCGCGGGCGGCGACAAGACTCCCAATGGCCGTGGGAGCGCCGCAAGCGACTCGACTGGTGATGACGGTGTAGCTGCGCAGATCGCCCCGGCATCCGACGACGAAGTGGAGTTGCCCGAGCGCCCACCTGCCTTCGGTTGGAAGGAACTGGCCGTCACGGTGGTCGTCGCGGTGGGCTTCGCCGTCGCGCTCTTCATCGTCATCCCACTCTTCGTGGTGAAGATGTTCGAGGAGACCTTCTCCAATCCGTTCGTGTTCAACCTGGTGGAGGGGATCATCCGCATAATCATCTTCATCCTCTACATCGTGGTGGTCTCGTTCATCCCCGACCTGCGGCGGGTCTTCATGTACCACGGTGCCGAGCACAAGGTGATCCACGCTTATGAGTCTTGCGGCAGGCCGGACGCTGATCGCGCCGTGGGTTTCTCGACGCGACACCCGCGCTGCGGCACCGGGTTCCTGCTCATCGTGATGGTGATCGCGGTATTCGTGTTCGCCATCGTGGGCAAGCCCAGCCTGCCGTGGTTGGTGCTTTCCCGTATCGTGGGGATCCCGCTCATCATCGGCGTCTCGTACGAGATCGGGATCAAATGGCTGGGCAGGCATCCCGACGGATTCATAGCCCGCTTTTTTCTCTGGCCGGGGCTCCAGTTGCAGCGCCTGACCACCCGTGAGCCCACTCCCGACCAACTCGAGGTGGCGGTCGCGGCTCTGGAGGAGACCATGCGCTTGGACGAGGTCGAGTACAAGGCTCTTGCTGACGCGGCGGCTCGGGCATGATCGAACGGCTGGTAGCGGAGATAGAAGAGAAGTACCGTGTCCTCACAGAGGAGTTGGCTGATCCCGAGGTCCTCCGTGACCAGTCCCGCTACGCAGAGATATCAAAGGCTCACTCCGACCTGGAGGAGTCGCACCGACTCGCGGCGGCCTACCGGGAGGCGTGCACTTCGCTCCGGGACGCTGAAGCCTTGCTGGAAGAAGGCGGGCTCGACCCTGAGATGAAAGAGTTCCTGTTGGAGGAGAAGACCGGCGCCTCTGTGAAGCTCGAGGAGCTGGAGCAGGAGTTGCGGGTGGCCGTTCTGGAGAAAGACCCCCGCGATGAGAAGAATGCCATAGTGGAGGTGCGGGCGGGAGCCGGTGGCGACGAAGCGGCCCTCTTCGCGGCTGAGGTGCAGCGGATGATCATGCGTTACGCCGAGCGGAACCGTCTGAAGAGCCAGATCCTCTCTACGACTGAGGCGACGCTGGGAGGG
>LSQX01295685.1_pt1 | contig 13145 bp, 26 predicted proteins | sample 654561 | NCBI WGS metagenome assembly LSQX01 (sample SAMN04489861, study PRJNA283612) | anaerobic digester metagenome | isolation source: 4 biogas reactors fed with cattle manure at either 37C or 55C with and... | place: Denmark: Kongens Lyngby | collected 2014 | reverse complement strand
GCTTGGCACTATCAACCCGCACTAGGGACTTTCACCCATTAGACTGCGCCCATGCCGGGCGCACCACACAAAAAGCCCCTCTGTCGAGGGGCTTTAGTAGCCAATTAGCGTTTCGAATACTGCGGGGCTTTGCGGGCTTTATGCAGACCGTACTTCTTTCTTTCCGTCATACGCGGATCTCTGGTCAGGAACCCGGCCCTTTTCAGACTGGGACGCAATTCGGTATTGGCTTTGATGAGCGCCCGGGCGATACCCAGTCGTATGGCTCCAGCCTGTCCGGTAACCCCGCCACCGCCTACCCGGCAGATGATGTCAAACCTACCTGCTTGGTCGGTCAGTTCCATGGGCTGTAAAACAATCAGACGGCTGGTCTTGTTGGGAAAGAAATTCTCGAAACTCCTGTCATTGATGGTTATGTTTCCGTTGCCGGGTACCAGTCTCACCCGGGCTATAGCCTTTTTCCTTCTTCCCGTTCCCCAATATTGTGCATTGGTAGCCATATCGTTCCTCCTAACCTCTCAATTCCCGCAATTCGGGTCTTTGGGCTTGATGAGGGTGTTCGCTCCCCCGGTATACCTTAAGTTTCTTATACATGGCTGCCCCCAAACGGTTGTGAGGGAGCATCCCTTTGATGGCTGCTTCAATTATTTTCTCCGGTTTCTTCTGTATCAGGCTACCATAGTCTATCTCTTTCAAACCGCCAGGATAACCTGTATGCCAGCGCATTTTCTTGTCAACCAGCTTGTTGCCGGTAAGCCTTATTTTGGAGGCGTTTATTACGATTACAAAATCTCCGGTATCCACATGGGGCGTATAAATAGGTTTATGTTTGCCTCTCAAGATCGCGGCTACTTCCGAAGCCAATCTTCCCAGCGTCTGTCCGTTTGCATCTATCACATACCACTTGCGGTCGATCTCCGCTGGTTTTGCCATAAATGATTTCACAATTTTCCCTCCTGTATTTCGTGGCTGGATCTATAACTGAAGCGCGCTCTAAATCATGGTATTCACCAACGGGGCAGGAGGCAAACAGCCGTTTAGAGACTACCTTTTAATTTTATCTATGTCCACAGTAATTTGTCAAGAAAACTGCCCTGCTTTCGCAAAGATTAGTCCGGTCCTGATGGGTATTTAACCGAAGCCAAATAAAGTCCTTGCGGAGGAACAGTCGGACCGGCCCGAGCCCTGTCCCGGGATCGGATAATTTCGGGGATATCGGTGGCAACTATTTTACCACGCCCCACCTGCAAAAGGGTGCCCATCACTATCCTGACCATATTGTATAGGAAACCATCGGCCTCAATATCCAAACGCAGGAAAGGCCCCCGTGCGGCCAGGCAGCATTGCCGCACCGTACGTTCAAATGTCTTGGCAGTAGAGCCTCGTGCGCAGAAGGCGAGGAAATTGTATCTTCCTATTATATGGTGGCAGGCTTCCCGCATTGCCTCCAATTGCAATGATTCAGTGGTGCACAAAGCATGATTGCGGTAAAAAACCTGCCCGTTCTTCTCCCTGTATAGATAATAAGAATAGTGCTTGCTGACTGCTTGGAATTGGGGATGAAAATCCCTGCTCACTTCGACACTCTCCAGTATCCTGATATCCGAGGGCAAAAAGGCGTTTAGGGCCGGTGTCCATCTGATAGCGGGAATGGTCGCCGTGGTATCAAAAGCTACCACCTGTCCGCGAGCGTGCACGCCTGCATCGGTGCGCCCCGCTGCGCAGACAGTGGTTTTCTTTCCGGTAAGCCGTTCTATCTGTTTCTCCATCTCTGCCTGGATGGTATGCGCCTTCTCTTGCCTTTGAAATCCATGATAACTAGTCCCGTCATATTCAATTACCATCTTAATCCTGATCATACGCGACTTATCCATCCTGACTGAAACGTATCGGTTTTTAGAACTGCGGTTCGCTCCGAAAGGCTCCAATCCATCGCGCTCGGATTTTAAAAACCTCACAAAAGACGGGGAGGATATCAATCCTCCCGAACTTTACCGTGCACAATAGTTTTGTCGCCATCGCCCCCGGCTTTAATCCACCAGTTCAATGACTGCCATGGGCGCCCCATCTCCCTTACGCGCTCCCGTCTTAATAATTCGGGTATACCCTCCGTTACGTTCCTTATAGCGCTCGGAGTAAGTAGAAAACAACTTGTATACCACCGCATCCTTGAGCAGGTAGGAATTGGCCTGGCGGCGGGAATGCAGGTCACCCTTTTTAGCCAGGGTAATCATCTTATCGGCTATACTGCTGATTTCCTTGGCTCTGGTCTCGGTCGTGGTTATTTTCTCATGTTCCAGCAACGATGTCACTGAGTTTCTCAGCACAGAACGGCGATGGTCGCTCCTGAAACCTAATCTGCGGTAACCCAAGGAAAACCCTCCTTTCTTATTCCTCTGATTTCTTGAAGGTCAAGTCTAGTTCTTTAAGCTTCTTCTCTATCTCTTCCAAAGATTTCTGGCCCAGATTTCTGATTTTGCTCATCTCTTCCCTGGTTTTTTCAATCAGGTCGCCTACGGTATTGATACTCGCTCGCTTCAAGCCATTGGAAGCCCGCACCGATAGTTCCAGTTCTTCGATGGACATCTCCAGAATCTTGTCCTTTTTCTCCTCTTCCTTTTCTACTAGAATCTCGACCTCTGAGTAAGTATCGTCGATCTCGGTAAAGAGTCTCAGATATTCGATCAGGATCTGGGAAGATAGGCTCAAAGCCTCTTCGGGCCGGATGCTGCCGTTGGTCCAAATCTCAAGGATCAGCTTGTCATAATCGGTCCTTTTGCCTACCCGGGTATCCTCTATGGTGTAATTGACTTTATTTACCGGTGTATATATAGAATCAATCGGGATCAGTCCCACAATATCAGCATTTTTCTGGGGTTGTTGGTCGGCGCTTACATAGCCCCGGCCCCTTTCTACTGTCATCTCTATCTCAAGTTGGCCATCTTCATCCAGAGTTGCTATATGCAGGTCCGGGTTAAGTATCTCCACCTCGGCATCTGGTGTGATATCGGCCGCTGTAATGGCTTTGGGACCCTTTTGTTCAATGCGGATGATTTTGTTCTCATTGCCATCATAGCGCAATACCATCTGTTTAATATTAAGTATCATCTCCGTGGTGTCCTCAAGCACCCCGGGGATTGTGGAGAACTCATGCAAAACACCATCGATCTTTATGGAGGTAACCGCCGCCCCCGGCAGGGAAGACAGCAGCACCCGGCGCAGGGAATTACCCAGCGTAGTTCCATAACCACGCTCCAACGGTTCAATCACGAATCTGGCATAATTGGTCTCGGGTTCTTTTTCCGTACACTCTATACGGGGTTTTTCCATCTCGAGCATGTTTTTCCCCTCCTTTTATCCTTAGAGGTTTATTGGAGTTGGTATCTTATCTGGAGTACAGTTCTACGATTAACTGCTCGTTTACGGCTGTATCCACATTCTCTCTGATCGGGAAGGCCACAACCCTGCCCGTTAAATTCTCCATATCAACCTCCAGCCACTCCGGGGGGGTCTTGTAGGCTCCCGCCGCCTTAAGTTCCTGGAATTTAGGGGATTCTGAACTACCTGGCTTGATTTGAATAGTGTCGCCTACAGATACCAGCATTGATGCGATATTGGCCTTCTTGCCGTTTATGGTGAAATGGCCATGAGTTACCAACTGGCGTCCTTCTTTGCGGGAAGAAGCGAATCCCATCCGAAACACCACATTGTCCAGACGTCTTTCCAAGAGTATGAGCAGGTTCTCGCCAGCGATGCCTTTTTGGCGCTCGGCTTTCTTAAAATAATTGCGGAATTGCTTCTCCAATACCCCATAGATCCGCTTAGTCTTCTGCTTTTCTCGCAGCTGCAGTCCGTATTCGCTGCTTTTCTGGCGGCGCCTTTGTCCATGCTGGCCGGGCACGAAAGCCCTCTTCTGGACTGCGCATTTTTCCGAATAGCACCTGTCTCCCTTGAGGAACAGCTTTTCCCCTTCCCGCCTACATTGGCGACAAACAGCATCAGTATATCTTGCCACTAAACATTTACCTCCTTAAACTCTTCTTCTCTTAGGCGGTCTGCATCCGTTGTGGGGAATAGGGGTAACATCCTTAATGACGCTGACTTCCAACCCTGCTGCCTGTAAAGACCTTATGGCTGCTTCGCGTCCAGCTCCCGGTCCCTTCACATAACATTCTACTTCCCGCAATCCGTGCTCCATGGCTGCCCGGGCAGCGTTCTCCGCGGCTTGTTGGGCCGCATAAGGAGTACTCTTGCGCGAACCCTTAAAGCCCACCGTTCCTGCGCTTGCCCAGGATATGGCATTCCCGTGTCTATCGGTAATTGAAATTATTGTATTATTAAATGTCGATTTAATATGAGCAATTCCTTCAGCGATATTCTTCTTTTCCCGCCTCTTGACCCTGGCGGTTGCTGTTCTTTTTGCCACTTACAATCCCCCTTAACTATTTCTTCTTGCCGCCCGCGGTACGTTTGGGTCCCTTACGGGTGCGCGCGTTGTTCTTGGTATTTTGCCCCCGGACCGGTAACCCGCGTCGATGGCGCAAGCCCCGGTAGCAACCCAGATCCATCAACCGCTTGATGTTCATACTGACATCGCGGCGGAGGTCACCTTCGACTACGAAATTCTTGTCGATTATAGCCCTTATTCTGGCAACTTCTTCCTCGGTTAAATCTTTGACTCTGGTATCCGGATTTATACCTGCTTCTGCCAAAATCTTCTGCGATGACGCTTTCCCAATGCCCAATATATAGGTAAGGGATATCTCCACTCTTTTATCGCGGGGTAAATCAACGCCAGCTATTCTTGCCAAACCTATCACTTCCTTTGGTTAAATTATATTGATTTCTTGAAGCAATCAACCTTGAACTTGCTTATGCTTGGGATTTTCACAAATGATAGTGACCTTGCCCTTGCGTTTGATTATCTTGCATTTATCACAGATCTTTTTCACCGATGCTCTCACCTTCATGGATTCGTCCTCCTTTTTCGATGCTGACCTTTAACTATTTGAACCGATATGTTATGCGGCCCCGGTTCAAATCATAAGGCGATAGTTCCACCATGACCCGATCACCGGGTAATATCCTGATAAAGTTCATTCTCATCTTCCCTGAGATATGGGCAAGGACCTTATGGCCATTTTCCATTTCTACCGTAAACATGGCGTTAGGCAATGGTTCCAAGACTTTTCCCTCTACCTCGATTACGTCATCTTTAGCCATTCTCCAGACCTCCTTCCCCGTTGGTTATGTCTTTATCAATCAACTGTTTAATATTCTTCTTGATAACATAATTGGGAGGTTTTTCGCTCTTGCGCAAGTACTCCAATACATCTTGGGCCTGCATCGATGTTAAATTTAAGTGTCTTATGTTCTTCTTCTTAGGATTCTCAATCTTACGTATGTCCCCATCGCATATGATCACGTACCGTTCATTTAAAACGTCGACTATCACAAACGCCTTGCCCATGTCCCGGCCAGATTTGGATATGACCACTTTACCCAGAACGTCGGAATCTATATCCTTCACCCCCACTATATCAAGGTGAGAATTTCAGGGCCCTGGTCACCGACCACAATGGTGTGCTCAAAATGGGCTGAAGGTCTACCATCAATCGTCACCACAGTCCAATCATCCATTTTGGTAATAACACTATATGACCCCATATTAACCATCGGTTCTATGGCCAATGCCATCCCCGATTGCAGGACCGGTCCCCGCTCAGCCTTCCCGTAATTCGGTATGGGGGGATCCTCATGCATATTGCGGCCAATGCCGTGGCCAACGAAATCCCTGACTACAGAAAACCCAGCTCGCTCTACATGATTTTGGATTGCGTGGGACACGGCCCCTAAGCGATTTCCGGCTTGGGCCGCTTCTATCCCCTTCATCAGCGCCTCTTCGGTCACACTGATTAGTTTGCGGACCCCGGGCTTTATTTCGCCAACCGGTACGGTTATGGCTGCATCCCCTGCAAAACCGTCCAATATTACCCCAAAATCGATACTAATTATATCGCCTTCCTTAAGCTTCCTCCGTCCCGGTATACCATGAACCACCTCTTCATTCACGGATGCACATATAGCCCCTGGGAAGGGCCGGGTTCCGCGTGGATGAGGATAATTCTTGAATACCGCGACAGCATTCCTTTTCTTGGCTTCTTCTTCGGCGAGTTTGTTCAATTGTCCGGTGCTTACCCCGGGGCGAATCTCTCGTTTTAGAATCTGTAAAACCTGGGCAACTACTTGGCCCGATTTGCGCATCTTTTTGATCTCACTCGGGGTCTTGATATAGATCATCCCAGTCTCTCCAGCAGGGCTCTGACATCCTGGAAAACCTCCCGGGGATCTTTCTGGCCATCCACAGTGACCAGGTTACCTTGCTGTGCATAGTATGCTAACAGGGGTTGGGTTTGCTCATTATAGACTTTGATTCGATTCTTAACCGTTTCAGCTTTATCATCGTTGCGCTGTTCCAGTTTTCCTCCGCATTTGTCACAAACACCGGCTATCGTGGTGGGATTAAAAATAGTGTTGTAGACAGTCTTGCAAGAGGTGCAAAAGACCCGGCCTACCATGCGCGCCGTTAATACATCCTCGGGCACTGATATATTAAGGGCAACGTCCAGCTTTTTGCCCAGTTTTTTCAGTACCTCATCAAGGGCTTCGGCCTGTACAATAGTTCGGGGAAATCCATCTAGAAGGAATCCTGGGGAGCAGTCAGGCATGCTCAACCGATCCTCAACTATCCCTATGGTAACCTGATCAGGCACCAGTTCTCCTGCGTCCATGTATTTCTTGGCCTCCAGGCCCATCGGGGTGCCATTCTGCACCGCTTCCCTAAACATATCGCCCGTGGAGATATGCGGTATCGGGAACTCTTTCTTAATGTATGCGGCCTGCGTCCCTTTGCCGGCACCAGGTGGCCCCATTAGAATTATATTCATTCGATCATCTCCTATTTAACAAAGCCCTCATAGCTTCTAAGCAGCAGATGTGATTCTACTTGCTTCATAGTATCAAGTGCGACCCCGACGAGGATCAACAGAGCAGTCCCTCCAAACCAGAGGCTTTTTATTCCCGTTATAAATATGACTATATTAGGCAATATTGCTATCAAAGCCAGGAAAACTCCACCTGCCAGGGTCAAACGAGACAAAACCTTATCGATGTATTCCGCAGTGGGACGACCGGGACGAATGCCGGGTACAAAGCCGCCGTTCTTCTTGATATTATCGGCTACATCCAATGGGTTGAATATGATAGACACATAGAAATAGGTAAAGAATATTATCAGGACTGCATAAAAAACATTATAACCTACGCTGGTAAAAGTAAAATAATTGTTGATGAAAACGTTGAAGGACGATGTTGGACTCATCCATGATCCTATCGTGGCCGGGAACATCCCCAGTGACATGGCAAAGATTATGGGAATAACGCCGGCACTGTTGACCTTCAATGGCAAGAATGTGCTTTGGCCTCCATAGAGCCTGCGTCCAACCACTCGTTTGGCATATTGGATTGGCAATCTACGGGTGCCTTCATTCATAGCTACCACCGCTGCTATTACTGTGAGGATCACGACGATCAACAACAATACCTGGAAGTAACCAGCCATGCCACTACTCACTTCCTCGGCCACCCCTCGAATCTCTGAGGGTATGCGGGCAGCGATGCCGCAGAAGATGATCAAGGATATACCGTTGCCGATCCCTCGTTCAGTGATCATTTCACCTAACCACATAAGCATGGCAGTTCCGGCAGTTAGGGATATAGTAATGGTTAGATAGGATAATAAGCCGGGATTGGCTATGGCCCCTGTCTTACCGAGAGCAATCGACATTCCTATGGCTTGGATCATGGCCAGTACTATGGCTCCATACCTTGTATATTGGGCGATCTTCTTTTGCCCTTCCTGCCCTTCCTTTTTTAACTCTTCTAGGGCGGGAACCACCACCGTTAGCAGCGACATTATAATGGATGCATTAATATAAGGTGTGATACTCATGGCAAATACGCTGAATCGTTTGAATGCGCCCCCAGATATTATATCAAAGAAGCCAAATAATTGGCCTTGCAACAACTGGGCAATCGCCTCCGGATTTATACCCGGAATCGGAATATGAGCACCAATACGAAACACCAGCAACATCAATAGGGTAAAGAGCAGTTTACTCCTTAAATCACCTATTTTTAAAGCTTGCTGAAATGAGCTAAGCATTAAACCACCTCGAATTTGCCGCCTTTAGCCGTAATCTTTCCCTCGGCCTGTCGGCTGCACTTGTGCACCTGAACGGTGAGCATCTTTTCCAAATCTCCATCGCCTAATATTTTCACTCCGGCCGGAATTTTGTTTACCAGACCTGCTTCACACAGTAGATCAATGGTTACAACCGTGCCATTCTCAAAACAATTTAGGTCTTTGACGTTCACAATGGCATATTCCTTCTTGAATATATTATTGAATCCCCTTTTGGGCAAACGTCTTTGCAAAGGCATCTGGCCACCTTCGAATCCGGGTCTGATTCCTCCGCCGGCACGAGCTTTTTGCCCTTTATGCCCTCGAGTAGAAGTCTTGCCATGGCCGGAACCTATGCCTCGACCTACTCTTTTTATCCGCTTGTTTGCACCCGCTGGAGATTGCAGTTCCTGCAATTTCACTTTAAAAACCTCCCTATGCCTCTTCTAGCTCTTCTACGCGAACCATATGTTTGATTTTATCTATCTGTCCCCTAATCTGGGCGCAATCATCCTTTATTACGTAATGGTTCAATTTCCTTAAACCTAAACTCTGAATGGTTAAGCGCTGGGTCCGGGGATAACCAATAAAGCTTTTGGTCCTGGTAATCTTCAATTGCTTTGCCACAGCGGTTTACCTCCCTAGTTAAATATCTCGTCTATGGTCTTTCCTCTTAGCTGCGCAACCCGATCGGCCTTTTTCAAGTTCTTAAGGCCCTCCATGGTCGCCCGCACAACATTGTTGGCATTAGAAGTACCAATACACTTGGTAAGGATATCCTTCAGACCAGCCGCTTCCAGTACAGCTCTTACCGGACCACCGGCTATAACCCCGGTTCCGGCTGCCGCTGGTTTAAGCAGGACCTGCCCCGCTCCAAACCTGCCCACAATCTGATGAGGAATTGTCCGGCCATCAATTAACGGGATCTCAATCATATTCCTTTTTGCATTCTCCACGCCCTTGCGGATCGCCTCCGGTACTTCAGCGGCTTTTCCTTTGCCCGCACCGACCCGTCCCTCGCCGTCTCCTACTACTACCAGAGCGCTGAAGCTGAACCTGCGTCCACCTTTCACAACCTTGGCAACCCGGTTGATATTGACGACTGTCTCAATAAATTCCGGCGCTGCCTGTTCCTTTTCTATCATCATTTCCCTCCTATCCATAAACAATCAAATCAAAAAACGAGACCATTTTCACGAGCTGCTTCTGCCAGAGCAGAAACGCAACCATGATACTTACGGCCATTACGGTCAAATACCACTGTACTAATACCCTTGTCTTGGGCCTTCTGGGCTATGCTGCCGCCCACTCGTTTGGCTGCCTCGATATTGCTGCGGTTGCCGAGATCACTCATATCCTTATCCAGAGTAGAGGCAGCCACGAGGGTAACACCCTTGTCGTCATCTATCAACTGGGCGTAAATATGATTAAGGCTGCGGTAAATACACAGTCTGGGTGTTTCTGCTGTCCCCGTCAACTTTATTCTTATTCTTTTATGTCGCCCTTGTCGTAATTCTTTTTTGCTGGTCTTCTTAATCAACGCAGTCACTCCCTTCCTATTTATTTAGCGCCAGATTTACCTGCTTTACGTTTTACAACTTCGTTCTCATAGCGCACGCCTTTGCCCTTGTAAGGCTCTGGTTTTCTAAGCGCACGGATGTCGGCCGCGGTATTACCCACCAATTGCTTGTCGATCCCTTTGACCGTTACCCTGGTAACCGCGGGTACCTCGAATTCTACCCCTTGAGGAGGGTCAATTTCGATAGGGTGGGAATAACCAATGTTCAATACCAGTTTGTTGCCTTGCATTTGGGCTCGATATCCTACCCCGACCATTTCCAGTCTTTTCTCAAATCCAGTCGTAACTCCGGTTACCATGTTGGCTACCAATGCCCGCGTTAAACCGTGCATGGCGCGATGCCGCTTGACATCACTTGGCCGAGTCACCAGAAGTTCATTATCCTGCTGTTCGATAGTGATATCCTTGTGAATAGACTGCGATAGCAGTCCTTTAGGACCTTTTACGGTTATGATGTTATTCTCTGTTTTTATTTCTACGCCCGCGGGTAGACTGATAGGCTTCCTACCTATTCTGGACACAGTTCACTCCTCCTTAAGCTACCATATATAACAGATGACTTCTCCGCCCAGGCCTGCCTTGCGAGCGTTTTTGTCCGTCATTACCCCTTTCGAGGTAGATACAACTGCAGTCCCTAGTCCAGCCAGAACCTTTGGTACCTCATCCTTTTTGACGTAAACCTTCAAACCGGGTTTGCTAATCCTCTTGATACCGGTAATTACTCTTTCCTTGTTGGGACCGTATTTCAAATATACTCTGATAATCCCCTGTTTTCCGTCTGCGATGAATTCATAGTCCTTGATATAGCCTTCATCCTTAAGGATGCTGGCTAGCGCAAGTTTCATTTTGGAACTCGGTATCTCCACCGTTTGATGCATGACCATATTGCCGTTTCTAATTCTAGTCAGGAAATCAGCTACGGGATCGGTTACCACCATGTTTTATCCCTCCTTAATCCAAGCTACCAACTTGCCTTGGTGACGCCTGGTAATTCTCCCTTGTGGGCCATCTCTCTGAAACAGACCCGGCATAATCCAAATTTGCGCATATATGCTCGAGGCCGTCCACAAATCTTACAGCGGTTGTATTCCTGAACCTGATACTTATGCGGGCGCTTTTGTTTAGCTACCAGTGATTTCTTGGCCAATGTATAGACACCCCCTCTTATCTGAATGGCATTCCCATGTTCTTGAGTAACTCACGAGCCTCTTCATCGGTCTTGGCCGTAGTCACAATCACAACTTCCAAACCTCGGATCTTGTCTATTTTGTCATAATCGATTTCGGGGAAGATTGTCTGTTCTTTAATGCCGAGTGAATAATTCCCACGGCCATCAAATGCTTGCGGGGAAACCCCTCTGAAGTCTCGTACCCGGGGCAGGACGATGTTTATCAACCTATATAGGAAGTCATACATCCTTTCTCCCCGCAGGGTTACCTTACAGCCAATTGGCATGCCCTCGCGCAATTTGAATCCGGCGATGGATTTCTTCGCCTTCGTGATCACCGGCTTCTGGCCGGAAATAGCTATCAGATCATTTACAGCTCCATCCATGGCCTTGGGATTTTGGATTGCTTCCCCAACCCCGACATTGATTATTACCTTGTCTATCTTGGGAACCTGCATTATGTTCTTGTAGCCGAATTTGTCTATCAGCTTGGGTGTTATATCTTGCTTATACTGTTCCAACAACCTGGCCATTCTCAAGTAGGCCTCCCTTCCTGGAGTTTTAGTCTAATACCTCACCGCACCGCTTGCAGACCCTGGCTTTCTCACCATTGTCCAGAATCTTACCGGCCCCCCGGGTCGGTTTATTGCACTTTGTGCACAGCAACATTACGTTGGAAGCATTAAGGGGCGATTCCACTTGTAGAATGCCTCCCTGGGGCAGACTCCTCGTCGGTTTTTGATGCTTCTTGGCTTTATTGATGCCTTCCACAACTACCCGATTGTCGGCCGGTATGACCTTCAACACTTTGCCTTTTTTCCCGGAGTCCTTACCGGTTATCACTGTAACCATATCACCTTTTTTAATGTACATCTTTCACACCTCCACCGACTAAAGGACTTCCGGAGCCAGAGAAACTATCTTCATGAAGTTCCTGTCCCTCAGTTCTCTAGCAACAGGGCCAAATATCCGTGTACCTTTAGGATTATTGTTATCATCGATGATAACCGCGGCATTCTCCGAAAATGCTATGTGGGAACCGTCCGGCCGCCCGATTTCTTTCTTAGTACGAACCACCACTGCTTTAACCACATCGCCCTTCTTGACTACTCCGCCAGGACTGGCTTCTTTGACACTGACCACGATTACATCGCCCACAGTTGCATATCTTCTGTTCGAGCCACCTAAGACCTTAATACACAAGACCTTCTTGGCGCCCGTATTGTCACCCACTTGTAGCACCGTTTCCTGCTGAATCACGGAATGAACCTCCCTTCAAATACTCCGACTATTCCAGAGTCTTGGCTTTCTGTACTATTTCTACCAGTTTCCAGCGCTTATCCTTGCTTAGGGGGCGGGTCTCCATGATTCTCACTACGTCACCGGTTTTCGCTTCGTTACTTTCATCGTGGGCCTTATATTTCTTGTTGGTTCTAATGGTCTTTTTATATAGTGGATGCTGTTTTACGGTTTCTACCCTGACGGTGATGGTTTTTTCCATCTTGTCGCTGGCGACCGTTCCTATCATGCTTTTACGGTTCCTTTGGTTATCAGCCACCTGTTAGACCTCCTTCTTAGTTGCTTAATCTGGAAATTTCCCGTTGCCTCAGTATCGTTTTGCACCTTGCAATATTCTTGCGTACATCTCTGACTCTCATGGGATTATCCAGCTGCCCGGTGGCAATTTGAAATCTGAGGTTGAATAATTCTTCTTTATAATCAGAGACCTTTCTAACCAATTCCTCGTCGGTTAGCTCTCTCATCTTATCAACTTTCACTAACCTCACCACCCATTTCTTCCCTCTTTATAAAGCTGCACTTGATGGGGAGTTTATTTGCAGCCAAGCGCATGGCTTCTCGGGCTATTTCCTCCGGAACACCGGAGAGCTCAAACATAACCCGGCCTGGTTTCACCACCGCTACCCAATGCTCGGGTGAGCCCTTGCCTTTTCCCATGCGGGTCTCTGCGGGTTTAGCGGTTATGGGCCGATCTGGAAATATCTTTATCCACAGCTGTCCGCCTCTTTTCACATGACGGTTGATGGCTATACGCGCTGCTTCGATCTGCCGGTTGGTTATCCAGGAGGCTTCCAGGACCTGCAAGACGTAATCACCATAAGTTATGGCATTACCTATGTTGGCCTTGACACTGACAC
>LSQX01142635.1_pt1 | contig 13145 bp, 16 predicted proteins | sample 654561 | NCBI WGS metagenome assembly LSQX01 (sample SAMN04489861, study PRJNA283612) | anaerobic digester metagenome | isolation source: 4 biogas reactors fed with cattle manure at either 37C or 55C with and... | place: Denmark: Kongens Lyngby | collected 2014 | reverse complement strand
AACTTGCAATTAACCGACACAATCCCGCTGCAAGAATTTGTTTGCCTTCCCTGCCGCCGGTAGTGTATAATAACCTTACCCACTGTATTTTCCAACGGTGCTTGTAAATCTGGTTCTCCTTTGTTTGGTGTCAGATTTCTCACAGGTATGCCGGGATCTGGGAAATCAGGGGCCAAGACAAAGGAGGTTTTTTTATGTACCAAGACAAAACATTAATCTGCCGGGACTGCAAGCAGGAATTTGTCTTCACAGCCGGTGAACAGGAGTTTTATGCAGAGAAAGGGTTTACAAATGAACCTGCCCGCTGCCCGGCCTGCCGTACGGCACGCAAGCAGCGTGGCGGCGAACGCCGCATGTTCAAAGTAATTTGTTCCGCCTGCGGCATGGAAACGGAAGTGCCTTTCAACCCTTCCCTCGATCGTCCTGTTTACTGCCGCTCCTGCTACCGGAACAGGAGCCGGGCTTGATTTTTCTTGAACTGTCTTGACAAGAGGAAACTCTCCCGTCCTTGGGACAGGAGAGTTTCTTTCCTCACGCCAGGGCGGAAACAATGACGGCCGGGGCATCGTAAGTATAGGGACTGCGCTTAAAGTCACCGTAGCTCGTAAGGCTGTCGAAACCGGCGGCTCTTAGGTACTGCTCCAGATCCTTGCGGCGGATGGGGCGCAAGGCAATGGTGTTTTCATAATCTTCCTCCGCCCCGTCGTCTGTTTTTACTGCCAGGCGGGAATAAAAATGCAGCAATTCCGCTGAAACAGGCTTGTAAATACGGACAAAGCGCAGCTTGTCCCTTTCAATCACAGGCAGGGGTGTGTCTCCGCAGTCCAAGATGCGGTCAAAATTTACGATCTGGAAAACGGCGGCACCGCCCGGGCGCAGCGTTTCCCGCATGGCGGCCAAGGCGTGCCTGAGCTCGTCTTCCGCAAGCAGGTGTGCCAGGGAGTTGCCAATGCAGAACAGGCCGTCGAAGACAATCCCCAAAGTTCCCGGTTCCCGCATGTCACCGACGGGAAAACGGACAGGAAGTTTTTGTCGCTCCGCCTTTTGCTTGGCCTGTCTGATCATTTCCGGAGACAGGTCGGTACCCCAGGCAGCAAAGCCTTTCTCCGCCAAAGCAAGGGCATATGTTCCCGTCCCACAGGCCACATCAAGGACGGAATGCGCCTTTACGCGGCCAAATTCTTCCGCGAGAAAGGTGACTTTGGTTGCTTCAAGCGGGAAAATCCGGTCATAGTACCGGGCAAGTGTCTCATAAAACAAAAGCGGCACCTCTTTCTTCGCAGCGTTTTTTTACTCATTTTTCACCGGACGGCAGGATTTTTGTTTCGGCAAAAGTCCTTGCCAAAAAGTACACAAGTTAACAAAGGAGGGATTCAGGTGAAAGACCGTCCCAATGTTTTGTTGGCCCTCATCTTGATTGTGGTAGGAATCGTTTTGCTGCTAAACAATTTGGGTTATACGGAAATAAATCTTCTTGCTTACTGGCCGCTCCTGATTATTATCTACGGGCTGCATTCCCTGTTCCTGGGCAGCCGTAATGCAGGAGCCGTCGTCTTTTCCGTCTTTCTCATTGTTCTTGGTGCGGTCCTGCAGGCACGGAGCCTCGGTATCCTCACCATTAATATCGGCAAAATGATGGAAATATTTTTCCCGCTATTTCTGATTGCCATCGGCATCAGCCTTTTTGCCGGAAAATCACATACCGGCAGGGGAACCACCGCCTTTCTGGGCGGTGTGGAACGCGGTAAAAATGAAGCCTGGCAGTTGGAATCGGAAGCATATTTTGCTTTCCTGGGCGGCATAGACCTGGATTTGACGAGCGCCGTCCTGCCTGAAGGCGAAACAGTCCTGGATCTGACTGCAGTAATGGGCGGGATAGATGTCCGCGTACCCGCCGACCTGCCGGTTTCTGCCGACGGCTTTGCCATCCTCGGCGGCGTGGAGCTTTTCGGCAAAGGCGGCGGCGGAATTATCGGTTCTACCCGCAATGAGCAAAACATAACGGAAGGACAGAACAGGCTGTTAAAAATCCAGGCGCGTGCCATCCTGGGCGGTATTGATGTCAAACGCATCTGAGGCCGAAAGACCCCATGCCCCAAACCAAAGCCCGGCATGGTGCAGCTTCCCTTGCACTTCCCGGCTGCCGTCAGAACGGCAAAGGCAGTTTACCTGTATAGTAAAGTATAACAAGGACAACTATAACGGCCAACACAGCCAGGCGGACGGCAATTTTGAAAATTGTTTTCAGGACAAAGACGGCTATGATGGCAATGACAACCCAAAGCAGCAAATTTTCAGGCCCTCCCATGTCCAATCCACTCCTTTTTCCTTGTCATGCTCTATATTCATTATGCGGCACGGGCGGCTTTCATTCCTCTCAGTGAGACAGGCAAGCCGCACCGGTTTTTTTTATTATACCAGATATAAAAAAGTCAAGCATACAGAAAGGAAATCCCGGCTCGCGGGATTTCCTTATAGTGGAGGGGTTCTTCTAGTTGTGACACGATTCGCCGTGCCGGTGCTCCCGGCAGACACTGCCCGCCGATTGCAGCTCACCGGCCAGGTATTTTTTCACTGCCTCTTTCGCGGCGCCTGTGGCACCTGTTATCACTTCAATACCTTTTTCGCCAAAAAGAGCAACGGCACTGGCACCCATGCCGCCGGCAATAATGACATTCACTTCCTAGCTCGTGTAAAAGATGCGGCAGGAAACCGGGACGGTGGCCCGGGTTGGGAATAAATTCTTCACCGGTAACGGCGCCGCCTTCCGCCGTAAAGACGGCAAAACCTTCACAATGGCCAAAATGTTGTGCAACCTGATTATTATCGGCAGCAACAGCAATTTTCATCGCTAATTCTCCTTTTCCTTTTTTTCTCGTTTTTCCTCGAATAACAGGGACTGCAGCCGCCGCCAGACGTTGCGGATGGCAAGCCCCGCCGGGCTGTCGGGGAACTCGACCACCGGGCGGCCGCTGTTTACCGCAGTAATTACAGCCGGGTCATAAGGAATCAAACCCAGGACAGGGACTTCCTCCTCCACACAGTATTCTATGATGCGTTCTGCAAGTTTACGGCTCTGGTCATAACGGTTGATACAGACGGCGCAGTGCGGTGTAAAGCGCCGGACAAGCGGGACAATACGGCTTAAGTCATGCAAGCCGGAAAGGGTCGGTTCCGCCACCAGCAGGGCAAAGTCTGTACCGGTGACAGAGGCCATTACAGGACAGCCTGTGCCGGGAGAACCGTCAATAATGACAAGTTCCTCATCCGTAATTTTCTCTTTCAGGCTGCCGCGTACGGTAGCGATCAGTTTACCTGAGGCACCGTTTCCCATCTTTAGCCAGCCGGTGGAAAAAAGACCGTGTTCTGTCTGCGCCACACAGGTCCAGCCGGTGACACTGTCGTACAGACGAATCGCCGACCTGCCTTCCGCATCCTTTGCGGGACAGACAATTTCACACACACTGCAGCCTTCACAGAGCAATTCAACAACCGCATAATCCTTGATGGCGGCAAAGCGGCAGTATTGTGCGCAGCGTCCGCATTCCAGACAAAGGCTGCGGTCAAGATGTGCCTTTTGGTAACCGTAGTAGGAATTGCTGGCCTGCAGCCTGTCCGCATTCAGAGAAAGATGCAGGTTGGGCGCATCCACGTCACAGTCGGTAAAAGCCTTGCATTGTTTTGCCAGCCATATTAAGGAAGCGGCCACAGTGGTTTTCCCGGTGCCGCCCTTACCGCTGAGAATGACAAGCTGCTTCACGCGCTTTCACTCCCATCTCTTGCAGCAGGCCGGCAAAAAGCTTGTAGTATTTCCTGCTAAGTTTTACAGCCGGCTCTCCCCTGGCGCTATACTGGGCCAGTTCCGTGCTATAAGGGATAACTGCCAGGAATCTGCTCCCGGCGGCAGTAGTCTTCCACCAGTTTTTCACCGGGTACTGCTTTATTCAACACAACACCGAACGGTTTCTTTAACACAGTGACCAATTCCCGGACCAGCTGCAAGTTATGCAACCCGTAACGTGTCGGCTCTGCCACCAGCAAACAGTAATCACTGTCTTTGATGCTTTCCAGGACCGTACAGGAGCTGCCGGGAGGGCAGTCTATGATGACAGTCCCTGCGGCGGGCAGGCCGGCCAGCAGCCGGGCAATGACAGGCACGCCCGATTCTTTACCCAAATTAAGGCAGCCTGTCCGGACCTCTACGTGCCCCGCCCTGCCGTGCTGGATAATGCCGACAGTCCGGTCCACTTCCGCAAGTGCCCGCTCGGGGCACAGCAGCATGCAGCCGCCGCAGGAATGGCAGATTCCAGGAAAGACAAGCACTTTCCCTGCGTATGCCAGGGCGTTAAACCGGCAAAATTCCACACACTTTCTACAGCCCGTGCATTTATCCGGGTCGACGGCAGGAATTTTTACTGTTACCTGCTCCTCCGCTGAAATCTCCGGCTGCAGAAAAATCCAGCCGTTAGGTTCTTCCACATCACAGTCTGCATAAACAGCTTCCTCCGCCACCAGGGCCAGGTTGACAGCAAGAAAGGTTTTGCCTGTCCCCCCTTTCCGCTGAGGACGGCAATGCGCATTAACGGCCGCCTCCGTGGCGATGGTGCCCGGCATGGATTTCTTTTTGTTCCTGCAGTACCTCTTGACGGAACTTTTCCACGTTTTCTTTTACCGTACCCGCTTCGCCCTGAGTACAGCTTAACGCCGGCAGATTGCAGGACATCGGCTGCATTTTGTCCAAGCTGCCTGGTTATCAGGGCTTCAGCCCCGCTGTCGATTATGGCCTGTGCCGCCTTAATGCCGGCACCTCCTACTGCCCCTGCCCCGGACGCTTTGTTTTCCACTTCCGTGCAGGAGAAATTCTCGCTGTCAACAAGCAAAAAACATGCCGCCCGGCCAAGCCAAAAGACGGGCTGATTTCCGCCGTCAAAAAGTCCTGCACTGCCGGTATGGCAATCTTCATAAGCAGTGTCCCTCCTTTTTATTCGTTTATTATTAATTGAACATCGCATCCAGCATTTCAGCGGCCGCCACCAAATAAGGCGTTGTCAAATCCTCCAGCCTGCCCTCATCGCAGAGGCGTGACAGCTCCGGGTCAACGGGCAGCCTGTCAAGTACAGGCAGCTCCAGTTCCGCCGCCACTTTATCCAGCCGGCTCTCCCCGAAGATATTTATTTGCCTGCCGCAATCGGGGCTACCCTCCAAAAACATTTTGAAATAACTTCTATATTTTATTTGAGGTTTTTGGCAGGCGGCATGCTATTCACACTCATGACAATGCTTGCAGTTTTTTAACATGTGGCAGGAACTGCACATTTCCGCTTTGTCGCCGGCTACCAGGCAATATGTTCCCTCCTGTTTCCAGCATGCCTTGGATTCGTTGACCCTTACGGAACTGTTCTTGCGTGCCCCGCCACTGCAATTCTTTTTGTACCAGCACGGGTACATGGAAATAATATGCTTCACCCCGGCCAGGTTGAGCCCCTTGTCATCCAGCAGGTGCTTAATAAAAGCCAACCGTTTTAAATCTTGATTTGAATATTTGCGCTGATATGATCTCCTGTCCGGACGGATCAGGCCATGACGCTCCCACACCCGCAGAGTTTCAGGATGCTCCTTCAGTAGCCGGGCGACGGTACCAATCGTATAAACGCCTTGATCTTCCGCAAACACAGGATTCACCTACTCTTTGCTTTAGTGTAGGCTGCTGCAGACATCACACTGCTACTATTATATTGCACTTACTCCAAAACTTCAATGCATTTATTGAGGTTTATCGCAAAAACAAACGGGGCGTCTGCCGCCCCGCGTGTTTATTTTGCCGGAATGCTTTCGTAAGCGGCCGCCAGTCCTACACAGGCCATGCGGAAAGGATATTCCACCTTGTTCACCGTCACAGGGAAATGTACCGTGCCTTTGGGGATGACAACCACCGTCGTCCGGTCAAATGTATGCTGTTCGTGCTCTTCCCCCAGTTCAATGGTGATTTCCGCTCCGAGGTAAGTCATATCATCTGTTTTATGTCCGAAAAAAACCATAATTTCATCATACGGGTGACTGTGGGGTCCTTCCTGCCAACGGCCGGCAGCCTTGTAAAGTCCCATCTGAAAGTTCAGCGCATACCCTTCCAGCCCGTCCGCCCCGCTGATAGTAATCAGTTGCTCGGCATCGGCGCCTCCCGGGCCGGGAACCACTTTAAATTCCTTGAAAAGATGGGCATATTTAGTCCCGTCCGTGTCTCCCTGCTTATCAACCGCCCTTTCGCCACTGTAAGTGGCGGACATGGCAAGGTGGAGGTGGCCAAACGGTTTTTCCACCTTTTCGGTAATCAGCGGGCAGTGCGGCAGATTTTCCGGTGCAATGACAATGGAAGGCCTGGTGATCCTGCCGATTTCCCACTCCCCGCCCATGGCCAGTGTAAGCTCCGCCCCCAGGTAATTCATATCTTGCGGGTCATAGCCGAAGAAAAGTAAATATTCAGTAAAAGGATGCACATGGGAACCGCGGTTTGGCGCCCAGTCTCCCGGGTAGTCATATACTCCGAGAATAAAATTCATGTCAAGGCCACACAGTTTGTCTCCCGTCATAAAAGTCAAGAGGCGGGCATTGGCACGGGCGCCCATAAAGTTGCCACGAAAAGACAGCGGTTTTACCAGCTCTGCATATTTTTTTGCCGTCATTAAAACATCTCTCCTTTGCCGGTCCCATCCGGAAAAATTGTCGACACTTTCACCTTATTCTGCCTTTGCCAGGCGAACGCCCAGTTCATATGCTTTTTGCAGATCCTGGGGGAAAATTTCCCGGTGTCTTTTTTGCCGTGCTTCTACATCGAACATTTCAGCATCTACCAGCGAATAATCTTCAAACTGGAGTGTCTCACAGCTGTAGAGCGTTTCCGTCTTTTCACTGCCTAGAAATCTCATGAGCTGCTCGTTCTGTTTAAAATATTTGTCATAACCGACGCGGCTGATAAAGGCTTCGGGGCAATTCATGGTATATACCCAGGCTGTGCGTAAAGGTTTGGAAATGGATGTGCGGTTTTCTTTAGTGTAGCGCAGATACTGGAAGAGCAGGCGTTCAAGGAATGAACGCATTTCCCCGCTCACACAGCCAAAATACATGGGAGAACCGAGTACCAGTGCATCGGCAACAGCAATCCGCTCCAGAACAGGGGTCAAATCATCACGCATGGCACAGCGGCCATAACTTTTGCCGCCGATACTTTTGCAGGAAAAACAGCTGGTGCAGCCTTTAAAGTTCAAATCATACAGGTGAACCAGTTCCGTCTCCGCTCCCTGTGATTTGCTGCCTGCAAGCACACTCTCCAGCATGCGGGCCGTATTCCATTTTTTTCTGGGGCTGCCGTTTACAGCTATCACTTTCATCTCATACACCTCCACAGGAATCTTTTTATTACCATATTCTTCTACCCCGCCTGTCTGATTCCTGCCTGCCAAGATTTACCCGGCTTCATTAAGCTTGCCTGATGTAAATTGACTGCGATAAATTTCAGCATAAAAACCGCCCTTAGCCAAGAGTTCGGCATGAGTACCTTTTTCCACCACATCGCCGTGATTCAATACCAGGATCAGGTCGGCGTCGCGAACGGTGGACAGGCGGTGGGCAATGACAAAACTGGTGCGCCCCTTCATCAGTTCCTGCATGGCACGCTGAATCAGGATTTCCGTCCTGGTATCCACGCTGCTGGTGGCTTCATCCAAGATAAGAATGGCAGGGTCGGCCAGGATAGCACGGGCAATTGTCAAGAGCTGTTTCTGCCCGGCCGAAATGTTGGAAGCTTCTTCATTGAGGACGGTATTGTAGCCTTCCGGCAAGGTGCGGATGAAATGATCAATCTGGGCGGCACGGGCTGCCCGGTATATTTCTTCATCACTTGCCTCCGGCTTGCCGTAGGCAATATTGTCGCGGATAGTGCCCTTAAACAGCCAGGTGTCCTGCAGCACCATGCCGAAAATACTGCGCAGGGCGCTCCTTTTTATGTCGCGAATATCAATGCCGTCTATGAGAATACGGCCGCCGCTAACTTCATAGAAACGCATCAACAGGTTGACAAGCGTTGTCTTGCCCGCTCCCGTGGGACCCACGATGGCAACTGTCCGGCCCGCCTGCACTTCAATGTTCAGATCTTGCATCAAGAGCTTGTTTTCAGCGTAGCCAAACTGCACCTTTTCAAAAGACACATTCCCCGCCGGGGAAAAAGCAGCCAACGCGTTTTTGCCGTCCGGCACCTCTTCCTCCTCATCCAGCAATTCAAACACACGCTCCGCAGCTGCAATGGCAGACTGAAAGATATTGGTAAAATTGGCCACCTGCAAAATAGGCTGGTTAAACTGGCGTGAATACTGGAAAAAAGCCTGCACATCGCCAATTTGTATCTGTCCGCGGGTGACAAAAACAGCGCCTACTACGGCCATGAGAATATAGCCCATATTGTGGACTAAATTTAGCAAGGGCATGATAATACCGGAGACAAACTGCGCCCTCCAACCGGCTGCATATAAACGTTCATTGATAGCCTTAAAGGCGGCAACAGAACTTGCTTCACGGTTGAAAGCCTTGACTATCAGGTGGCCGCCGAACATTTCTTCAACATGAGCGTTTAACAACCCCAGTTCCCGCTGTTGGGCGGCAAACTGATGCTGGGAATACCGGGTAACCGTTCGGGTAACAAAAAAGGACAGCGGCAATGTAACCAGCACAATCAAAGTCAGCCAACCGCTGATGGTCAACATTAGCGCCAGGACGCCGGCCAGGGTAACAACCGCTTCAAGTATCTGGACAAGGCTCTGTTGCAGTGTGCTGCCGATAGTTTCAATATCATTTGCCAGGCGGCTCATAATATCGCCGTGCGGATTGGCATCATAATATTTTAGGGGCAGACGCACCAGTTTGGCGCTTACATCGCTGCGCAGGTCAAAAATTGTCTTTTGCGAAATACCCGCCATAATGTAGTGTTCAAAATAACGGCAGAATGCACTGCCTGCATAAAGCAAAAGCAAGAGGCGCAAGATTTGCCCGATGCGGGCAAAATCAATGGCGGCTCCGGGAGTTCCGGCAGCTTTGGCCTGCATGCCGGTAAAAATAATGGTTGTTGCCCGGCCAAGTATTTTGGGGCTGACAACATTCATAATAACGCCGCTAACAGCCAGGATAAAAACAAAAAGCAATTTCAGGCCGTGCGGCCTGAGATAGGATGCAAGCCTGCGCACAGTCTTGCGGAAATTTTTCGGCTTTTCCGCCGGCAGCATCATGCCGAAACGCCTGCCGCCGCCTCCGGGACGCGGAGGAAAGAAATCGCGAATGCGTTGTTCTGCTGCAGACGGCACAGTTCTTTGCCCGCCGGAGCTGTTCATGCTGTTCCCTCCTCCGAAAGCTGTGATAAGACAGTTTCCCGGTAAATATCATTATTTCGCAGGAGCTCCCCGTGGGTACCGATGCCCGCCACTCTGCCGTTCTCCAGGACAATAATCCGGTCGGCATCCATGACTGTACCGACACGCTGCGCTACAATAATGACGGTGGCTTCGGCGGTTTCTTTTTTTAAGGCGGCCCGCAGCCTGGCGTCGGTTTTAAAATCGAGGGCGGAAAAACTGTCGTCAAAAATACAGATCTCCGGCCTGCGGACAAGGGCACGGGCAATGGAGAGACGCTGTTTCTGCCCGCCGGAAACATTCATGCCGCCCTGAACAATTACTGCATCAAAACCCCCGGGCATTTCCTCGATAAATTCAGTAGCCTGGGCAATGTCGGCGGCATGGCGTATTTCTTCGTCTGTAGCGTCCTCCTTGCCAAAACGGATGTTGCTTTTTACCGTGCCGGAAAAGAGTACCGACCTTTGGGGGACATAGCCGATTTTTGCCCGCAGTTCAGCTTGCGGCAGCTCGCGGATGTCCACACCGTCAACCAGAATACTGCCGCTTTCAACGTCATAAAAACGCAGCAGCAGATTGGAGATAGTAGACTTTCCCGAACCGGTGCCGCCGATAATGGCTGTCGTCTCCCCCGGGCCTGCCTGGAAAGAAACATTATAGATGGCCGGGCGTTCCGCACCCGGGTAGCTGAAAGTAACATTTCTGAATTCCACAAACCCCCTCCTGCCGTTCGTTTTTTGCGGCACCGGCGGATCTACAATCTGTGGTTTAATTTCCAGGATTTCATTAATCCGGCCGGCGGAGGCGGCAGCCCGCGGGACCATGACAAACAACATGGAGAGGGCAAACATAGACATCATAATATGAGTGCCATATTGGATGAAAGCCATCAAATCGCCCACCATCATGAAACCAAGGTCAACGCGCATACCGCCGAACCAGATAACGGCAACGATAGTAAAGTTCATGACAAGCATCATTACCGGCATCATAACGGACATAATACGCAGCACGAAGATAGCGGTAACCGTATAATCGGTATTGGCGTTTTGAAAACGTTCCCGCTCGTATTGATCCCGGTTAAAAGCCCGAATAACCCGGACCCCCGTCAAGCGTTCGCGGAAAATCAGGTTCAGCCGGTCAAGTTTTTCCTGCATCTCCCGGAACAAAGGGAGACCTTTTCTGCCGACAAGGGTAATCACCAAAAAAAGCAGCGGCAGGGCAACAACAAAAACTAAAGACAGGGTTGGGTCCCTGGAGACAGCCATTACAGTGCCGCCAATACTCATCATAGGGGCCATGACCATCATGCGAATGGCCATCATGGTAAACATCTGCAGCTGTGTAATATCGTTGGTCGTCCGGGTGATCAAGGTTGCTGTTCCAAGTCGGTCAAACTCATTCAAGGAAAAACTTTCCACGTGGGAAAAAACTTCTTCACGCAGGATCTTGGCAAAACCGGCCGAGGCCCGGGCGGAAAAAAAAGCATTCAAAACTGCGCAAATGCCGCCCAGGGCCGCTATTGCCAGCATCACCCCGCTCACCCGCAGAATATAACCGGTATCGCCGTTCATGATGCCGATGTTGACAATGTCTGCTGTCAGACGGGGAAGGTATAGGTCGGAGAGGGCACGTACCATCACCAACAGCAAAGACAGAATGATCAAAAAGCGAACCGGTTTAAGGTAACGCATCAGTTTTAGCAAGCTGCACTCACTCCTGTCAGCCGTTTTTTTCCGCATCGGCACGCATAAAAGCCAAACATTCCGTCAATAGGTCCGCCAGCTGTTTGCTTTTTTCTGCACCCAGGTGCTGAACAAGGCGGCTAAAGCGGTCAAAATAGGCTGCAGACACCTGTTTCAGCACAGCCTCTCCCGCCTCCGTCAGCTGCACGTAGATCACCCGGCGATCAGCCGGATCGTTGGACCGCTCCACCAGCCCCCTTTCCTCAAGGCCGTTGGTCAGCTGGGTTATAGTGGGGGAGGTTACCTGCAGGATCCGGCTTAATTCAGAAATTTTAACCCCTCGCCCTGTTTCCCGGCGATGCTTGTTAATAATATGGAGCATCCGTACTTCGCTGTGCTTCATACCGGATACAGGGCTTTTGCGATGCACATGCCGGAAACGGAAAAATGCCTCCATGAGCCGTTGCGTCAGTTCATGCTGCTTGTTGTTCACATTTTTTCACTCCTCCGGCGGTCTGCCGTATAACTACTTAGGTTGCCAATATATTAGATTACCAACTTATTTTATAATAATCTAAAATCGTTTTCAATCCCTCTTCTCGGCGTGTATACGAAAATGAGTTAAAGTGGTGAGGGCAGCGGAAGATTATGCAAAAACTTGCAACTGCGGCTGCAAACATGAAACGGACGGTCCTGCTAAAAGAACCACCCGTTTCGCTATATGTGACATAATAATTTAGTTTAATAATGCTTGCCCTCACCCAAAACGCTATGCACTTTCGGCATCAACTCGCTGATGGGGATCTTCTGCGGGCATTTTTCCTCACAGGCGCGGCACTGGATACAGTTGTTTGCACGGGCATCTTCCTTAATAAAAATCTTGTACTGGAAACGAGGCTGGTCCAGATCGTCGTACATGTAGCCGTCATTACACAACTTGAAACAGTTGGGAATGGCCACGTTCTGCGGGCAGGGAATACAATAAGCGCAGCCTGTACAGGGGATAAGCGTTTTGGCCAAGTACCGCCTGCGGACTTCGTCTATGACCGCCTGCTCCTCTTGCGTGAAGCTATTTATTCCCGACCTGGCAGCCGAGGCCAGGTTCTCCTCAACCTTCTGCATGGTGGACATGCCGCTTAGAACTACGGAGACTTCAGGCTGGCTCCAGAGCCATTGCAAAGCCCAGTCGGCCGGCGTCCTGTTTGGGGCGGCCTCCCGCATGACGGCGGCGATTTCCTGCGGCGGGTTGGCCAGCTTGCCGCCCAAAAGCGGCTCCATGATAACGACAGCCAGGCCTTTGCCGGCGGCGTACTTCAGACCTTCCGTCCCCGCCTGGTTTTCTATGTCCATGTAATTNNTGTACTGGATCTGGCAAAAATCCCACTTGTCATAATCGTTGAGAATTTGTTTAAAAGCAGGCAGCCTGTCGTGGAAGGAGAATCCCAGATGCTTGATGCGCCCGTCGGCCAGGGCCGCCTCGGCCCGGCTCAAAAGATCCAGCTTCAGGGCAATATTTTCCCACTGGTCTTGATTTATGCCATGCAGCAGGTAGAAATCAATATAATCAAGCTGCAGTCTTTGCAACTGCTCGTCCAGGTGGCTGTCAAAATCATCCTGTTTTTTATACAAACGGATCGGTGCCTTGGTGGCCACCTTTACCCGTGCCCGGTAGCCGTCCTGCAGGGCTTTGCCCACAACCACTTCACTTTTGCCGCCATGATAATTCCAGGCAGTATCAATATAGTTTACCCCTCCGTCGATGGCGCGGCGGATCATGGCAATAGCCTCTTCCTCCACGATCCTGTTATGCCCTCCTTTTGTAGGCAGGCGCATTGCACCAAAACCGAGAGCCGATACCTGCCAGTCTAATTTGCCAAACTTTCTGTACTGCACCCGTTCATCCTCCTTTGGTACTTTCTTGTTTTTCGGAACGCATTTTTGGCAATATAAAATTTCTGCTTGCTGATACACACACCCATATTATACTATAAAACCGCAAAATTTCAGACAATTAATTCTTCGCCCATGCAGGCGGGTGTCGCCGCAGACGTTAGTGTAAAGTTACTGT